>JACKZZ010023863.1_pt1 | contig 10825 bp, 13 predicted proteins | sample 8027871 | NCBI WGS metagenome assembly JACKZZ01 (sample SAMN15724774, study PRJNA655200) | protist metagenome | isolation source: fluorescence activated cell sorting (FACS) single amplified genomes of... | place: USA: West Boothbay Harbor, Gulf of Maine | collected 2000-07-19
CTCCCCGTGTACTTATTCGAGCGACACAAAAATAGTTAGTTTTTGGATTATTTCTTCTTCCTCGGGGCCGCAGACCGGAAGCAATGAATTACGAGGAATCAAGATCACGGGCTTCAATTTGAAACAAATGCCAACAAACTTAAAAACTTATTGCACCATCCAGTATATATTGTATGTATCTTCGGTCAAAATGTGCCACGTAGCTCTTTCTGGTACTGCCTTCGTCTACCGTTGCTCATATAGCATGACGAATGCCACGGTTGAGAGAAGTAATTTCTAGTGGAAAGTCACAGTAAGAGGTACATCGTGCCTGCTCTTGGTAAAGTCATGCTACCGGGTTTTTGATTTTCGTTGACATTTATTTTTGGAATATACAGTGAGTATTTCAAAATCATAGTGAAGTCCTGGTGGAGAGTGGATGAAAATAGCAAGAAGATCAGTCATTTTGACTTCCTGACTTTTTCAGATGCATTTTTGCTTGTCGGTGCTACCACTTCTACGTACTAGAACTACATGCACTTCCAGAGTGACGACCGAGTACGACTTCTAGAGGAGCAGCACCGATATTAGTACTTACTGCTTGCGACTAGAGTATGACTTTTGCACGAGCACTTCAACACCACCGATAAAGAAAAGTCAATGTGCTCTTTTTTTGTCTAGTAACCGTGCTGCACGGTGACGGTGAGAACGACAACAGCTTTTCATCTACGTTCAGAAAAGAACGAACCGACCACGAGCTGGTGGGGACATATAATTATTTTGGACGACGAGTTGTACTACTACGATTACCGTGGTTCATTTTATTTTTGACTAGCTTCCTTTGCGAAGCAGTATGAAAGAGGGAACGAAAAGCGGACAAACGACAAGGGCACCGACGTATTTATATGGAACGAAGGAGCGGACAAACGACGGGGTGAAGGTCTTCGCTTCTAAGCAAGTAGTTCACCGCGATCTTTCTGGTCTTTTTTTGAGTGCCTCGTGCCTTTGCGAGGTTTTGCTTTTGTCATAATAATGCGTAATTGTGTGGGTGACCACGATGAGGGTGTTTACTGATGTACTATCATGATGATGTGCGTTCATCATGCTGCACTGCTGAGAATCTTTTTCAGGAGGTCAACTTTTGTGAACTTGTGACTGAAGTATCGGATGACGCTGGGGGTACCAACATCTCAACAGGATCGGAACGCGAACAGAGGGGAGAAGTTTGCAGAATAAAACACATTTATTTTGAAGATGACACTCTACTAGGTAGTTGTAGTTCAGCTTGAGGTACGATAAATAAATTTCTATGCGACACGAGTTACAAACTTGTAGAAAAAGTATCGACCTGCAGCACCAGTTCATTGAAAATTCACACTAGCACACCAGAGTCTGTACTCCAGGAGGATATCCTGTTCATCGCAGCCGTAGTTGAATATGAATTTGTATCATGCTGTACCTGTACGTAGTGCTAGTGCAAGTGTACTTAGTTAGTCACATCATAGAAGTGGGACACCTCACGACTGCGCCGTGAAGATCATTGCGGGTTTGTTCCTCCCCTTTCGCTTCTCGGCCTTCACCTCCGCCGGCGTCAGGTAGCCAACCAAGTAGGGCGGCATAAAGGTGGGCTTCACCGGTCGGGACCGACGCTCCGTTTGCTTCACGGCCATGCTGTGGTTTAGGCGGTTCCCTTGGTCCACGCTACCGCAAATAGAGCACAGCACCTCCCCAGACTGCATGCCCACATAGCAATCTGAAAAGTAGATTTGTTTTACGAGTTGCAGGTTTTCTTTTTTGATGTCGCTGTCATGTCTGACTCTGATGTCAAAGAGCGCTAGCACGAGAGGACACGAAACAAAGAAATTGATGGTTGTACATTGGGAAACAATTTTCTTGTGCCACTTTGGTCACGCAAGCAAGCACTTCACTGATAACAAGTGACTGAGGAGAGCATCGGCTTCGGCATCGCTGTGAGTCGATCTCGATACGTCATGATACTGTCAAGAAAATAAAACACAAATATAAATATACAGTTCGCCATCATGTTTTCGGCGGTGATTCCACACTTTGCGCAGTCGTACCTCTCCACGCCGTAGTGCAAGGGCAGGGCGGACAGGTCCTCGATGCTTACCTTCACGAGCTTTTCCTTGCCGCTTTTCGTGAGCGGCGCCGCGTTTTTCACGAGCTCCGCGTGCTCCTTCTCCGGCACGTGGGCGAGGCCCGACGTGATTTCCTCCACCTTTTCGTCGCGGTCGTCAAACAGGTCGCCGGAAATGACGAAGAAGTACAGCTCCCGCATGGGGATGACCTCGTCGGCGATGATCATGAACTCGTCGAAGGTCAACAGCTTCTCGTAGCTGAAGGCGTAGTGTTCGTGGTTCAGCGTGACCACCTCCTTGGCGAACTGGTGTTCCGCGATGTGGAGGCACTTTTTCAGCTCCGCCACGCCGCTGTGGGTTTCGTCCGCCAGTTGGAAAATCTCGTACATCTTCTCCACGTACTGCTTCCGCAGGTGCGTGGGCACCGGGGAATACGGCCCGCGGGCGTTTAATGGGGACAACATCCCCGGCCGGGCGTTCGCGGGGGTGTGGAAGTCGCGCACGAAAAGGGGCTGCTCCCCGGTCGTGTCGACCTGCAGTCCGCGGTCCTCCTTCATTTTTGATGTGGCAAGGTTAACGAAAGGACAAAACAAGGAGTAAAGAACGCAAAATAAATGATGTTGCTCCACTGATGGGGACGATGAAGTAGATGCTGGGGACTAGGTGCACAAGCGAGCAAGGCTGTCGCCAGCAACGCGTGGTTTTTCGGGTCAAGTTTTTATTCTTGTGCGGGAACAATATTTATTATGGCTTCTTGGGAGTAGAACTGTGCTGTCGTGAAGGAAAATTAAGCGGATTTTTTCGTCCTGTTTCTATCTACATAACAAGCTATCGACATGCGATGAATATACGACCTGTAGCTTTATGATATTCATATTTCAAGCTTCGTACGAGGTCGTCGTGCTATAGTGCTGCCTCGCCTTCATCAAGTACAAGTAGGACCGACTTCTGATTGCTTCTCGTTCTCGTGCTGAGCATTTACAACTAGACTTGTTCTCGGGCTCAGCACAGGCATGTTTAAAATCACGAAGCCAAAAATTGCACGAGGAAGAAGAATTCTTATCCGAAGTGGCATTTTTTTCTTGCGAGCAAGATGACGATGTCGTACTTGTACCCTGTACCTTTTGGACGACGGAATCCTTGTACGTATCAACGAAACTGCTAGAAGTAATGCAACAACGCAATACCGAATTCACTGACTTGGAGCGGACGACGGGCTAAATGACGAACGCAATAAATACATGTGGTCGTTAGCTGCACGAAAACTACGAGAGAGACAGTGAGATGACCGACTCAGAAGACGAGGTCGAGAAGCTAATTATTTTAGAAGCGGTGGGAAGTTCTTACTGTCAAATTCTGCATCCGCCTGACTCAGCAGAGCACTTTTTGTACATATGCTCCTTGTTGGTTCATCAAATTGCGTTTTGTACATGAGTATGAGGTACATTTCGCTTTTGCATCTGTTGTACAACCGCAAGAGGCGGCACACAGAAGAAGACCATAGATTTTTTAGTTTTAGAGAGATAGTACAAGGTTTGATGGCATATGATGTTCTCGGTACTACCTTTATCACCATCTTACAGAGTCAGGGAAGAATAAAGCAAGGCGTTAATCCAAGGATAAAAAATGAAGCGAAGAAAAACACGATACAGTTGCGTAGTTCCAATCGTATGTGTGGGTTTTTTTTTGTCATCATCATACAAGGTGAGTTCTAATTTTTGGGTTTTCCTTTTCTTTTTCCTGGTCTATTACGAACCTTAGTACAACAACATCAGTGGCGGGACCACGACCCCCACGAGGCTCCTTTCGACGAACGCAGTTGCGTCGATGCAGCTACAACCTGGATAGGGAATCCTGATGAGCGCAATTTGAGTCCTTCCCTCCAAAAAAATCAGTGCCCGCTGTAGTGGCGGTTGCGGTTCAGCTTCAGATCGCTAGGTTGCGGCCACCCCTGCAATTGATCTGGCCATTTCGGCTGGAGACGGCAACATCTTCTCAAATTGCATCTGCTCGCCAGTTATCCGGATTGCAAATACTTTTTTGTATCGTGTCTGAGTCTGGAAGATGAAAAAGCCAAATGTAATATTTCTGCAGGTTGCAACGGCATTATCATGGTGCTTCGCCTCATGCTCCTTCTTGCACTTGTTGACAAGCGTTTCACGTTTTGGTTTTCGGCAGTAAGAACTAAATCAACTACAGATTTAACATTTTAATTTCCAGAAGGCCCAGACGTACCTATTATTTTTTGCAACTAAAATTCAGCTGGATATCACCGGTCGAGCTGGTTGTGGACATGACCGGGTTTAGTGCGGGCTGCACTTCGGAATACAGTGAGGAAACGATCGTCATCAGTTCCTCTTTTTTCGTTCGCTCCTGCGCCAAAACCTCCTGGAGTTTCCGATTTTCCTCGGCCAATTGGAGATTCGTCGCACTGGCTGTGAAATTTTTGTTTCCACTTATCAGGAGATCAGACGAAATGAATCGCGTTGTACTTCTGGGCTTAAGTTGAAGAAAACCTAAGCTTGGCGGCATAGAAGACAGAGAGGATCAGGATGAAGACTTGTCGTTGTCTTCATAATTTTTTGCCTCCTACTAGCCAAACGACGACATCATCTCGAACAACGACGCCAGCGCCAGCCTACTAGACCTACCACTCGCAGAAAAATGAACATACCTGATGGCGTAGTCAAAGTTGCCGCACCCGCTCCACCGCCTTTCAACGTCGCAATTTCGGCTGCTTGTAACTTTACCTTTTCCTGCAACCCCTTCGCCTGGGACCGCAGCAGCCGGATGGTATCGTTCGCTTTGTCGATACGCTCGTCGCTTATGCGTGACAAAAATTGAAGCTGTACTTTCTGCGTTACGTTTACCTTTACCGCACAGCGCGACATCCATGTTAATTATACACGCATAAAAAAATTGATTTCAACCAAGAACCAGAGGCAGAGACGAGGCACCAGATGAAGTTGACATGAGAGCACGAGTTGAACAAGGAAAGTAGCCAATAATTCTTGTTCACGGCGAATAGTGGCTTGTCGTGTGATGTTTCTGGTCTCTTGCTGCAGGCGAATAATAGTTTCTTGCTGTCGCTGCGGATCCAACGCGTTCTGTGCTTGCTCCGCATTGGAACCGGCGCCCGTAGAAGTGCTAGCGCGTCCGTTAATGATCTGCGTCGCGCCGCCGCCGTTTTTGGCGGCGTCAGACGAAGAGGATCGCCTTTGGTTTTCGTTAATGACCTCCTGCAGCTCAGCCACACGAGTCCGCAACGTGTGTATCTCGGCTAGCAACTCGGATTTTTTCTTGTCGTGCTCCAGTGCCAGGGTCTGTTTCTGCTCTCCGAGTTCGCTGACGGTCGTCCGCAGCTGCGCAAGTTGCTGCTCATAGGATTGCTGTTGGCCCAACAAGTATAGAATGGAAACATCCAGAGTACCACGACTTACTCTCATCTTGATGTGGTCCCCCAGGTCGTCCGCTGACCCATTGTTCCCAATTCTGGTGCAGGATGTACCTTGCTACCGCTATTGGAGAGAATGTACAACCAAATCTACTTGACGACGTGCGCCAGTTTGCAGTTGTGTTCCCCTTCTTTGGTTTTGACGTCATGCAGCAAGAAAAACCTCGGGATCGGTGGTAGTACAGATACAGAAAGATTTTTGTACGTGGTGGCACTTCATAATCATTTGCATATCAACATTTCCCATTCCTTGCTTGAGTTCGCGGTCGCCGTTGTGGTGGTCGCTGTTGGCTGACTGCCTTGCTGCTGCTGCCCTGTAGATTTGATTTGATAGGTTACAACAAGCTACATGACAACTCGCCGCGCAGCTCCGCTGCTAGCAGTAGTCGAGCACAACACTGTAACTTCATGCATCAAAGATGAAAAGCGATCTTGCCATGCAGGACGACGACCTATGTAACTACGCGCAGGCAGCATGTTATTCATTTTCGAGAAAAAATATACATATCATCTGGTCCAACAGCGCGCTGGCCTCCGCGGTTGCAGCGGCCACGCCACTTGGTACTCCAACAGGTAGTTGGCTATCATACTCGTTGGCAAAAGTAGACCCCCTCCCGCCCGCGGCCTTAGCACTGTAATTCGCTTTGCGCTCGGACAGGTATTTCTGGTAATAGCCCTGACAGAGCTGGAGGTGCTGAAAGTGGGAGTGGAGGACGGAGTGGTAGCGACGGGCTTTTTTCGCCGTCAACGACGTCAAAGAGGTTGCAGGTGTCGTCATACTTGTTCCACCGCCGGAAGACCCGCCGTAGAAGGAGCTCGCCCCAGTCGCTCCGCTAGAAGCTCCACTGCTGGCGGTCATCATGTCCAGTTCGCTCGTTCCAGCTCCATGATCCACGTCCTCGAGCAACGGGTAGATTCCCCCGCTTTTCGCGATCAAGCTGTACTCTTCCTTGGCAGCTAACGTGATGCAGATTTTGGGCTGCTGCAGGAACTTCCCGATGTTGTAGAGCGAGTTTTCAAATTGGTCCTCGATTGTACTACGGACTCCCTGCGGCTGTTCGAGAAGAAGCCAGGTGTGATAGAGAACCATACCTTTGTCATTCGACTTTTTTTTGATTTCAAGGCGAGGGGCGAGACAGTTGAATTGCTTTCTGTTCTTCATTAAAAAAGTTCTATTATATTTTGTAGGGTCTTCTCGGCTTGAAGACAAAAGGTCGTGTGCAGCTGGTGCTGGCTCGATTCTACTTTCATTGTATAAATTAGGATCGATTCTAGTTCATCTTCATTATACCAAGTCCCCGCTGCTCCACTTTTGCAACGGGCACATGGCACACTCCGACGGTTCTTTGCTGGTTTATCATCTGTGCTGGAGATCCTGACGTTATTGTCGCAACGACACGTATCTGCACTATGCTTCTCAGCGTCAACTTGACCCACAAAGGGTCGGCACCCCGGTGGAGCGGCACCTCGGGCGAATTGTCGACAGAAACGTAGGCGGTGAAGCTCGGCGGAATAGCTGCTGTTGCGCTTGTTGTCGGGGTGGCTCGTCCCACTCCTGCGGTTGAGGACGAAGAGGCACTCCGTCCTCCGACGGGATAAGGTGGCACTTGGAGATCTTCATCCTGTGGGTTTACCCAATCCCGGAGGTCGTTAAACTGCAAAACTGCATCGACCACACCAGAGGTTGCGGACCCGCCATACTGCGAGGGTCCGTTGGAAAGCTCGTTGCCCATCGTGGATGGTGGAGGTCAAACGAGTCGTCAAGCTTGTTTGTATGTGTACTTAATAGCTGCGGTCTTTTTCAATGATGTTTTTCTCGTTCTGCACCTTGATGCTGGCGCTAGAAGACGGTCTCCGTCACCGTCTTGATCTGCGATCGCATGATGTTTGAATAATGGACCATTGGTGCTCGACATTAAGACAAAGAGCTCTTGGTGTATTTTTCTCACTGCTACTTTTGCGTCGCTCCGTGATACAGCATACAAGAACGCTCTCTAAAAGAACTCCCGCCACAGCAGAACACTCTCAGAGAAGATGACGAGCCCCATCACTTCCGTGGTATCCTTTATTGCGTTCTTGTTGATACGACTTTTGGCGAATCGCCGCGTCGCGATGGGAAACTTCCCGGAGACGCACTTTTCGACGTCGAAGTCTACTACAAAGGCGATCTTCTTGGGTGGAGCTTTAGCAAACAAGTTTGTTGAGAAGTCTCGTTTTTTCCCACCCAAGTAAGTTGTAGATCCTTCTGCTGGTCCTCTCCGTCTTACCTGTTTGTACTGTCCTCGGCGTGTTTCCAACAACATGCACCGGGATCAAGCGCCGCAAGTACACAGGAACTTCAGTGTAGTAGTTGTAGTTATTGTGCGCCGCAGCGAGATCCATCTTTGCTAGTGCGGATGAAATCCAAAGCTGCAAGAACACGAGGTTAGAGGTGACTTGTTGGTCCTGTCAAACATTCCACCACGAGGACCTGCCATGCGGATGGAAGGAACATTTCGTCGATTATATGCCAGTCCACCAGCAGAACAGCCATGCGAAGGCGCACAACCACACGAACCAGGCGAACCAAACAAATCCAAAGGCTACTTAGTTTACCAATGCGAGCATATTTTGGTTTTGCACTTGTAATTTGTCCTGCTCCACCTTCTTGATGAAGCGGCAGGACACCAAGTTCAATTTCCGTACTTCCCAAACGGAGTGATGTTTTTCGCGGTCGTGTTGGCCCCGGCGCGGTTATAACGTTGCGCAACCCGATGTAGTCCACCTCGCCCCCCTCATTCGATTTATAGATCACGATCCTCACAGCTGCACAACAATTAACATGATGAAAACATAAACAACCAAGCAACAGCTCATTTTGCTGCAGGTGTTGCGCAGCCCATGCTGTCCGTGACCAGCTACAGTGCCACCACCTGAACCAGTACGAGGTGGCGTCACCAAAAAAGTGCAGAATGTGCTAGTAATACGTTTCTGACGCTCGCTGGTATCCGCCTCCAGATCGAGATCCTCTAAAATGCATATAAGAATTCGCTCCGATTCCGAATGAAGAGTCGGAGGTAGAGTTCATAATTCCGACCTGGATAACCCTTGGCCAAAACCGCTACTTTATCCTTGATCAGCAGCTCTGCATCTTCCGTGCGCACCTGCGGTTACATTTCGATTTGTTACTAAAGATGCGTAGTTGCAACGGCAACCTTGCGTCCCTCTTCTGGATGATTTTGTCTTCTACACACTTTGCCGGAGCAACTGAAAAAACCGGCCTGGCGGTCTGGAGCGCAACCTTCGAGGTACTTATTTGAAGACTCAACTCGATATACCTTGTAAGTCGTGCCCGGAATGAGTTTTATTGCTCTTCCGTCACTTAACACCACCTCGTGGTCGGCATCTTGATTGTATTCAATTGCACAAGCTGAACTTGGACTTACCCCCTGCTCCCTCTCATCCTCAAGGGCATGTCATGCAAGCAGAATCACAATGGCAAACGCAACGCGAATGCCGAGAACGCTAAAAAATATGAAGATCGGAATGGGCGGGATGTTGATTCGCTCTGCTTGTGCAGTGGGATAGATTTTCCGCTATGGTGATGCACTTGAAGGCCACCTGCTGCAGCTCGCAGTCGTTGTGAAGGTTTAGTGCGTGCGCGTTCGGAAGCCAATCTTGTATGTAGTCGTCCACAATGTCGTTGTACTTGTTCAAGTACTCGATTTCTTCTGCGGACAGCTTCGCAAGCTTTTCGTCCGATAAGACCCGGCCCTCCACCCACTTGGTACTTCGGATCACCTGCAGCCGCTTGTTCAGGTACTGCAGAAGGCAGCGCTTCGTCCGCAAGATATCCTCCTGCCAAATCACCTGGCCCATCGTGAACCGCGTCTCGGCGTCCTGCTGCTTCTTTTTCAGGTCCGCGGTCCGGGTGTCCTTTTCCTCCTGGCTCATCGTGGCGCTCGCTGGGTCGGCATCGAACTGCTCCTTTTTCCTCTCTATGCATGTTTGCGAAACTATAATCTTACTACGTGTAAATCGCATCGCAAATTTGTTCCGAAGGAAAAATGGGCGGATTTGTCATGCTGATGCAGGTGAAAATGTTGTACTTGTATCATGCAAGACTTGCATTCTTTACTATACGAGTATGATCATACTGTTGCAATTGTCATACTCTCGTACTCGGACTCCAGGTTCTCCAGGTGGTTCGTGCAATCCAGATAATTTTCGTACATGCGGGAGATCTCCACGATGCACTCGTCGTACTCCTGCTTGTGGAAGTTCGGGAGCCAAGAGGACTTCAAGAGGTCTTTCAACATCGTTACCGCCTTCTTCGAAGTCGTACTCATTTTCTTGCAGAGGTAGTGGTAGTTGTAGCTAGTACTGTCGACGGGTTGTAGTTTTCCACTCGGGTGATAACCAACTACGGTGGCCGCGTCTGCCTACATACAATTCTACGTCAGCTCTACTGCCATGAAGCAAGAAACTCGATAATTGGTAACGTGGTAATGTGATCGTGCTGATATTAAGTAAGTAACAAGGAGGCCCTGCTGCTTCTAGTACGACTTCGCCTTCGCGATGTCCTGTGCTGTCGCCACTTGCACTTCCACTTGATCATCAACATGCCGCCCTCAATGTTTACATTGCAAGAACTTGTACCTAGGTGATCGACGGACGGCAGTTCTACTTGCAGCCCTGCAAGCCTGGTGGGCCTCCTGACATCCGGCTACACGACGACCAAATGGAATGTAGAGCAGCTAGAGGGAGCAACTTACACTACATCCCCTACAACTTCTTTTACTTTCGGGGCAACATCAGCAATTTCTTCAAACTTCAACGACGTCACTACTTGTTGTAAACAACATACATACAAACTTAACTTCGTCGAATTCTATCTGATGTTCTTGTTTTGCGCGCAGCTACTCTCGATGACACCATTGCCGTCGGAACAAACACGATGCTGCATAAGACGGCGCCGAGGAAGTGCTAGCACCCACAGGCCAAGAACATCGGCTGACGACTATCACAAACGACAAATCTACTTATTTCGCCAAGAACTTACTACGATCTGCTTTGATTTTAAAAAGATGTTGACGCACTACACGTAGACCGCAGCCGAGCAGCTGCTGCTGTGGTCTTCATTCAATCATAATTAGGGTTTTTTGATCTGTGTCCTCTGCGTCCGCGCTCGTCGTCACCATTGACGAGCTACTACGTGGTCTGTGTTATCCGTTGTAGTTCTTCTTCTTCACCCGGTTTCGTCACGACGAAAAGAACCTTCCCAAAAAAAATTTAGCCACCAGTGAGAGTAGTA
>JACKZZ010001158.1_pt1 | contig 10823 bp, 4 predicted proteins | sample 8027871 | NCBI WGS metagenome assembly JACKZZ01 (sample SAMN15724774, study PRJNA655200) | protist metagenome | isolation source: fluorescence activated cell sorting (FACS) single amplified genomes of... | place: USA: West Boothbay Harbor, Gulf of Maine | collected 2000-07-19
CCATTCTTGCCATCCAAAACCTCTATCTCTAGTAATTGAAATCCATTTTCCTCCAACTGGACCATGAGAACCGCAATCTCTCATAAATCCAACTCCTGGATCATTGAAATTACAGAATTTCCATCTATTTTTCTTTTCTTCTAATGGTTTTTTTATTAATTTTTGTGTATTATCACTTAACATTTTTTCTGTAGAAGGAATATCTGATTGGTTTTTATTATTATCATGAGCAGGTCCATAATATTTATAATAATGATATCCAGTGTTTCCATTATTGTTACTAATTCTATTAGTTAATTCGTTGTCATCAATGTCAGTTAAAACTAAATATGATTGAGCATATCTAATTTCATCACCAGGCCATGTAACGTTGTATACAATAACTGCTTCAATATCTTCGAAAGGATAAGATCTATCTAATACAAGAGTATAAAAAGAACCATTTAAATTCTGTGAAAAATAAACTTTTTTCCACCAAAATTCCTCATTACCATGATCAAGTACATTATTATGTGCATTTTTAGCATCGCTATCTTGATGATGTGTTTTACTTGCTATTGCATATGTTCCAACATTTTGAACAACATTAATACCATTAACCCATACTTGTATTTCATTTATTTCAAGATGTCCATTATTAACAATTTTAATTTTTTTTACTCTTTTTTCATCAACAGCATAACTAATATCACTATATAATTCAAAATCTTTATTAAAAGCATTTTTAATTCCTTTCTTTTCATTAAACCAATTTACATGTAATAAATCGTACATATCTACAAATTTATCTTCATCAATTTTTAATGATGTTAGTCTTTTGTAAATAATATTTCTATATTTTTTATTTGTTTGAACTGGATTTTCAAATATTATATAAAATGGAATTGGTAGATTTTTTAAATATTCATTAAACTCTTCTTTGACTTGATATTCACCTTCTTTTAAATGATCACTTAATAATATAGGGTGCATCAATCCTTTTTGATCGTAATATTGCAGGCTTCTTTCTTTACTTGCTTCTTTTACTAATTTTCTATTATATTTTAATAATTTTTGTGCAAATAATTGCCTTTCAGATAATTTATATAAACTAAAAGACCAATTTGACCAATTATATCCTCTATTTCTAGTAATAGATATCCATTGTCCTCCTATATATCTATCTGGTCCACAATCTCTCATGAAACCTACACCAGGAACATTAAAATTACAAAATTTCCATCTATTACTAGAGTTAACTGCGGATTCTAAATCTGAATATAATTCAAAATCTATATTGAATATATTTTTAATACCTTTATCTTGATTAAACCAATTTTCATGTAATAATGTAAACATGTCAACATCATTAATTTTAGTAAGTCTTTTATAAATAACAACTTTCGATCTATTATCAGTGTTTGAAGGATTAGTAAATAAAATATAAAATGGAATTTCTTGTTTTCTTAAATATTCATTAAATTGGTCTTTTTCTGGATATTTACCGGTTTCTTTTTTTGAAGCAGATAATTTTGTTAAAGATGGTTTTGGAATATTTAGTATTTTTTCTAATTGAAACAAATCATCTTTATTATTATTTAGGTCCTTAATTTGATTTGTATTTAGAACTTTGTGATAGATTCTAAAATATTTTAAATTCATCTTAGTATAATTAATATTTTTAAAATAAGGTTCATAATCTTTTATAGATTGTATACCAAAGAAAATTTTACTTTTTACCTCAGGATATTTAAAATTACTATTTTTTGTGTATATTAGATTTCCATCTTTATAATAATTTAATTTTCCATCTCTAGAATTAGTAATAACAATATGTGAGTATGCATCAATATTAATTCCATTAGACATTGAGGATGAGGGATTAAAATCATCTACTGACATTCCACGACGATTCATGTGCATGTAAATTTGTGTATCTCTTGTTTTACCTTTATAACCTTGTGGTGTTTCAGCATATGATCTATAAGAATGTGCTAATACATGATTAAAATCTTTATCTTCTTTTGATTTCATATTAAATATTGTACTTCCATAAGGTTCTTTATTTGGTTTCATAATTTTAACATACATTTCAATTGATATCTCTTTATGAGCTGGAATTTCATTATTACTAATTGCATATGCATTAACACCATTAAAAATTGCACCTTCATAATTATTTAATGTAACATTTTCCAAGTTAATTATTGAATTTGGATTTAATTGATCATAGACTGATGCAGTATTATCTCTCATTCTAAATTCAAAAGAATGAGCTACATTATAAATATTATCGATTTCATTTGATTCATTTTCTTTAACAATCTTCATAAAATTAGATTTTACTAATAGAGTATTTTTTATCATTTTTTCCTTTCTTTCTTTTAGTTTTTTAGATCTATTTTTTTGTTTATCTTTTCGACTTTTAACATTTTTCTTCTTTTTTTCTAAATTTTCTAATCTATTTATTAATTTTTTATTAGTTTTAGTATCATTACTTTCCTTTATTCTATCTTTATCATCTGATGAGATAACACTTTCTCTATTATTATATAATTCTTTTATTTCTTCTTTATTGAATACTTTATTATTGAATAATCTTAAATATTTAATATTCATATTAGGACCGAATTCCCGATCTGTATCACTAACACCACCAATATGATTGTATATTCTTTCTATTCTTGGAATAGAACCAATATTTAATGAATTAGTAACATTTTTTGTATTGCTTAATAGTAATCCATCCAATAATTTATTGTTTACATATACTTTTAGTATATTATCTGGACTGACTGTAACTATAATATGAGCCCATCCTTTATCTAAAAATTCTGCAGGGAAAAAAGATCTACTATGATTTGTATTAGAATAATCATTTCTAATTTCTATTGAATGTGATTCCCATGGAATATATGGATCTTTATTTTCCCAAATTGAAATACTAAATGCATTATCTCCATTCCATTTTGCACCTGTTGAGAATTTAACAATTTGTTGCCATAAATTATTTCTTTCATCATTAATTTTAGTAATATTTACGTATAGTTCACAAGAAAATCCTTTTGAATTATTAATATCAACACTACCTAATTTAATTTTATTACTTGGATTATCAAATATTGCTCCATTATCAATTGTTGATACAACACCATTTTTAAAACTTGCATTAACATCTTTTATTGAATCTAAAATACCTACAGTAGAGTCATCCCTAAAATCCCAATTATAATTTCTTAATGAAAGATCAGTAAAGTATTCTTTATTTTTTTCTTCATTTTTATTATTTGTTGAAGAATCTAACTTAAAATATTTATATTCTTTTAAAAATTGTTTGTTCATTATATAAACTTTTAGAAAAAAAAACTAAATTTGAATGATTACATATAAAAATAGTTTAGGTAATCATTCAAAATTAATTTTGCAAAGTAAATAAATTTGTAAAATTATTTTTGCAAAGTAAATAAATTTGTAAAATTATTTTTTCTTAGTAATTTTACATTTTGAATCAATTTTAAGTGATTCTTTTTTAGATGATTTTGGCACAATATTCATAACACATTTTGATTTTACTCCATATAATGGATCTGTACAACCTTTTTCTATCAATTCATTTTTTTTGCTTTTATCTTCTTTATCATTATTTAGACATCTAGATCTAAAATGTTCATATCTATCTCTAACTTGATTATATGTTAGATTTGATTTTTTTCCTAAATTTTTATTAATCATTTCATGTAATTCATATACATATCTTGACAATGTATCTCTACTTTTCATTGTTTTTTTTGTAAATTTTAATTTTTTCATGTTCTCTACATAATTATCTCTACAATATCTACATGGTAAAATATTTTTTAGCGATTTGAAATAATTATAATAGTTTTCCTTTTGTTCAGATGATGGCTTAACTGGATAGTTAAAACTAATTGTGTGTAATGTATGCCACATAGGTGGTCCCCATACTGAAGTTAACATTCCGTCTCCTGAATTATAATGATTTTTATTAAATGTAGACATAATATATTATATTAGAAAATAAAAGTTTACTAGTTGAGATTATTTAAAAGAAGAATTAATTCAAATATATATATTATGCACATTGGATATCAAGGAATAAAAAATAGTTATAGTCATCAAGTCTGTAAAAAATATTTAGATACGAATAAATTACCTGAAGATAATCTTAATGGGTTTAAATCATTTGAACTTGTTTTTAGTGGATTATTATTTGGTCTAATTGATTTAGCAATATTACCAATTGAAAATTCAATAGGTGGTTGTATTTTTATGAATTTCGATTTATTTTATAAATATAATATTAGAATTCATTGTGAATTCCAACATAATATAGAACATAGTTTATATGGTATTAGTGATGATATAAGTAAAATAAAAAAGATTATTTCGCATCCTCAAGCGTTACAACAATGTAAAGAAAATTTAAAAAAAAATAACTTAGATATAGAAGAATATTGGGATACAACAGCTTCAATTGAAAAAATAATAGAGTTAAATGATGAATCAATTGGTTGTATTGCACCTCCTGGATTAGGAGAATATTATGGTATAAATGAATTACATACTAAATTTAATGATCAAGAAAATAATATAACTAGATTTTATTTAATTTCTTTAAAAGATAAACAAGTTAATTTAAAAAATTTACTAAGAACTGACTTTGAAGGTAAAAAAATGATAAATAAAAAAGATAAATTTAGTGGATATGCTATTTTAAGAGATAAAATTGGTTCATTACAAAATTATTTAAATAAATTTAATGAAGATAATATTAATTTAACTAAAATTGAGAGTAGACCTTATCTTGGTAAAGATAGAATTAATAACTATAATCCATTTTCATATATATTTTATATTGAAGGTGAATATAATTTAGGAAATAATGAACCCAGTATCGAACAAATAGATTCATTGTATCCTTTTTATTATTTTGGTAAATATTCATTACTTGATTTTAGTGATGCATTAATGTTGCACAATAACATATTGATTGAAAATAAGATTGATAATATTGTTACACAAGAAAATAAAAGTGTTGATAACATAAATAATTTACAAAATATAAATTGTAAGTTAAATATAGGAATAATAGGATTTGGTAGGTTTGGTCAATTTATAGCTGAAAAAATGATTAAATATGGATTTAATGTTTACTCAACATCAAGATCAGATTATAAGGAAGTATCAGATAAAATAGGTGTAAAGTTTTTTCCTTTCGATATTTTTTATGAAGAACATTTTTCAAAAATGGATATTATTATTTTTTCTACATCAATTAATAGTTTTGAAGATATGTTAGATAATGTAATTGAAAATAATTTCGAAAGTTTTAAAAATAAGTTAGTTGTTGATGTATTATCAGTTAAGGATTATCCAAATGAAATATTAAGATCAAGAAATATAAATTCAAATAATTTAGTTCTCTTAACTCACCCTATGTTTGGTCCAGATTCTGCAAAGAATTCATGGGTAGGTAAAAAGTTTGTATATTGGTATAATTATAATGAAATAATAAATTTAGATAATGAAAAAATAAAAAATAATTTAAATTACTTTATAAAATTTTGGGAATACCAAGGTTGTGAAATGGTAAATTTAGATTCTAAAAGTCATGATTATTTATCAGCTAATTCTCAATTTTTGAGTCATTTTATAGGAAGATTATTAGATTTGTTAAATTGTCAATCATCGATTATTGATACTGATTTGTATTCTAGTTTATTAAAAGTAAGAGAATATGCAGTTAACGATAGTTGGGATTTATTTAGTGGTTTATATAAATATAATAATGAATCAATAGAAACAATAAGAAGATTAAAATTTAATTTACATAATTTAATTGATGAGCTAGAAAAAAAGGAATTAGGAGAATCAAGTACTGGTAAAGTATTTTCTTTGATTAAAGAATTAAAAAATAATGGAACTGAAATATTAAATTTAGCTATTGGTGAACCTTTATGGTATCCTAACCTAAAAGATTATAGTAAAAATATTATAAAATATAGTAGTGGATATTCAACTTCTAAAGGAGAAACTTTTCTAATTGAAAAATTGATAGAGACTTATAAAAATAAAAAATTAATATCAGATATTAACAATGATAATGTTATGATAACTTCAGGAGGAAAATTTGGAATTTATCTTGTATTAAAATATTTAACAAGACCAGGTAGTAAATGGATCATACCTAAACCATATTGGGTATCATATCCAGATATGATAGATTCTCTAGATGGGGAAAGTATATTGATTGATACAGACGTAGACAATAATTGGGAGCCTAATATTGATGATTTATGGAAACTAAATAAAGGTGAATATAAAGATAATAATATAAAAGGTTTTATTTTATGTAATCCGAATAATCCTACTGGATTAACCTATTCAGAAAAGTTCATTGATGATCTTTTAAGATTGGTTGTAAAGAAAAAAATATATTTATTAGTTGATGAAGTTTATTTAATGATTAATGGTAATATAAAAAGTTTATATGAGAAAATTAATGATTCTAAATTAATTTATAATGAGAATCAAAATATAAAAGATTATTTGATAATTGTTTCTAGTTTTTCAAAATATTATGCTATTCCTGGGTGGCGTGTTGGATATGTATTTTCAAATAAAAAAATTATAAAAGATCTATCAAAACTACAATCAACATTAATTAGTTGCGCATGTAATGGAAGCCAAGAATTAGCTTATGATTTATTAAATACAAATTTTACTCCAGATTTATCATTTTTAAGTATTTCAAATGATATTGTAACTAAATTATTTAGAAATAAAGGATGGAAAGTTGGTAAATCTAATGAAAAGGAAAAACAGATGTATATTTTTCCTTATAATGATATTATAGAAGAGGTTGAAAGTCTTGAGAGACATCTTGTAAAAAATAATATATTTGTGATGAATGGTTCTTCTTTTGGAGTTAAAAATTCATTAAGAATATTATTACCTAATAACAGATCAGACCTAAATAAGTTTGTAAATGTAATAGAAACATTTTAATTATTAATTTTTAAAAGAATTTAATTGATTTTGAATACTCTGTATTTCAGTATTTGTTAGATCTTGAGCTTTAGTTCTATCTTCTTCATCACTTGATTCTAGTTTTCCCATATTGTTAAAATCGCTAAGTTCTTTAGATTCTTCAAAATCTTCTTCGTTAGATAAATTATTTTCCATTCCATTATTTTCAATATAATTATCATTTGGGGCTATATTGTTATTTAAAAAATTTTCTTGTAATTGTTGATAAGTATCTTGAGGTATGGTGACAAATCCAGGTGGTGTTTGATATTGATTTTCTTGTAAATTATCTAAATTATTATTAATAGGACTTTCATTAGGACTCATATTCATCATTTCTTGAGGACTTTCAATATTATCTTGGTTTTCTGATAATTGTGAGTTAGTATATTCATCATTTTTTAAATAAATATTATCTTGTTCTTCTTTTTCAGCTTTAGCCCATTTATTTTTCAAGTAAAAGTATATACATACCAATAAAATTATTCCAGTTACTATATAAATTAATCTTTCTCTTGAACAGTATTTTAGTACAGTATTGTACATACTATTTGTGTTGGTATTTATATCTCCAAAAACATTATTTCCTAAATCGTTAACTTTTGCGAAATTATCCATATATACTATAAACAAATATTTTAATATTTCTTTTTTTTTTTAAATCATTCGTTTAAATAAATTGATTAATAAGTGAAAGAATTAATAAATAAAATTGAATTAAGGATCTATTGTTAGAGATATATAATACAATGAAAGGTATTTATAATAAAGTTGTTAAATTAATTGTTCCTATTTTAGAGGGAAATTCTGATTGTTCTATTGAATTAATGAATAAACCAGATAATATTGATTTCAACAAATTAGAACAAAAATTTAACATAAAAATTTTACAAGAGTTCGAAAAAATACCACCAAAAATTATACATGAAAATAAAACAGGAAATAATAATAGTATTTCAGTTTATCTTACAAAAAATAGTAATAGTAGATTAAATTCATTCAAAATAAAGAAAAACAGAAAGGTGCACAACTATTTTATAAAGAAGATAGAGTTTGATAATACGGTTAATTTTGATTTGAGTAATGTAAGAAAGAGATCAAGAAGTGAAGATAATGATAAACAAAATCAAGTAAAGAAGAGACCTAGAAGTTATTCAGAATTATATCAACATGATAATGATAATTTTTCATTTGATAAATTAGTTTCAGCTACAAAAACAAGAAATTATATATTAGATGATGGAATATTAGATTTTTTAGATTACTATAGTAAAAATCCAAAAAAACATACATTAACTTTTAATGAGATCGTTGGTTTTGATACTGGTTATAATACACGAAGTAAAAATTACTCAAGTAATATTCAAAGAGTAAATAAAAGTAATGAAACACTAAATGATATAATAAAAGAAGAAGGAATTAAATATGAAAAAAAGGTAATGGATGAATTGAAACAACTTGTAGTTTCTTTAAATCCTCCATTGGAAATTGATTATTTAGAAAATTCATTTGAAATAAAATTAAATTTTGAACATACAAAAAGACTAATTAAAGATGGAAGAGCTATTATATATCAAGGAGTGTTGTACAATGAAGATGATAATACATTTGGTTGTCCGGATTTAATTATAAGATCGGATTTACTACAAGTTATCTTTGGTGAATCATATATAACTGAAAAGATTAATGATGAATTTAATATGATTAAAGAGCAAATGAAACTAAATTACTTCTATGTCATTATTGATATTAAGCATTCACATTTAGATTTCAATGCTGATGGAAGAACACTAAGAAATACTGAGACTCTTAAGCCATATAAAAGTCAATTATGTGTATATAATAACGCATTATCAAAAATTCAAGGATTTGACCCAAAAATTTCTCTAGTTTTAGGAAAAAGTTATACAATTAAAGGCATTAAACATAATGACTATTTTAATAAATTAGGAGTAATAGATTATGAAGATAGAGATAAGGAATATATAGGAAAGACAAAAGATGCAGTAAATTGGATTAGAAGAATAAGAGAAGACGGTAAATACTGGGTATTGAATCCGGTACCTAGCGTGAAAGAATTATTTCCAAGAATGAATAATGAGAAAGATGGTAAATGGAAAATGATTAAACAAAAAGTTGCTGAAAATGTAGGTGAAATATCATCTGTTTATTATTGTGGTGTAAAAGAGAGAAAATCAGCACACGAAAAAAATATATTTAGTTGGCGTGATCCTATGTGTAATACAAAAAACATGGGATTTAATCAAAATAGTAAATCATTAATTCCATCAACAATTGATAAGATATTAGATATTAATAGATTACCACAGAATAGTTATATAAAAGTGTTGCCTGAAGAAGTAAAGACAGATAAAATAGGTAATTTTAATTGGAGAACATCTAACAGAGAGAGTATGGAATTTTATCTAGATTTTGAAACAATGAATTCTAATTTTTTTGATGTTTCAAATTTCTCAAATGATAATGTTATTGTTTTCCAGCTTGGTGTAGGATATATTGATTCAAACAATAATTGGGTATATAAGGCATTTGTCTCAAAGAATAAAACATTTGAAGAGGAAAAAAATATGTTTTTAGTATTTTTCAAATTTGTAACAGAAGCATTTGATAAAGAAAAGAAAAATGGTATGAATGAATATCATTTTGTGCATTGGTATCCACATGAAAAGACATGTTATGAGAAAGTTAGATCAAGTATGAATTTACCATTTATTAAATTTATGGATCTTAGTAAATTATTTAGAGATGAACCAATAGTTGTGAAAGGATCATTAAGATTTAAATTAAAGTCAATATCAAAAGCTTTGTATGACATGGGGTTGATAAAAACTTCATGGGATTTTTCTAGTGATTGTAATTCAGGTTTAGCTGCAATGGCATTAGCTAATAAAGTTTATGAAGAGGATATTGTTGTAACAGATGATAATAAAGTAATGAAAGAAATTATTAAGTACAATGAAGTTGATTGTAAAGTTTTATGGGAGATTTTAGAATATTTACGTGAGAACCATTAAATAGAATCAACTATATTGATTTAATTTATCGTATATACTATAACTATACTTAAGATATCCATTTGAAAGTTCATTTAAATTTCCAAATAAATATAATAAACATTGTGAATAAAATTAAATTATTTAAATTGAATCAATTATGTTGATTTAATTCATGATATCAACAAATGTTCTTTCACTATTACACAATTTATAAATTATATTTTGATTCACATTTTGAATCAAAATCTATTTAAATGATAGGAACCTTTTTTAGTATTATGGGTTTTGACGGGTTAATTTCATTTTTAATAAGAAATTTACCAAATGATGCATTTGATGATATCGATTTAAATATAAATCATAACAAGTTATTATCAAAACATGTATTGATAGATATTTCATTTATATTATATAATTGTTATTTAGAAGTAGAAGATGATATAAATAATATTTTAAAATATATATGTGGTATATCATGTTCTAATTATTCAAAAATAATAAATTTAATAGAGGCACAGTTATTATCAAATCATTGGAAAAATGTTGATATAAAATTAGATGGGCAGGATCAAAATGAAATTTGTAAAAATTTTATTGAAAGTATTTGTAAAAATGACAATGAAATAATTGATAATATAATGTTAAAAAATATTAATGACAAGTTAGAGAAACTATTAGAAAATATTTTTACATTAGATTTTGTTGACAATGTTGTTTTATTCTTTGATTCTATACCAAGTTATTCTAAAATTTTAGAACAAAGAAAAAGAAGATTGA
>JACKZZ010021348.1_pt1 | contig 10822 bp, 19 predicted proteins | sample 8027871 | NCBI WGS metagenome assembly JACKZZ01 (sample SAMN15724774, study PRJNA655200) | protist metagenome | isolation source: fluorescence activated cell sorting (FACS) single amplified genomes of... | place: USA: West Boothbay Harbor, Gulf of Maine | collected 2000-07-19
AGACTTTCACTTTTCCTCCTCCAACAATCGGCATGGTAGCAGGGATAGTGAAGAGTCTACCACCACTACCATACGTTTCGTTTCTGTACCGTGTTGCGTAGTCGTTCTCTATCCTCATCAAGCTGCAAATAGATTCAACTACTCCACGCAGTCGATCAGCCGTCGGACTATACACGACACAATCGAAAGGAGAAGTAAAGGGTGTGAGAGAGTGCCCAGGGGGCCTTACTGTTGTAGATTGGGTTGAGACATTCGAATTTGGGAAATATTGACTCGCTACATCTGAAAGCAGTCCCTGAAGGAGTTGAATACTACTTCTCTCCATCTCCGAAAGAGGTACCTTCGGGTATTCCGAATCAATAACACATCGAAACATAGTAGGAAGATATTGATGCTGCTACGAAAGTGAACCTACAGCCACTACACCCAAAAATTAGAAACGCACCCATATGCAACTAGAAGTAACGTCAAGCGGAAATTCTCGTAAGAGAACACGACTACATTCATCCTGCCCATCACTTACAAACCATATCGCAAGCCTTCCTCGACATCCGCTCGTAATACTAACGCGTCAGGACGAATTATTCGCATTAGATGCCTCCAACACATACCCGTCGTTATATATTTTCCTGAACTCTTTCAATAACATCGGACGAGACGCAATGTAGTCCTGTTTCAGAGCAATGCAACTCCGATTAGTACTACTACTGCTATCAAGGGATTGGTAAGCCTCCCATTTGCAATCTTTGTACGGGCACCACGTGCGGATGAGGGGAGATTTGTCCAACCCTCGCCAACCATTCGTAAGTTCGCTGGGAGTTAGATCAATCACGAGCAGCTGATAACGTTAGATTCCAGCCAATGAGTAAAACAATTCAGACACAGAACGAAAGGCGTGGTTCTACCGCTATTTTACATGACAAGACACAACAGCAATGCTTCTAGGTTAATGGACGAGGTACCAAAGTCGGGACACACTGAAGCTCCGTCTGCACAATCACAGAACTCTTCATGCTATTCAAATGCGGCGACTCATTCGGCGAGGATAATGATCAAGAGCGCAGGTCACTAACAGAGGAGATCGAGAGTCTGAGATTTGATTCGCGCCAACTCCACCTCAAACGAGCTAGCGTGGACGTTGCAGCCCGTGTCCCTTGCTTCCAGTCTTGTTTCCCTCCACGCACATAAACCTGTAGTAAGTACTTCTAAAAGCTTAGAGTTGGTTGTGGAAGTGTCTTGCCCTGGTGCTTCCCTCGTTGCCCAGAATTGCCTACCACCAAGTAAGGTGTCGTCTCGAAGTATTCGGTTTTCGTTTGAAAGCAAATGAGCCTTGCCTTTTCATTCCGAGCCCTCCGTAGTGGGCGCTTCACCTCTCGCTGCCGAATGCCCTCCCGCAATATGAATACGCACACGTTAGGATGCAGAGTTTCAGCTCGAAATCACTCCTTCGGGTTGCTATCTCTTCCTGTAGCTGTGCTTGTTAGTCTTCGCTTATTGCATTCGTACGCCGAAGCAAGTGTGAATGAGGTTAGTCCAGAAGATGCTTCAGAGAGCAAGGCGAACCTTGATGAACCCAGTGAGTATGTAGAAGACACCCTTATCTTTCTTGTTACACTTCTTTCCCGTGCAAGAACGACGTATGGAAGGCACTTCATTCCTGCAAGTGATGGTAGTCATCTCATTCGACAGGCGAACTTACCTTTCGTTGCTCAAGAGGTTGGCAACATCTCCAGACGTGTGCGAGCAACTAATCGAGATGGGTGTAGTTGATGCCCTTTATGATACCGTACGAGCAGACTCGAGTCTCCTCTTCCAGTCAATGGCTCTATTGCGCGAAGTATGCCGATAGATCTTTGGAGTTTTCGTCTCATACGTGTAGGTGATTGTAAACAACCAACAGTCGACAGGGAAGTTAGCACCTCTGACTGACGTACAGCTGCAAAGTTGGGCGAACGTGTGGGAAGATGTGTTAGACATTGATGCCACTTGTTCAAGCCCGCGAACAAAGAAGGAACTCATGACGCTAAGTGACGTCGCCACAGTAATAGGCGTTCTAGCGGAGGATGCGCTTCATGGATCGAATCATCCTCCTAAGTCGATTGAAATCCCTATGGTGGAGAATCTCGAAGATTCCCCCAAAGGTCGTGTCCCCCTCCCCATTCTCCGATTACTCTCCATTCTATTGTCTAAGCATTCTCCTTCGAGTATTGATGGAAACATTGAAGACAATGTAACTGACAATAATGAGAATTATCGAATAACCAACTACTTAAGTGGAGAGAGTCTACGTACAGCTACGGTTAGTACGTACCGAACTCAAGTACTGCAAACCCTCTTCCTAGTGGTCACAAGTAGTGTGAGTGGATTCACTTATCTCAACACGCATGATTGCTTCACGAGTTTACGAGAGTACGCCTTAGAGTCATAGTTACGGCTTTATTCACGATGAGTAGGAAATGGGTACCTGCTCTTCCTGGAGATATTATGGTGTTTGTGTGCCGCTTGGTGTCGCACTTATCTACGACACCCAAGGGGAGATCTCTTCTAGTTGATGATCATTGGCTGTCTACTCTACGTACGCATCTATGTTCAGTCCCGAGCACACTCTGAATCAGCGAAGGTGGTTGGGGTAAATCTGACAACAAGGCTGTGAGGCGGTCGGGTGCAGAGATTCTTGGTCGTCTCATGCAAGATGGCGCGATGTCTCGCTTCGAGTTTCGCCACTCCTGCTTACCTTGTAGAGGAATGTGCTCTCAAGATAGTGGAAAAGGAAGGATTGGATCTGTTCGTTGAGCTAGCCAGTATTGTTGATGTAGACGTACAACATATATGCGAAGATGTGCTCACAACAATAGTACACCGAAACATCGGTACGAGTGCAACGAGACTCTCGGACTTCGCCTCATCTTTGCAGAACACTCTCCTACGACTCCCCTATTATCACCTCCGCCCAACAAAAAACTCAATGACGCATACGAATTTGCCCTTTAATTATGTAAAGCACTTTTCACGTTCATCGAATCCATTCTACGAAATTTTGAGAACTAAGCGTCTACACTTTTCACGCTCGCCGTCACGTCGAGACAGAAGTAAACACCAGAAGCAGTGTTAAGTGATACTTTAATCTCCAAATCTCCGTCCGTTAGCCAGGAGAGACCAGGATCCTTAGTCGTGATTTGAACACCACCAGCAGGGGTAGAGTATTTTCCAGGAGCAATGGGGCACCTAATTTTATAATCAGCAGCAGCACACCCGAACTTACAGATCAAATCGTACGCACAAGGTAGACCGTATGACTTTAATATAGGGCACAAGTGCTTCTGCTGCTTCGCAAGCAAGTCGCAACCGTTCGTTGGTAAAGTGCAACTTCCAATCCCCTCATAGCATGGAATAGGAACCCAAACACCCCACTCCTCCTTGTAAAAGGAAAGGGAGATATTCACAATGACATCGGAAGTCAGCTCTTTGACTGCAACGTGAGATCTAAGCTTCGCAAAGTCGTAACAAGATGCGTACTAACTTCGAATGCGACTCCAACAGTATCATTACCACCCAACACGATCGGATCGGGGAGGGTAAGGTCAGTCATGGTCGCGCCGGTCCCACCTACCTGCATCAGGAACCCCACAAGAATACCTACTACATACGAACCGCAGTTTTTCCAAGTCATCACTTGCATGGAAAAGTTGGAAGCAAAAGCTACAGACGCTAATACCACAACCAACAGCAAGGCAATCTTCATATTGGATGCAGAGAATGCACCTGAGAACAAACTCAGCAAGCATCAGCAGAGAACCGACAAATAATTCCGACCAGCTGATATCTGATAGGTCACGCAGTACCAGTTTAGGGAGTAAATGATTTCGATCGTGTCCGAGGTATTAACGATTCCTCTCCTCGCGTTGTCCATGAGGAGCTGGACAGTAGACACCTCTTCGCGGACTCGCAAAAGTTTGTGCGCTCGAGAAGCAAGAGAACGTTGGGAACTGGGGGAGGAGAAGGGGTAATATTGACTAAATGAATGATAAACCTCCTTTCTTGCCATCAGCGACGATTTGTGCTTGGCGACTGCGCCCTCTCACGTAGCCACCAGTCACCTATCTCTGCAAGGTTAGGACGACGCCGGTGTGACGTTTACTGGAGCCCTGGTTGTCGTATTTGATCGTTGACTCAACCCTTACCCCTCCATCTCGACGAGAGAGGTGTCAACATGGGGTGTGGTGCGTCTCGAGATCGCACGGTGGATGACAACCTGAGAGGCGAACGTGATGCTTTCGAGCGAACACACAAGTTACTGCTTCTTGGCGCTGGTGAGAGTGGTAAGAGCACCATCATGAAGCAGATCAAGTTGCTCCACCTTGATGGATTTAGTGATGAAGAGAAGCACATGTTTAAGAGCGCTATCGAGCGTAATATCATCACGAACATGCAAATGCTGATCGAAGGTCTGCGTCTCATCCCATTCTCGCCACATTCGCCACTCCCCCTTCCTCCTCGCTCGCCACCTCGCTCTCTTCATGTAGGCCTGTTTCCCGCACCCTATGATTCTTAACCGACCTCTCATTCCTCGCCATGCCACCCCTTACTCCAACCTATCCATGACAACGATTGATTGCTCGCCGTTTGCTCCCTGTTTCTCGTTTGTCTCCAAAAATCTCACCCTACAGCTTGCGAACAGTGGGAGATGTCCTTAAAGCATGAAACGGAAGCCGATCTCATTAAGAACCTTGATGAGACTGATGCCGACAGCTTTGTGTTGAGTGACAAAGTACGCAAGGCCATCAAAACCTTGTGGAAAGAGGAAGCTGTACAAGACGCCTGGAAGCGGGCGAATGAGACACAAGTTTTGGAAAGTGCTGCGTATTTCTTCGAGGACATCGATCGCCTCGATCATGACGATTACACACCTTCAACCGACGACATACTTCGTGCTCGCCAAAAGACCACAGGTATGAGTCTCTCTCTGTGGTTGTGCTTAGTGTTGATGAGTTTGGTATGACTCGACTTCCAGTGCTAACCTATCTTGAAGGTATAATTGAGGTCAAGTTTAACGTTGGTGACCATGAGTTTAGAATGGTGGATGTGGGTGGACAACGTAGTGAGCGACGAAAGTGGCTTAACTGCTTCGAGGACTGTACTGCTGTACTATTCTGTGTCGCTATGAATGAGTATGATAAGATGCTGTACGAAGAGGCTAATGTAAACCGCATGCACGAAGCTGTGAGCCTCTTCCAGCAAACAGTGAACAGCAAGTGGTTTGATACTGTTTCGCTTATATTGTTTCTCAATAAGGCTGATCTTTTCCGGGAGAAGATCAAGGAGGTGGATTTGAAGGTGTGTTTGCATGAGTTGGTGAGGTCTTGTCAGTGAGTTAAGATGTGTACCTTGCTTCTTGCACTCATCTCGGTAGGTCGCTTTCCCTGAGTATACTGGTGGCCTCTCATACGATTCGGCATTACTTTTCATTGCCAACAAATTTAAGGGTCTCCGCAAAGATGACAGAAAGACTTACGTGCACGTGGCAACTGCTACGAACACAGAGACTGTCAAGCACGTATTGAATGATGTGTTTGAGATTCTGGAGAGAGCGAGAGATGAAGCGACCTTATTGTAGTCCTGCTTGTGATTTATTAGCAGATAAGCGTTAGCCATGTATGTGTTAGTAGTAAAAGTGTCGTATCATTTTTAGTCCCTGAGGTAAGAATGGCACATAAATAGCGCTGAAATTGGTGGGAGCCGGCAGATGCCAGCACGCGAAGATTCCTTTTCACACCGCCTTCCTGGGGCCACTCTCCTCTTCTTCCCATGAGTGTTCGTGGTAAGGAAGAGACTGCTCGTCTCAGAAAGAACGTTGAAGCACAGCTTGGGCGTCTCTTGGAGCAGCTCCAAGATTTGACTGATTTCAAGGACGAGCTTGACGAAGATGAGTGGGTCGAAATGAAAGAAGACACGTTAGAAGCGCTTTCAGAGATGAAGGCGAACCTTACCAAGATGATGAGCGGTGACATGACCCTAGTTTCCCAGTTTGGCCAAATCCAGCTGGTTCGTCCCCGTTGCTGCTTGTCACCCCTCTCTTCCTGTGGTGATTTGAATGTGCGAGCTGAACTTACTTTAGGCTATTCAAGCTGCAGTTTCCTCAGCCTTCCAAACTCCTGAAGTTATCCGAATGTTTGCTGATAAAAATTCGGGTCAGCTACGAGCCCGCCTCGATGGTACTGTCCAGATCCGTATATGGGATTTTTCCTTCCTCATGTACTGTAGGTCTTCAACGCGACAAGAAGCTCGGCCGTATCACACGGGACCTGTTGGTGATGCAATCCGTAGAGATCCTGTCTGCGTTGAAGAAGCTAGGCGAAGAGGTACAGATCTCTGGCCCTTTATGTTTCGTGATACTGATAGACTAGCTCTCTCCCGAGGAAGATGCGTTCTTGAACAAGCACATGACACAGTCAATGGCTGAGTTCGAAGGTGCCAGCGCCCAGATTGGTGACAAAACTCAGCAAAACCTTCTTGCTGCAGCTTCTTCAAGCGTGAAGAATGCTCAGTCGTAGTAATTGCGAGTGTTGTAACTTAAAAGAGGTGTGGAGAAGCAGGCGCCTTTATATATATTTTACTTGCTTGGAAATGAAGGTTTGAAGTTCTTGGATGTCTTGTTGAATGTCTTGTGGCACGGTGTGAGCTGGAAGACTGGACAGACTATCGTGGACTTGTGCAACCAGCTTACTGTAGGCTCGTCGCTGGAATACTTCGGGTGTGTGATCACGTGCAAAGAGGAGCAGATTCAACCCAAAGTCGTGGTTTCCTAGACGATTTGCTTCTCGTAAGATGTACGGGGAATGTACCGTTACTCAGCATTGCGAGAATAGCAGGAATCAACGCCGCCATTGACTCTTCTCGCAATCCAGTTATTTCATTTTGTCGGTCGACTAGGAGCTTCACGAATTCCACTGTGAATAGGGTTCCGTTTGCCTGATGGTGGAGAACTTCTTCATGGAGAGAAAGCTGACTATTATCTCCACCATGAGTGCATATTATAAATTAGGCAGAACGTACCTTCCCTTGAGGGCCCTTGATGAGTGAACTCCTCTTTCATGTTTCTACTCGTTTCAGTTAGATCGATCTCAATCACACCCTCCATCCTCTCTCTCCTAGTGTAGAAAATCATCTCCTCAAACTTGCAAATACCTCACGAAAAGACTTTCATCCTCTCGAAGTTGGAAACCATCGAGTAGCTTTTGGTCTCGACCTGAGACATCATCGAGTACAGCGCTGAGTCGCTTGAAGCCATTGAAAATCATCACAATATTTTCATGATGCTTCTGGAGTTAGATTAAGAGATAGTGAGAGAATGGCGTACCTGCAGGTTCAATTTATAGTTCAAGTTTTGATATTTTGCAAGCCGATTGCAGTGAAATTTAAGTGCACTGAGGGACAACTGTAAGTCCTCTAGTAACTTCTTTTCGTCTTCCATATCAAACAATGGAAAAACGAGAACGCATGGGGCGGGGCACAAGAGCTTAATTGATGGGAACACTATTCCAACCGCGAGATATTCCCACAAATCGAGATCGACTGGTGTCTTCTCGCTGCCTCTACACACTGCGCCTTGAATCACATTCTCCACGTTCTGCCAGACCCGTGCCTGTATTCAGGTCGTAGATGCTTTAGTCAAGTTCACCACCAACCCCTCCCTGACATGAGCAAGAACTCCTCCTTGGGTCTTGATCTCAATGGCGTGGGCGAAGGATCAAAGAAGGCGAAGTCCCCTCGCCGAAAACCTAAAATGTCGCTGTCCTCCAAGCGAGGGGGTAAGGCGTCCCCTACTCAAAAATCGCCTCGATCCCGAAAGAAAAAGAAGGTAGCTCGGTCCGTGTCCACTGCGGAGTCTGTCAATTACTCCAAGTCTACCTCCCCCCGAAGAAGTGGAGTCTTGCGACGATCGACCAGCACTACCCAAGTTGTTGTTGATGATCAACCATTTTTAAAGAATCGTGCGAAAGTCACATGTACGCTGTGAACCGAGGTGAATGTAGAACCGAGGTGAATGTTCCTTGTAGTGTAGTTCTGACGTTGTAGTGTATGCCGCTCGATCTCTTATAAAAGTATCCGATTGGAGTGCACCCAATGAGCCTAATCCTGACTTGATTACCTTCGAGGTTGTTTTTGGTGCTCGTAAGAAGAAGTCAATGCGAGTTGATGGAGAACCTGATGAAATGTTGTATTCCCCGCGAAGGAAAACTCCATTGTTTAGCTGTGCAACAAGGCTGTACGACTTGATGACCGTTTTGGCCACTCCTCTCTATTTACTTGCTTAGAAAAACATCGGATATAGTAGACAAGGAGCATCTATTGTACAATCCAGACTTAGCATACAATGTACCTATGGAAGTGCGCCTTCTTAGTGGTAAAGATGTAATGGCTAAGATGCGAACCTATATAGATATATCAGAAAGCGCCGGTATGTGTTGTTGGGGGATTTTATCCTCGGTTCCTTACGTTAGTATAGATTCAAGATATGAGTTGACTCATGTGAATCCTTGGAGAATTGAAGATTCTCTTGCATTAGCTTCCTTGCGTGTAGTTGTAGAGCCTTCAAAGTCAAACGGAAGTGTAGAGGAAGACTAGGTAAAGTTATCTTAGGGCTCGAGTATATTAGTAGGTCACAGTGATTGCCAGACTCGCTTGGCTTGCGAAGACTGGTATGTGGATGTGAAATATAAAACTGAGATTAATTCTAACTGGCATGCTTTGTTTACCACCATGACGAAGTGCCTACACTCCTAGACTTCTCTTGGATCGTCAAATCACCAGGGCTGAGAAAATCAGCATAGTCGTAAGCGTCTATGGCTTTCTGCCTCTTCCCCATCGCTAAATATACATCACCTTAGTCGTCATTGAAAAGAGAAGGTATGATTGAAAGCATGCGCACCCAGAGCAACATGAAGCGTTGCATGGTTGGGTTCGATCGAAATAGCGTTCTCAATGCAATCTCGAGCACTTACATACTCTTTCAATTTCATATGACATTGTGCCAGAGCCATTCGCATGGTTAAATCACGAGGATGAGTCAGCACGTGTGTGTGTAGGAGAAGCACTGCGTCGGTGCCTCGCCCAACTTCCACTAAGGAACTTGCGAAACTCCTCAGTGTACCGGCGTCGACGGCATCTTATTATGTAAGGTACACTTTCAGCAAATTTGTAGACTAAAGTTACTTACCTATACTAATAGCACGCTCATAACTCGATACTGCCTGCTCGTGTTGCCCAAGCGCTGATCTCAAGTCCCCACATACCCTCAATAGTCAACACCAATATAGACGACAATTGGTGTGTGTGTGTGTGTGAGAGAGAGAGAGAGAGAGAGAAGAGAGAGAGAAGAGAGAGAGAGAGAGAGAGAGAGTGAGTACCTCCACGCAACAAAACTATCTTGATTAATCGCTAGAGCCTGTTCAACGCTTTCCAGGCCAGCATGGAACAATCCCAAGTCAAAGAAGGCAAGTGCTGAATATGTCAAGGAACTGTTGCGATGAGCCTCATGGGCGTGTGGGTCTAAAACTACTTTTTCAAACTCGGGAAGAGCCTTTTGCGGCAAATTTATCACGAAATAGATACACCCTAGGAATTAAGTGAAGGTGAGAAGTAGTGAAAGTAGCGTACCCAAGTAGAAGTGCACTTCAGGACAAGGTCGAGTCTGTTCATACTCCTCAAGCAATTTATTCGCTTCACCCATAGCTTCGTCAAACTTTTCCATCGCCATCATCCTATCAATACCATGTACACGCTTCTCGTAATCATGCTCCACAATATAATCCCAATTATACCAAATGCAGAACAATACGCATCCTAAAATCACAAAATAAATACGCCATCTCGTGGGTGGAGTCCCGGGGATCGTTTCGTCTGCAACTACAAGAGATCCGATACGACGAAGAACTTCTCTAACACCAGTTTCACTGCGATCCCTTGCAAGAGCCTCGTGCGCAATACTATTGCCCAGCTCCTTCGAATCACCGCTTTCAGTCAGCGAGTTAATATGATCTGACTCCTCTTCACTCTTTTCATCATCTTGATTACCATTATAGTCTTTTTGCACGTCTCGAAGCGGCAAGCAAATGTGTAAGTGTCGCAGACACGGTGACCGTAAACCAGCGTTTCTAACCAGCTGTGTTCGATAGCGAGAAATCGTCCTTAATCTGTGTATGGCACGCATTTATCCTATAGGGTGAATACTTGTGACTCACAATCGGTACGGGACAATCATGAGGTCAAGATCAATTTAGGGTAAAGGTACCGAGCCTAGCTCCTTAAACCTTCACCTTTTGAACAACCAAGCCTTGTATCATAGGTACTGGTCCGCCAATGGTACACACTGGTAAATGGCGGACCAATATATCTGGAAAGTCTCAATCTCAGATCTTTCACTGCTGTCCGACTACTTCGATCGCTCACATCCAAGTTCCAACTCGTTCACTCCCGATATATTGCGAGGGCTGCGCAATGGACAAAGTTTCAGTCGTTGAGGCCATCAATAGAAGCCAATCGATTGTTACTGAGCTGCGCATTGAAATGCATGAGCTTTTTAATGCTCTTGCTCGTGTGGGGAAAGCTGGTGACGATGAGGCCGCACTCGCAAGTACATTTCCCCGCCCTCCTCCAAGCCCGCGATCTAACCCTCGTGTTCCTTTGGCTCTCTTGATTCTTATCTTGTAGCGATTAAAGCAGACATCAAAAAGCACCTTGCTGTCTCAAAACGCTGCTTAAGTCATATCCAAAACATTCCGGAAAAGCACAAGGTATGAGTCCTCTTTCGGATGCCCAGGTG
>JACKZZ010002558.1_pt1 | contig 10821 bp, 7 predicted proteins | sample 8027871 | NCBI WGS metagenome assembly JACKZZ01 (sample SAMN15724774, study PRJNA655200) | protist metagenome | isolation source: fluorescence activated cell sorting (FACS) single amplified genomes of... | place: USA: West Boothbay Harbor, Gulf of Maine | collected 2000-07-19
TTACCATTTGACAGTAATATCAATGATAATGATCATATTTATCACTTTTGTAAAATTGCTACTTTGATATCATTAAAAGATATTCAAATCATACCAAATGTTACCAAGATTGTTATGGAGTGTTTGAATTATCCTCTTGTTTATGGCACTAGCACTACTGAGAGTAGTGCTAGTACTAGTACTAGCACTAGTACTACCGCTCTTAATGAACAAGACAAATCCACAGCTGATGAATTGATGAAAACTGATGAGTTTCATCTAATAGCAAAACAATTAGTACATGATTATGATTCTGGACACTTTCCAGTACCTGAATTACCACAACGAATTGATAATAATGGAAATGGTAATGACAATGACAATGACAATGACAATAGTAATAGTAACGGTAATGATGATGATGTATTTGATATAGTATGGACTGAATACATAAAAAATATAAGTAATAAAAATAATATAAAATTAAACAAAAATTTTTATCATCCATTACGTTTAGCGTTGACTGGACGCCCTAATGGTCCTGACGTTGGTAAACAAATACAATTATTGTATTATTCTATAGATATTATACCAAAAGATTTTATTATTAATCTTAATCAACGTATTGAATTATTGAGAAATATGATTAAAAACGTGTAAGCGATGATGATCACAGCACAGCATAGCACAGCACAACACGACACGACACAGTAAAGAGTAAAATTATTATTATCATAAAGTAAATAGAAATAAAGTAGAATAATCCGATCTCCATGACTTCCTTTGTTATTTATAAGACCATTACAGTTCTCATACAATACATTTACATCACATCATACCGATGTTATTCTATACTATACCATACTATAATGATATTATCTTGAACTTAACCTTAAACAACAGTTACTTTACAAATATTCAATTTTTGGTCTTTTACCTCCTTTTGTTTTACTTGATGTTGTGCCACCAATCGTACCTAATGAGGAGGATGAATCATTATTCCATGTATCAGGTATAGGATATTTTTCCAATAAATTTTCAAAATCTTTTTCATATATTGATTCTTTTTTATTAAAATTTATTGTTGGTGGGGTATTAATACTACCATCATCATTAACTCCCCAATGTTGTTCTAAATTTAATGAGGAACGCGTGTCATCTAACATCAAATGCACTAATTTATCATAACAATCAACTAATAACCAATCATCATTTGGTTCACCTTCAGCTCCTTTATAACCCATAGCTTTTTTCAAATCTCTACTTTTTAATGCTTGAACTATTGCATCAGCCATTTTTTTAATATGTCGTGTTGATGAACCTGTTACAATTATCATTTCTTTTATATTATCAAACTTTCTTGTTAATGGTACACTTTTTACATCAATACCACCCATCTTTTCTAATGCTGTAACAATTTCAGATGAGCTAAGTAATGTAAGAGGTTTTACAGGGATTACATCACTATCATTGACATTAGAGGTGAATCTATCACTTTGCACTTCACCTATTTGTTGTGGTGGAACCCAGCCCCAAGTAGGTCCTCCTGCACTCTTTTCATCACTTGTTACAGAAGAAGCAGTTATATCTGTATCTATTACATCAGTTGTTGAAGAGAATAAACGACAATTTGCAAAAGATGTCTGTGAGATCACTGCAAACTTGGATGGCTTAATTGCAGTTTTTCCAAACCTTGCTAACATCATAATTTTTATTGAAGATATATAAAAGCAAGAAAGTAGTTTGATAGACCTTTTAACTAAGAAAGACAAATAAGGAAGTCACCTAACTTCCAAATCCCAATAGTGGTGGGATTTTCTATTCCATTCTCCAAATTTTTCGTTGGAAGTTGTAATCAACTTTTATTGATTTCCCTTTAGAGAATTAGTATATTGCGGTGTTATTTTGCATTTAGATTGCCATAGCATGCTGAGTTCTGCTGGTCGTAAATTCTCCCTTGGAGTATGTCGTGTGCCAATGACAACACGTTTACTATCAATGCAACCTATACCGGAACATATCGAAAAGGTTATCAACCCTCCTCAGCCGGAAGTAAGCACAGCTAGACGATCTATGAATGCAACTATACGTACATTGAAGAAAACAAGACAACTTGAGAGACTTAGACAAGGTGGTCTTGTACCTGGTGTTGTTCATGGGATAAAAGATGATGGTACACCACTCAAACATTTAATTACAGTAGATACAAAGAATTTATTAAAAGATATGCGTGAAATTGGTATTACACTTGAGAATACAATTTATGATTTAAATGTAAAAGATGATGTCACAGGGGAAAATGTAGGTACTTTTACAGTAACACCAAGACAATTAACAACAAATCCATTAACAAATTTACCAACATCCGTAAATTTTTTAAGATTTCAAAAAGGGGCTAAAATGAGAATACCATTACAATATATAAATGAGGATTTATGTGTTGATCTAAAACGTGGTTGCTTTTTATTACGTATTAATCGTTTTGTAGAAGTTGTAGTAAATGATGAGGATTCTATGCCAAAATATATTAATGTTGATTTATCATCTGGAAAGAAAGGTGCAGTATTAACTGTTGCAGATATGACATTTCCTGATAATGTTAGACCATCGCATAGAGTATCTGATAAATTTGTTGCCGCTGTCATTAAAAACAAATAAATAAATTGTAGCTTTTACAGTAGCTTTAGTAGCTTTAGTAGTATTAGTATAGAGTTAGTTAGGTTAGGGTGGATAAGGTTTAGTAAACATGTAAAATATTATAGTAAGTAAACTTGAAATTAAAATTAAGATAGAAGAATGAAATTGAATTTATTTATGAGACAAGTTTAAGTTGTCCGAGAGATATATACAAATCAAATAATATTTGTAAATAAGTATTGTTATTGTTAAAATAAACATTAACACTAAAGATAAATGTTATGTATGTATTTTTGTATTGCGTATGCGTTTATTCAACTTATATTCATTTTATATTATTATTGCCCCCATGATAATAATTACTACAATTATAAGTTACTTCCGTTGTACGTTGTTATTTATCATCTTTCTTTACTTCTAATTTGTCGTATTTTATTTCCTAACCCTATAAGTACTTTATTGATCAATCATTATATGTATCATAAACAACTACAAATAACTTCTCTAACTAACTAGTGACTGACTGATATTGGCTGTCATTCGTTATTGTGTTATTGTTATGTATGATAAGATAATGAGTTATGAATTACATACATGTATGGAATGGGATTAAGATAGGATAAACTACCATTTTCTCAATAATTTCAGTATCTATATGTGATATTATGTGTTTTTTATCTAGATACACAAAATAGAAAATGCTATGCTCGCTAAGATAAGAAGCCAGCATAGCATTTAATTTAATTGTTTTTTTTCTTTATTTTTTTTTATTTACTTATTTTCATTCTTATGGTTATTTTTGTTTTTTATTATGTTCGGTTTTTTTCTTCTTCTATTTACATTATTCAAAATAAATCTCATTCTATTCTAAACTGAATAAAAATGAAATATATTTTGTTTTGTTTTGTTTCTATCAATGCTATGGTATAAATAAAATTGTTATGTTACTATATTACTGTTGCAAGTTAATTAAATAAATAAAAACTTTTTTTTAATGAATGAATATAATGTTTACTATATAATGAATCATTACATAAACATTCAAAAAAAAGTCTTTTTTATTATTTAATTTTCCCAAATGGGAACAATATGTTTTTGGGTTTGAATACGTCTTGCTTCACGAAGTGCAGCAGTTCTAGGTGTTTCTAAGATTTTTTGACCTTGTTTAGTTGCAGTAATCATAAAAACTGTTGATGAACCTTGTCTAGCAACACGCACAGACCATGCTAAAAAGACTTCCCAACGACGATAAGATTTAGCACCGTAAGTATTAATAGTTTTATCTTTATTAGCGCGCCATACTTCAAGCCATTGATCAAGTGTTCTGCTATAATGAGTACCTAAATTATTAACACGTTGTACTTCAAAACCAGCTCTTTCTAATTGTGTTGATACCCATCCAATATCTAATGATGCATCAGCACCTGGAAAAACATGTTCCATCATGAATAATCCCCATACAAGATCTTCATAACGCCAATGTCTTCTTAAACCAGCAACTTGAAAATAAAAAATACCATCTTCTTTTAACAAATTATGTACTTCTTTTAAAAATTCTTGATAACGTTTAATACCAACATGTTCAGCCATTTCTAATGATGTAATTTTATCGAAACCACCCTTTGGGTTGTCTGTTCTTTCATGCATTTTCATACCATCTTGTAATAAAATTTTAGCATTGTTATCTTTATTTAAATTCATACCCCATTGTCTTTGTTCGGTAGATAATGTAATACCAGTCATATCAGCACCATATTTTGTTGTAAAATGATGAATTAATCTTCCCCAACCACAACCAATATCAAGTACTTTATCACCTTTTTTCAATTCAATAGCGTTAGCAACATAATCCAATTTATATTCTTGTGCTTCTTTTAATGTTTCATTACCATGTTTATATATACCAGATGTATAAACCATTGGTTCACCAAGGGTTGCCTCAAACCAATCATTACCTTTATTATAACCTTCTGCAATATTATCTTTATTATAGTGATCTAAATGAAGTAATGCATCGGCAAATGCATCCTTTAATAAATATGTTACCTCTTCCAAACCAAATGTTGGTGCATATTTATCAGAATTAAGAATATGATTAAGATCATCATTTCCAGTCATAACATAATCATCAAGTTTAGCACGAAGTGATGGTAATGATAAATCATATCCACGTCTTTGTGCGTCTTCCCACGAACCTGTAATTGTACCAATTGTCATTGCCATAAGCGCAAGTGGAATAGCTAAGATTGCATAAAAAAATAAACTTTTCTTCACAATAAATGGTAAAATTAATGTAAATGCAACTAATACTGGTATTCTCTCAATAATGAAGATAAGTGTGACATGAAAGTCAAATCCTGGTATAGCAGATATACCAAACATAGTTAATATTGGTTGAGGAAATTAGTTATTGTAACAAAACAACCTCACTTACTCTATAAATCAAGAAAATTAAGAGAATAAAAAGAATAAAAGCCAAAAATATTCAGTAAGGTTAGTACGTATTCAATAAAATCATATTTTGCATCACTATTAAAATGAATGATACAACAACTTATTTTCTTTGCATAAAATCTATGGGGATTTACATACCACTAATAATGGCAATCACTAAACACCAAATGGTCTTGGAGCGACGCCCAGTAAAGATTTCAAAATGAGAACTCGAGATTAAAAAAGAAAAGAATGAAAGGGTTTAACAGAACTGATTCGTTTCAAATAAATCAACTGCATAAATAACTGTGTGCATTAAAATTGTATTATCATAAAAAAAACTCCGATAACTCCATAAATTATCTCATACTAGTTGATATTAATAACAGACGAGTGCAACTCATAATCTAAATGAGTAATATTGAAGCAAGTTTTATGACAGGAAATCGTTCTGAATCGATTCGCAAAACAGCTCATAAACGCTTATCTATGATACCATTTAAATCAGAAATTTCAGATCTTTTAACTGAAGACAGCACAAACATCAACCAGAATACAACAGGTGGTTCTTTTGCTGGTATTTTAGATAATACTACAACTACACAATTAGATGATGGTGATAGTTTATTTGAAGGAGGCATTTTAACAGAACCTAATTTAATTGATAGCCGTACAGATTTTTCGTGTGCGTTTGATGATGTTAGTCGTGAATTAACACAATCAAAAATACCACCTCGCAAAATTTTATCTGTTCTAACAGATACTGATTATTTTCCAAATAAAAAACCACGTGATGATGTTACTAATGATGAAGAATTAACAGCAAATGATTTAAGAAAATTACCAAAAGTTATAACTGAAAGAATTGTTGTGAATAGAAAGGACATGGACAACGACAACATGAAAGAGGGTTGTGTTGTTGATAGTGGAGTGAAAGAAAGTAATGGTAATGAAGATGAAGTTGTTTTGGTTAAAGAAAGACACATTTGGGAAACTTTAGATGAAAAGCAAAGGGCGACACTCTTTCAATAACACATTGAAAAAAAAGGTGCAAGATGCAAGATGAGTATAGTTAGTGGATGAGAGATGAGAGGACGAGAGTTTTATATATTGTTAATAATGAATAAGAAATGGAAATATGTAACTTAAATTATTCATTTGATCGGTACGGAACATCACACATTATCTTATTCTTATCTTAACCTTCCATCATACCTTGGGCCAACATCTCAACCATTTCTAAGCTAATACTTCCATCCTCAGTGAACATAGCAAAACCAACATTTAATGCCGGTAAGATCATAGCTAATACCATAGCTTTCGTTCCTTCAACGAATAAATATGATAAAGCTGAAAACAATTCAACAAATTTATCATATAATAATGGTGCATCTTCCATATCGAAAGTACCACTACCATCAGAATCGAAAATATCAAATATATGTAATAATAATAATGTAGAATTAGTATAATATTCTTCTTCATTATTAGATGATTGTAATTGAATATATAAATCATATAAACCACGCAATTCTTGCATACTTATATCACCATCATTATTAACATCTAAAAATCTTAATAATGCCGCAAACCAACGTTTTTGTGCCCCTGACTTTAAATAGGATTTTAATACAGCTGTACCAACAGGTAATACTTCATCTAAATCAACAGCATCTAAGTCAAATGGTACATCTTCGCCAGAATTTTCCCATTGCTCCCATTGCATTTCTAATCCAGCTCTTACAAGATCTGGATTAATAACTTCAACAACAGGCATAGTAACAACTTCTATTATTTCTGCACATCTCTTGATTGATATTGGTTGACCATTATTATCTTCAGCAAATTTTGTAAAAAATCCTTCGATAGCATCAGTTAATGCTTCGGGTAATGGTGGTAAAGATTGCATCATTTCAGGACCTACCATATCTAATACATGTTTTACCATAGCATCCTTGGCTATAGGAAATTGAAAATCTTCCTGCGAAGATAAAATTTTTTCAATTTTTTTTAATCCTTTTTTTTTCAATGCATTTTTTAAATCATTCTCAAATTCGTTTAATAATGATGATGCTAATTTTGCAACAGCCGTAACAACTTCAGTTACAAATGGTTGAATTTCAACTGCTTCAATTGAACCTGAATTATCAACATCTAAAGTACGAAAAATACCTGGAAGAAGTAATAAAGGATTTGGACCATCTATACTCATACAACCACCAAGAACAAGACATATTTCATTTTTACTAATAGTACCAGAACCATCAGCATCAAAAAAACGAAATAATGAATTGATTAAATGAGGGAAATATGTTGGAAGTTTCTTAGCAAGCTTTGATAAAAGTATTTGAATCTTTTCTTCATTTTCACCATCGCCACCAACCATTTTATATGCTTTTGTGAAAGGTGCGGTTAACAAATCAAGAACCATATCTTCCCAAGGAAAGCATTTACTAACAAGTGATGTAAATTGTGCTTTGCTGCATTCACCTGCCTCATTAGCATAATTTGCTTCGTAATGTGCCCACTGTTATAATTAAATTAAAAAAAAAAAAGAAGTTAGTTAGAGGTATAGATATAAATTTTACAGAAGATAATGATAGGCCTGCTCTTATTTATGCAGTAAGAGAGAATTGATGAGAGATCTTTAGAACCTTTCGAAGTATGTGTACGTACTCCATCTTCTACTTCAAAAATTGCAGAGAGCATCTGCCCGGTTTTTTCTATCATTTCTGTTTCATTCATTGTAGCTGAATTTGTACCAGTGTCGTCAACGGATGGCAATAAATGGGACACCACAATTTGGGATCAATTTAGGGATCTTCCTAATCTTGTAACGAAACCGACGGAACTTTGCAATTTGAAGCAGACTAATTGTATTTGGGATTGTGTAAGATGGATGAAATTTGTGTGATTGGAGCTGGACTAGGGCGTACAGGGACTAAAAGCTTGGCTGCTGCTCTTGAAATTTTATCTTTTAAGACTTATCATTTTGCATCTCCTGATCATGCAAAAAAATGGGCTGCAATTTCAATGGGTGAAAGTGCTGAGTTATTGGAAGATATGTTAAAGTTGATTGCACTTGAAGGTTATCAAGCCACGTGTGATCAACCGACAGCAGATGTATTTGAGGAACAAATGAAATTGTATCCAAATGCCCGTGTAATTTTGACTGTTAGGGATTCCCCATCTGCATGGGTCAAAAGCTGGAAAGTATTAATGAGATTTATTGAAATACAAGAAAAAAATTTTTCTCTTACATATCCAACTTTCATTCAATGGATACCATTTATGCAAGATTGGAAAATAATGAGAAATATGATGGGTTGTAGAACAATAGGATCAGAACCGGAAGATTTGATACGTGGTTGGAAATACAAAGAGGACCCAGACTCATTTTTGGAAGAATGTTATATAAAACATAACAAAAAAGTATATCAAGTTGTTCCTCCTGAAAAATTACTTGAATTTAATGTAAAATCAGGTTGGCAACCTTTGTGTGATTTCCTACAAGTGCCAGTACCAGATGTTGATTTTCCATTTGTAAATGAAAGCGCTGATCTCGAAACTGCATCAACAGTAATGAAGGTATTAAGTTACACATGGATACCGATAGGGATAGCGGTAGTTAGCATTAGTGTGGCAGTTACGCGATCTTACCTTACAAAGCAGTAGAAGGAAGTAGAGGAGAAGAGTAATTATAGACAAGCAGTTATGAGCTATAGTTATAACTCTGTTAATTAATGATTTTATTGTTATTGTTATTGTAATTTACATTTACAGTATGTTGTTTGCTAGTTAATATATTTTTCTTTTGACTTAACTTTAAGTTGAAGTTAAAGTTAATCAACTTCTTCATCACCATGAGAAGTAGCCATTGATTGTTGTGCAGCAGGAATTTGTGGCAATGAAATAGTTTTACTATTGCTACTGCTTTCCATTGCCTTTGATGATTGTGATTGTGATCTAGAACCAAAAGGACCTTGATTGCTTTGTGAACTTCCACCTCTCTTTTGATTAGGATAACTAGGATTGTTACCGACACTACCTAATCGCATATCTTGAAGATCTTGTTCTGATGGTTGGCCAGTAATATCAGCATGAGTTAGACCACTATGAACTCTTAAAGGTTCATTAGATGTATTATTTAGGACTAAGCTACCTTGTTGACCTTCTTGACCTCCTTGTTCGATACTATTATTCCACATCATACCATCACCAACAAATTGACTACCACCTTGAAATTCATCTGACATTTGTATTCCATTTTCATCAGTATAACCACCATGACCTGATGTTACCACATTATGTGGATAACCATCCATTTCCATCTGTGATGATGACATACCGATCATACCACCATTCATTGGACCACCATTAGGTCCCCCACCTATAGCCCTTGAATGTAGTATATTCGGATTAGTACCATCAAATCCTAAACCATTTACACGCATTAATTGTTTACGTAATTGTGCAATTTCAACTCTTTGATTCTCACTATGACGCGTAGTCTCATCTAATTGTTGAACTAAATAATCTTTTTCATCTTTCAATAATGTTATTTGTCTATCTTTTGTTGCTTCTGCTCCAGTCAATTTTTTATTAGTTCCACCGCCACCACCACTACCATGGTTACTATTCATACCCATTGGTTTCAATGATAATGACTTTGTTCCAGGTAATTGAGATTGTGCTTGTGATGACTTATTAGGGTTTATGTTTATAACATTAACATTAACATTAGCATTAGCCTTAGCATTAACTACCTTTGGTTGTGGTTGCCATGCCTCACCATGAATAGATGTAATTTCATTATCTCTATCATTAGAACCTCCGATATTAGCATCTGATTTTGCTTTATTCATCGTCATTGCATTATGAATAATCCATTTATTATCTTTACTACTATTACCACGGGGGTCAATACCTGCTGTACTAGCAATTCTTTTTAATACACTTTCTGAATGACTTTTGATGATTTGATTCTGTTGTTGTTGTTGCTGATTTTGTTTAGTACTAAAATCAACACGAGGTTGTGATACTGAGGCTAATTTTTCAACACTACCAGGATGAACTTCACCTTGTAGTTTACTTTCATTAATTTGATTTTGTGATAGTTCACCTAAGACGAGGCCACTCATGATATCCTCTTCACTACCACCGGCATGTACAGTTGATAAAGCTTGTCTTGGTGGCATACCAGAAAGATTAGGTGCACCAAAGGTGTCATTAATATTAGGAGTCTCTGCACGTGAATAAGACAACATACTTTGAGCTAAACTTTGACCAATTTCATTGTTACTAGCAAAACCAACATGATCATTAACAGCTAGTGATACGTTAACCCCTGGTCCAGATGTAGATGAAGCAGAAATACCAGCTGCAGCAAAACCACCTTTACGTTTCATTTCACGTATGGTGTGATTTAATTGTTTAATTAATTCATCTTTCTCAAATATTTTTCTTTCACTTTTTTTTACATCCTTTCTTAAGTCATTAACTTCAAATAATAAATTAGAGTTTTCACCCAATCTTTTTCTTGTTACAACTAATGCTTCTTGTTTTGTAGATTCAAGACGATGTTTTAATTGCAGTGCTTCTTTTCCTTTTGATATCTTTTGTCTTTCAGCTTCTTTTGCACTTTCAATTAATGTTTCTTCAACTTCTAAATTAAATGCTTTATTTCTTTCAGGACTACCAGAACCATCTTTACCATTATTACCACCACCACCATTTGTTGCACCACCAAGACCACGAAAATCATCATCTTTT
>JACKZZ010006053.1_pt1 | contig 10820 bp, 3 predicted proteins | sample 8027871 | NCBI WGS metagenome assembly JACKZZ01 (sample SAMN15724774, study PRJNA655200) | protist metagenome | isolation source: fluorescence activated cell sorting (FACS) single amplified genomes of... | place: USA: West Boothbay Harbor, Gulf of Maine | collected 2000-07-19
CAAGATTCGAATAATGACACTGATTCAGATTTGAATCCATATACAGCCCCCCTCTGTCCACCTTGCCACTGTAAAAAGCCAGTCCCCCAGGTATCCACAAATGCGTCTTCATCACATAAAACAGCAGCTCCGGCGACTCGAAATCAAGTCTCAGAATGCAAACAATAAGATCGAGTTGAGCTTTGAAGCCCGAGAGTGCGTGATAGTTGAATTGGAGTTTCTCTGCAATCGAGTGTTGATACGCGGTGAAGACCTCTAACGCGTCTTCAGGGAGAAGTTCAAGCGGCCCCGGGAAAGAGAGGATCTCTTGAAGTTGCTCGTCAAGAACGGCATTGAAGGTCTGATCAGCGACTCTGAGACCTCCCATTGCTGAGCCTGAATCATTGAATCCCCTTGCTCCTCTTGAATCTGATGAATCCTTGTTACCAGGACTGTTGCCAGGACTGTTGCTGGAAAGATCATCACCATAGCCATCTAAATTTAAGACAACACCTGGGTTATCAACAGTAAGCAAGTCAAGACCGGTAGTTGGCTTTGTCTCAGCAGTACTACCAGCTTCTTCAACTTGTGCTTCTCGACTCAAAGACTCGGTCGGACTTTGATTCAGATGATCTGGAACTGTTACTTCGTCTTGAGATTTATTGACGTGTCCAGCAGGCTGAATGTTACCAGTGGGCCAAGTTGCTTCACGTCCCTCGACCTCACAGAGTTCCGGTCCGGGTGACCGTGAAACAGAACTTGCAGTTACCGGAACTTGAGTAGCCTTAGGCTTAGCCTTTTGTGCAGCTTCTTGACCAAAATCCGAACTCTTAGACTTGACTGTGGACTTAGACTGAAGATTATCATCATTATGAACAATCTCTGGTTTGATTTCACCCAATTTTCGATCATTATTTTCAGCTTGCGAATGCATTGTTTTCATTTTTTTCATTTCCTCTATTTTCAGTTGCGTTTGTTTGATTTTCAGTTGGGTATCTTTCTTGGCGGCTTTTAGTCTGTTAAATTCTTCATCGTGATGTAACTCTGTTTTGGTCTTTTCGAAGAAGCTGAAGTCCACCTCAAACTGTCGCTCAAGGTCACAAATTTGTTGAGTGACGGTAACCGTAGTCTGACAGCTACCCTCCATTTGAATTTCCTTGATTTGACAATGAATTTCCTTAAACCGAATTTCCAACTGCCTCAGCTCCTTCAACGTTGTCTCAATATTCCGAAACCAGTCACAAGACATCACCTGTTGCGCATCATAATACTCAAAATTCATCCGCAAATTAATCAACTCCCGGTCAGACTTGTAGATTTCAGAACTGTACTTCGCAATGGCAACAGAATCTTTGACACTCATCAAACTGTGATTAATATGACTCCTTTGAGTGACAGTCGTTTCTATGGCATTGGTTCGGCGCTCTTTGAGCTCTTTCAGCTTCTCCTCGCAAAGTTGAGAAGCCTTCTCAGTGCTGGTGTTGTACTTCTCTGTAATTGCTTTTTCCCGCACGGAGGCGACATTCAAGATGGATTTTTTTGACTCTTGAATCACTTGAATCTCCTGTATTAACTTCTCTTCTATTAACTTCAATTTTGACTCTGTCTCTTCTGAATCTACCGCCTCAGGCTCCGCATCTGCCGCATCTGCATCTGCCGCCTCCTGATTCCGAATTATGCCCGCTTCAGGTGCGATTTCCATTATGATTGGGACTGCCGGTTTCTCAATTTCTGCGGCACTGTCACAACAACCTGGCACTGCAGCTGTACCACCGGAAGCAGCAGCTTGTTCATTATGATTGACAGACTGATTGAAACAATTTGACTCCGGATCGCTGCAGCCAGCCTCAGGGCCAGACTGAGGCCCAGCTGAGGCACCCTCGAAAGTTGTCAAAGTGAATTGGAAGTCTTGCTGTGTAGCTGCATCTTCAGAAAATTTACGCGGTTGTCGAGCCGGGCTCATGCTGGATGAGAGGTTGTCTCCACACTCTGAAGGCACGGCGGTTGAGGCGCCCTCGGTTAAGCAGCTTCCGACACGATTGCGACGAGTGTCAGACTGTTTGACGGTCACGAAAGCAGTCTGAGCAGGTCCAGAATTTTCTGCAGCCGTGCTGGCATCCGTATCGCAGCCACTGGAGCAGCTCCCGAGCGGTGGAGGAGAGGATGAAGTTGTGGACCAGAGTCTCGCATGACCTGGTCCGACCGAAGAAGGAGAGGCTGAGCTTGTGGACCAGAGTCTCGCGTGACCCGGTCCGGCCGGAGGAGGACCTGCTTCTAAAGCTTGGGGCAGACTCAGTCCAGGGGGAGAATGATCATTGTCGGCTGTCACAGAACTTTCAATCCGTCCTACACCCGGAACTCTACATGGTTGGGGGGCTTGCAGAGATTTGGACGAAAAACACTCAGTAGCATCCAGATCGATTGTCACTGGACTTAATCCCGCAAATTCGCTAAATTTATGAAGCGAGTTATCTTGGTTAAAACTCGTAATACCAAGTGAAGCCGGCTCTGTGGAATCACGACTGTTGTGAATTAGAGTATAAGCTCCGGGATGCATACCTCCTATTTCCCTATACTTAAACTTCCACAGATCCATGTTTTGATTAGATCTCCATAGCTGTCGTTCAGAGACTGATGGGGCTTGGAAGTTGGGAACTTGAGCCTCCCTGGACATGAATGCACTGCCACTTCTACCACGGTTACCATAACTCGAACTTGGAACAGTTGGCATTGCTGGACCAGATCTTGTTGGTTGAGCCTGACTTCCGAGTTGAAGAAAGGAGCTGAGGCCTGGAAAACTCAGGCTTGAGCTTGTCTGAGTGCCAAAGTTAGACTCCGCTGTCTCAGGCTTTTTTCCGGAATTTGTCTCCTTTGACTCTTTTGCTACCATCGCCGTTTCCGCCGAGTTTTCAACCGTCGCCTCTTTTGTAACTACCTTATTTCCAAACGTCTGAGTCTCCTCCTTCCCACCTGTGTTTTTCCCAAGCCTCTCCTCCTTCCCACCCGTCCCCTTCCCACCCGTCTTCGCCTTTCCATCCGCATATAGCCCTATCACACGGTCCCAGTTTACCCCCGCGTTTACACCGGCTGCCTCGAGGAGGACCTTCCAGAGAGCTTGCCTCAGACGAAGAGTCAGACTACGTTGGATATCAGATTCAATGTCATCATCATCATCATCATGATCATCATGAATCTTAGACTTCTTAGTATTACTTTTTACTTTATTCTTCATGCTCATCTTGTACAGATGCCTGATCCCCGTTATAATCGCGTTTTTGTCGGCGTTGATGTTGTTGATATCAGCCTGTGCGGGAGTTGCTGCAAAGTTTTGTTGTTTTTCTGTTACAAATTTCCCCATCTTCTCGGGAAGAGTCTTGAGGAAGTTGAGAACATCCACTTTCTGCTGCTGCTGCTCCCTCCTCCTTTGAATTTCAACTTGAGCTAACTCCTGAGACTGAGTGACAGTCTGTTTAACTTTTGAACTAGTACCACCTGAGACTGCGGTAACTGGGTGCACGCTTGGGTGCGCGCTTGGGTGCACGCTGGGATCGGATGGTGGTGGATCGGATGGTGGTGTTGGGGATGGTGATGATGGTGGTGACGCAGCAGCGGCTGCGAGGGTAAACCAATTGGTCTGAACCCGTGCTCCAAAAAGCGCAGCCATGGCGGTGGCATGGACGAAGAGCAGGCGGGAGAACATTGTGATTTAATACAATGGTCAATGAGGTTTAAAAAATCGGATTCGAAGTAACTGTATTTACTTAGACAATGATGATTCAGATTGATCTGATATTAAAGCTTTTCTTGAACTACACAGTGTCATCTACTAAGTTTGTTGACAATGATCGTGTTTTTTATGATTCATGTATCTTATCTAACGGTACGTATTTACAATTCTGAAAGTTTAGCAAAATTTCGGAACTATTTTGGTTGCAATAATTGGTTAATTAACGGTAACTTGATGAATGTATAAATTGCTACTATTCTTAAAAATTTCAAATGGACTACTGTACAACTACTTACAACGTCGAGACATGGGGGTTAATCGTAATAAAACACGGTGGAAAAACTTAGTCTGGCTATATATGATTGTTAACTTTGGTACGCGATTGTTACAGCAGGCGCGAGACACTACGTTTACCGGCAGTATACTGTATGAGACGCAGTCAGTGTAACGGTCACGGTGTACTAAGGCAAAATCTTTTGAGAGAACGGTAATAGTATGACCAAAATTCAAAAAACAAACCCAAAGGTGATGAAAACTTGAGGGCTGCGTTGAGAAAATCTTAATGGTGCTCAACTACAATGTAAGGCTGTGATTGTGATAGACAAAAGCACTCTAATTGTGACTGACGTCTGAAGCTAGAAACGTACCAGTATGCTGAATCGCGAAGGTAGACTTTTTGATCTTAATATAGAAAATACTAATGTACAAGAGTTTCAGATGATACGGTAACTTAAAGAAACTCACAGTGAAGTTACCTGTGTGGGGTTGCAAAAAATAATAGATCGAGGTGATAGCCAAACAATTTTGCCTCTCTAAATTTATTGTTTAACAGCAATGACATCGAACTTCAACGCGTCTGAGACTGACATTAAGAAAAGCAGAGACCTAACTTTCCCGCATTGAAAATAGTGTGGAACGCAAGTCAGCGGAGTACGACTTAATGAACACGCGAATGAGTATGGAGAAATTCACGACATAGACATGTGACGCCGACGGTGACGTCAACCACGAACTCATTGAGTCTGACTCGGACACGAGTTACGGGTAGTACCAATGGACCTCAGAAATTGTAACTCAAGTTGTGAAAACGGTTTGAGCATCATAGATGGTTTGATTGATTGTGAGATTTTCAAGCTTGATCTTCGAGATTCAATCACAAACACAAAAATCGGTTCAGCACAAAAATCACGACCTATCAATCAATAATGTGGAACGCAATATTTCTTCGGAAATGCGTTCGAAAAAAACGAGAATTTAGATTTGGATGAGTGAAATATTTTCAGCTAGGTAATTCTATCAACAGCATTTCTTAAAGTTATCAGATTCATTGATAACTAATTGATACACTACCAAAGAGCAGACTCAAAGTCACCAGTTCTAGAGGTTCAGCTGCTGCCAAGAATCTTCGTTTCACTATTTCGACGAACCGCGACCATGACTGGTCACCGCCTTAGACGTTGTTTTATTTTGTCTCTTCCTCCTCCTCGGGGACCCAAACGAAGTCGGTGTACTCCCCCTTCCCCCACCATCCGACGAGCTCCGGTGGTGTTTCTTCTTCTTCTTGGGGGAGGCGCCGCCGGCAAGGTCGAGTGCGGCCGTGGTGTGCTTGGATTTCGGCTTGGTTGAGGCTGAGCCTGAGCCCGTTCCACTGTGTTTAACTTTCTTGTGGTGATGATGATGGCGATGGCGCTTTCCGCTGTGGTCGCGGTGCCGAGGCGAGTTCTTCTTGGAGGGGCTTGGTTTCGAGTCAGAGGTCTTGGACTTAGACTTTGATGACTCTGCGTCTGGAGCTGCTGTTTTCGTCTCAGAGTCAGTCTTGGACTGTGAGTCGACGGCGGGGCTTGACTTGTCTTTAGCAGAATCAGATTTAGCAATGTCACCGGAACTGCCAGACTTTGTCGACGCCGACTCTGCCTGAGACTCTGAACCAGGACCTGATGCGGATGTTTCATCGGTTGGTTTTACGTCCCCTGTGGTCTTACTCGTTTTCGTTTCTGCTTCACTGCCATCAGGAAGTGTTGAGGAGCTGGTTTTGGAGTCGGATTCGGACGCTGATTTTGAAGCCAAATCTGTTTCTGAAGTTACACCCTTTACCGTCACGTTTTTGGATGCACCAGTCTGAGCAGCAGCAGTAGCCGCCTCTGAATTTGAAACCGTTGTATCACCACTCTGGTTTTCAGTCTCCGCCGCGAAGGAGGTGAAGTTGTTGGCTCTAAACGTATTTCCAGAAGGCCTGCTAAGCACCTCATTCAAGCCAAACCTCCTGATTTGGATGTCGTGACCCGGAATAGTGTGACCCAACAACACACCAGCGGCTGCGACATGTTCATCCGTTTGACGACCGTGACCGGGTCCGTTTCCGAAAAGAGCGGTAGAATCGAACGAGCCGGTACTGACCAGCTGATCCAAGAGGGAGGAGAGGCCGGGCATGGTTGGTCCTTGGAGTTACTAAACTTAAGGCTTAAAGTTAGAGACTTGCTAGAGAAATGATAAATCTGACGAGTACTTAGGTGCAGTAATTAAGTCAATGTGTAAATTTCATACACGTCAGCTTCTTGGAAAGCACAAAATCTTGAGATGACCAGTCAAAAAACGAGCGAGTCTGACACTAGATTTATTTTCGATTCAGAACTTGAGAGAAGTGTGACAGACTTACCGTAAACTTCATCAAAAGTTCAGTGCAGTGTCTACCGCCTGGTTCGATATCATCAAGTTACTCATACTGGTACTACTATCCTGTAACAGCTCTCACAAAACTCAACCTCAGTCTCAGGTCTTTCTCTGTTATACGAAAACAGCTAGCTCGGTTACGTTTTATGATCCGATTCCCAGTTGTTCTGAGTTCATAATTTTATTCGAAAAACAACAAAAACTCAGTCTCGGACCAAAATGGCTCTGAAACTAGTGATTAATCCTCAGTAGTTCAACAACCTGATTGAAGCAAGAAAACTTCGATCTATATCCTCCCCACCTGTCCGTCTCTCATCTTTACAGGCGATAGTGAAATGGATTCCGAGGAATTTGACGTCGTTGAGTCCGAGTCTGTCTCTGAGAATTTCTGCGTTTTAAGCCATTCAGGCACCCGTACAACTGATTCTGACTCTTCAACTGTGTCATACCCTGGAATATAGGGCTTGACATCAAGGATAGGGGTGCCGTCGATGAGATCGATTGAACTTGTGGTGCCTGTGGGACCAGACACGTGTAGAATAACACTTTCTGAAATTCCTAAGTTTGATCCTGATTCCTTAGAGGCTATATACTCTACCTTATCCAACCTCACCAAGCTCAGGCCCAGGGGTCCGCAGGGCCGGTGCGGCGCGCGGGTGGCGAGGACACCGACCTTCACAGAGCGACCGGGCGGACGGACTAGACCGGTTTTGCTGCAATTGAAATAGTATCCCTGTTCGTCACCTTCATTGTGTTCACCAATTTTTAAATTTGCGCGATGCAGATCCGAACCGTTTCCATTGTCATTCAGATGCAGATAGCTCACCACCCATATGTGCGAAAAACCGTCTAATCCCTTGACCAGGTTGCGGAGGAACTGGTTGTTAGCTTGTCGATCTTGCAACACTATCTTGAATTTAGGCGCCTTAGAATCAGATCCTTTATGATCTATATCGGTAAGCCCCACGCCAGACTGCCTCGGGCACTCGATCCTCGTTTTGAACGGGGACACCATGCGACCGATGGGGCGGAAAGACACTGAGACTGAGTTTGATAATGACTTAGGCTTCAAATTCAACCTTGAAGCTTGTGAACTCGTAATACTCGTTGTGTATACCGCCTCGCCCTCAACTGCGTCTCTCTTTTGTTTGCGAATGGAGGGGCGCATCGCGCGGTTTGGAACGCTTGGGTTTGAAGATGAGGAGAAACATCGCTTTGACAGTGATACGATCAGGATATGGATTGACAATGACGCTGGTCTGGAGGATGACATTGATCTATGCCAGACACTTATTGCTGAGCTACTGGGCATCATGTTTGTAAGTACAGTTAGTAATAGACTGTTTTATTATTAACTTTAAAGGGTGTAGCTAACTTTAAGTAGAAATAAATCGTGGTAATCTAATGTGAAAGAAATCCAAAAGTCCGTCCCTCAAACATGAGCTGCAATAAAAGAAACTAGCGTGTTTATTTAACAGTTTGAAGTACTGTACTTATTTGAACTTGGAGATTCAGATACAGTCAGTGTATGCAAACACCAGGTTATCCAACTTAGAATCTGATTTCGATTATTTCGGTCAACGCAGTTCAGTTGGATTTATCATGATATGACTCAGAATTTTTTTTGCAGTAAATTTTCGCGAGAACGAAAATTCAGACGAGCTAGATTCAGAGTCCGGAAGCAATTTAAGGAAATTAGTAAAACGATTTGAACAGCCTGTTAGTGACTAGTGCAATGTGAACAGTGACACCAAAAATTTCAGAGCCTAAAGTCTAAGACAGAGCATGGCAGTCAGTGACAGTTAGCCTTCTGTCAAAAGTTGTTTCTAAATTCTCGGTCTAAGACTGAGCCTGGTTACTTGTTTGTTTTTCAAGTTTGAATGGCATCGACAATCATATCATTTACAAGCTAAAAATTAAAATCCATGAGTTCAAAGTTTGCTTTCAGACCCATCCCGTCTAATGATTGACTTGCCAGTCATCGTGTTTGACTAACACGCTCGATAATTATATGTCGTTAGATTCTTTAGATTTGTCGGTAATTGTGAAGACTGTGGCTAAAACTTGAGACGACGTTGATAATTTGAAATCCTCTAGATTTCATTGGTCAACAAATTTGTCGTCACGCCACCCTAAGATTAAATGATAAATATCGACGATAGCTCTAGCTACTGCATGACATGGATCAACAAAGATCACTGCGAGACTCAGAGACAGCCTCAGACCAATGACTGTGCCAGTAGAGTCAGAGCGGATGGAAAATGAGACGATTTAGATCTTGATCTATATTAAATGTGATTACTTAAAAATACTGTTACACTGTACAGCTATATAGTTTAACTTTTACTTAAGACAGCTACAATTGCGAAGTCTAGACTTCCTTTAGAAATAAGATAGAACTATTCATACAGATTAGTGAGAAGATACAGATACAAGTTTAACTACACACTTTTTAAAATATTTTTTTGACTTTACTTTGATTTTCTTACGTTTTCAGGTTGCGAGTGAGCTCACGATTAGTAATTATTGAAGACTGTACTTCATTCGGCTACACAAGTATCGTGACGGTGCTCAACACGAACTCCCTACTATTCTTAATAACGAAACAATGATCATTTTGCGATTTCTGAAATTCAAAGATACGTTAAGCTTAGACCCATTTATCAAAATGTAATAACAAAATTATCTGCTCATGGGTTTTGATATCTGACAAAGTCTGACTCTTTGGCATAATATTACGATATAGTTTTTTTTTTTTTTTCCATAAAATTTACACGGTACAATTCTTAAACTAAACACATCATAAAAACCCCAACTTCCCTGTCCACAATATTTCAACACTTCCAAACTATTTCAAACTACAAACCCCCCTCCCCGCATCCCCCCAAATCTATCTCGCATCCATCGGATTCAAGGGGAACTCGCTTTGCCGTACGGTGGTTGACTGTCCTCACCGTACTGCGAATACATAACACCCGGGGCCTTACTTGGATTTTGAACCTTATTCAGCAGATTAACCGGTTCCTGCTTAACCTTCTTCTCCCACATCGCTCCATACAGCGTCGCCTGCAAATCCCAGGTCACCGGCTCGGCGTTAGCAGGGATTATGCTGGAAAATAATTTCCACCGCACAGTTGCCTTCAGCAATTCTCCTCTATCGGCATCCGTGATATCCTTATTAAACTTCTTTAGTTTCGCCAACTTGGCGCCCTTATCAGCTGCATCCCCCAGCGGAGTCCCCACGCTGTAAAACCAAACATCCCGGTTCTCGAAATCTGCAAAAGAGGCCTTCTGAAGGTTTTCCCAAGGTTTTTTGGCTGGATCTGAAGGAGGGAGCATCGCGTCTTTGATGTTCTTCAGTGATTTCTCAGCCGCAGCTTTTTCTCCTGTTAAGTCGTCATCCTTGGGTAGGTAGGGGACGAGGAACCAGAGAACCGCCTTCCGGATCTGGGGGTGGGAGAGCCACCCCTTGTACATGAGCGTGTACTTCTTCCTCTGGCTGGGGTCGGAGGCGAAGGTCAAGTCCCGCACAATCCAGGTCACGAGCGGGGCGAAGAGTTTTTTGGCGTAAGACTTGTATTGGGAGTTTTCCGAGTCCAGTAATGCCCCGAAAGCTGTGACAGCACCGGTGGGAGCCCTACCGCAATCTTCCTCTGCCATCTGGTTGATATAAAAATCCAACGCGTCGAAGTACTTGAACCCGATGAGACTGTTGAACTTGTTGCCCTTCGGCTCCTCACCCGCTTCCCCGTCTTTGGGTCCGGCTATACCGTTGAACTCGCGCCACTTAATCAAAGCCTCGGCCTTGGTTCCGAACCGGGCACTCTCCAAGGGCTGCTTGAACTTCGCTTCGTCATCTGCTGTGAAGAGGGCCGGGGGTGTGGCAGGCGGGTTAGCTTGCGTGAGGCTGGGCCATGTCCCTTTGTCAGCCGCGACCTTCGCGTCCCAAGCCGTCACCAGCCCCTTCGTCACCGCGTCCCAGCTCTTGTCCCCTCCCGCCCAGTCCGTTCCCGCCTTGTCGGCGTCTGAAGCCCCACCACCGCTGCAGGTCAGCATCTTATAAACGCTCCCCTCAATCGCCCTCCGCCAGCAGTTGTCATCCTTACTGGGATCGTAGGAGAGATCAGTCCCCGTGGAAACCCACTCCGTGCCCCACGTCTCGTGCAAACTATTCGCTTTGATCTCCACCTCGCCCTTGTCGTTCTTTGTTTGTTCAGGCATGAATTTGTCGATACCGCCGGAGTGGAGCTCCACCCAACCTCGCTCGGTTAACTGGTCTTTCCTCAGCATCTTCTGCCACTCCTTCATCGTCTGCCCGCATGCACACTTATCTAGGGCGAAGACCATACCGCCTAGGAGAGAACATAACCCCCCAATAACGCTCACAGAAATACCGATGGCCACAAAACACCCTCTAGAGGAGTCTATCATCTTGCCCTCTTCG
>JACKZZ010020823.1_pt1 | contig 10818 bp, 7 predicted proteins | sample 8027871 | NCBI WGS metagenome assembly JACKZZ01 (sample SAMN15724774, study PRJNA655200) | protist metagenome | isolation source: fluorescence activated cell sorting (FACS) single amplified genomes of... | place: USA: West Boothbay Harbor, Gulf of Maine | collected 2000-07-19
GCACCAGAGTGCCTCCTGATGGATTCACCGACACTGGCTTCCCCTTGGTGTCCTTGTCCTTGCCCGTCGCATCGGATTTGAGAACACTAGAACTGGCACTGGCACTGGCACTGGCACTGGCACTGGCACTGGTAATCTCTGCTACTGCATCTGGGTATAACCTCAGCTCACCACCATCCACAGCTGCATCCCACTTGACAAATGGCGCAGCAGTGTTATTAAGGTACAGAATCGCAGTGACATATCGCTTGCTGTACGAGTACTGCCGCAGATACGCCAACAGGCCCTCCGCCGATGGATCCCAATGCGCCGCATCCTTATGCGCATGATAGAATGATTTGCTCGGGCTATAGTGCGACAGCTGCAGCAATCTGGGAATACGCATATTGGACACTTGCGTGTCTTTTTCTCCGGCGCTCTTGTTGCTTTGAGCGTCGAAGCCGCGGAAAGCGGCCTCCTGCATCTGGAGTATGGAGATGGGGGAGATATGCGTGTGTGGGCGTTTATATGGGGAAGATTAGTATCCATGTCATATCGTATGCCAATCTGCCTCACTTAAGGTAAAGCGGGCATCGCAGCTTTGTTCTGCTACACCACAGCTTCAAACATACATACCTGGCCGCCCATTCCCCGAAGGAGCATTTGTACGTGCAACAGGGCTTCGCCATTGCCGCCCCCAACCTTGTCGGGCTCGCGGACCAGTGGGTCTGTTCGCCTCTTTATCACTTCATCCCTGTCGGACCTGTCCATGAACACAAAGTTGTCGCTGCGAAACGTCACTTGCTCGTCCAGCGGGATTGCCGCATGAAGTTCCTCCGCCTGCTTTTCCTTGCAGGCCATGTCTGCTCTTGCGTCCCGTACTTCAGCCATGCTGAGTACATTGTCAATCACAACAAAGCCATTGCGTTCCAACTCTCGCATATGGGAGGCAGTCAGAGCGAATCCACCCTTATCCTTGTGGTGCTCGTTCTTGTACTTGGGAGCGGAGGATTTCTTAGAGCCTTTGAGATGTTCCATGCCTTCCAGATACGCGTCTCCAATGGTGATTATGCCACAGGAACCTAGGAGCATCAGCATCACCTTGTCAAAGGAAAATCCGTGTGCATCCCCCCCACGCCCATGGCTACTGCTCGAGCCACAGCGCCACCTAGGGTTATTATAAAGAGCCTGACGCTTGGATTTGAGAAGCAAACGTATCATCTACGTATCATCTACCCTCTTTCATATCTTTTAATCCCTTTTAGACCACATAACTAGCAAAATGCCAGCGTAGAAAAACAACTAAAAAACACAAGAATCTAAATTTTAGCAGGGCAGGGGCTTCTCTGACCTCGATCAATCAATCAAGGCATGACGACACTGTATGTAACGGGATTCGGGGAGTTCGGCGAGGTCAAAAGCAATCCAACCTCTGAAGTGCTGGAATCCTTGAAAGCGGCAGGAGTTCAGCTTGCTCCAGAGCACTGCGTCAAGGAGTGCATCGATGTGTTACATGTGAGCAAGAACGGCATTGACGAGTACTTGGAAACCGTTCACATGAGCTCTAATAACATTTCTATTCACTTTGGCATCAACAACAAGGCCACTGCATTCGCATTGGAGCAGTGCGCTTACAATAATATGGATTTCAGAATCCCTGACATGGCAGGCTATGAACCCAAAGAAGTATGTATCGACTCGGACCTTCTCCTGGACTATCCGCGCACCACAGGGTTCCAGCTGGACGGGGTGCTGGCCCAGCTGAAGCAGGAAGGCTTCGACGTGGGCATCAGTGAAGACCCTGGCAGGTACTGTTGCAACTATGTCTACTACCAGAGCCTGAAGCGACAGGCGAAAATGCCTTGTGGCAGAGCAAAGTACAGTATATTCATCCACGTGCCGCCATTTGCAGCTATCGACAAGAACACACAGACCAGATTTGTGCGGCGGGTAGTAGCGTTGCTGTGCGCTCAGGCCGCTAACCCGTCCATGTTGGAGAGCCACAAGATCATGTGCGGCATCTTCTGCTGAGCGGCTGAGGAGGGAAGAAGGGGAAAGAGCAAATACACATTTGTTATTTTGTATCATACCACTGCACCGCTTTTTATATTCTATGCTTCTATTTCTATTCTATCACACCTCTCTATCCCCCTCTCCCTCTCCGAGGTTTACACCTGCACGTATTCGATCGTGGGAAAGGTGCCGGGCACTCCGGGCGGATACGGCGTGACCAGCACTTGCTCCGCCTGCAGCTGCAGCGCGCGCAGATTGGCGCTTTGTTTGCGTACATGCGCTCTGTAAAGACCGAACGACAGCGCGCCCACTGACAACAGCGCTATTATCTGAAGGTAGGCAGCAGGGAAAAGTCGGCTGTCATGGAACTCGCGGTCCAGCACCTCTGAGAGCACCTGGCAGATCCAGTCCCAGCTGTTCATGAGGCGGCACCACCAGTTGCCCTCGCAGCTATCCATGATCATGTCTGAAGCCACGAAAGTGGTCTCCCAAGTCCATAGCGTATCTTTCTCTGGTGAGCCGAACTGCCCTATCAGCACCAGATGCGTTTGCACCAGCGCTGCTGTGCCGGACACAATGGCGTTAGCAGTATTGTACGTCAGCCCGACGCCTGTGTAGCGCGCGCTTTGCGGAAATAAATCGCAAATGCAAACGCAAACGTTGCCACCAAATATGCCAACGGGGACACACAGTAAAATCTGGCCGATTATGCAAGACTCGAGCGTTGCCTCTGCCATCTGCATGTATGCAAAGGGCGCGACGATGCTCATAAAGACACATGCAGCCATCATGACGCGTCTGTGCCCTCGAGTCTTACTGCTGGTTACAACTGCACTGCCATGTCCTGCTGCAGCGGAGTCTAGTTGGCTAATATATGCGCGTTGGCTCCAATCACCGAGGAATCCACCCAGCGGTAGCAAAAGAATCAACGAAGCGTTTGAGAAGAATATCAACCACCAGCCTTGTGACTCAGAAAGAGGTGCTGCACCTAGCATTTCTTCACTGGTCAGGTAATATCCATGCCACACGAAGCAGGTGTAGTACCCGACGCACCAAAAGGAAAGGAACAGAAAGCCCACAGCAAGTTCGAACTTCATTTCGCTCAAGACCAGAGACAGAGGCAACTCCTTGGCACGCGCTGCTTGCACATTGCTGCTGCCAGACACGCCTGAAAGCGATGCCATGGGGCGATAATCTGCCAGGTTGTGCTGCTGGGTGGGGCTGAAGTGGGCAGGTTTATCCAAAACTTCTTCCTGCTCCTGCTCCTGCTCAACCTCCTCCACAGTTGCCAGCGGGGCAGAGGAGTAAGACACTGCCTCGGCATTATCTCGCGGTGACAGGGAGGACTGCGTAGAAAAGCCACTCGAGGTAGTATCAAACGTAGCGAATGCCGAGACGGGCAGATCATCAATAACAGCGCTGGCCTGATCTGCATTGTATGACTCTGCAGCCATGATAGGACTGGTGACTCCTGGTGCAATTCTACTGCCTGCGATACCACTGCTTGTACTGCCAGTGCTGCTGCTGTGAGTGCTGTCGCTGCTCTTATTGCTGCTACTCGAACTCCTTCTGCTGAAGATTCTATTGGGCTGCGTCACTACGACATCCATTTGCATGGTCAGCATCTCTTCCTCGTCTCTCTCCCTCTCAGCAAACACAAGTGCCCGCATGTAGACACCCAATAACCCCAGCAAGCTGCCCCCAGCAAAGCACAGCCTCCAGCCCCAGGAGTACAGCTCCTCCTCCGACAAGTTGGCCCTGGCGGTGGAGGCTGCTAGCAGGCCGATCGTGGCTCCCATGGAGGACGTGCTCTTGACCAGCCCGCCCCAAAGCCCAGGAGATCCTGTCGTGTGTGTGTGTGTATGTGTGTGTGTGTGTGTGTGTGTGTGCGTGTTGGAGGGAGTATGTATGGTGCAGAGAAGGGTTAGGACCATTTCCCTCGCTGTGGCATAGTAGCAAATTCATAACTATAAAATTCTTTTTCACATACACACCTTCTGCAGTTTCCATCGTGTGGACAAACGCTCCAACCATTTCACCACCGCACGCCAGGCCCTGCAGGAGGCGCACGATCACGAGTGCGATACTTGCAAAAATACCAGCAGTCTTGAAGGTGGGAAGGAAGATGAGTATGGTACTGGGAAGCACCATGCACAGGACAGACAGCTCCAGAGCGCGTTCCCTGCTGTAGCGATCTCCAATATAACCAAACACAATTCCGCCCAAAGGCCTCATCAGGAACCCTGCTGCAAAGACGGATAAGCCCAGCAGGAGGTTCTCTGCCTCGCTCGTGTCCCTACTCTGCTCGAAGAATTCTCGACCGAACACGTCTGCGAAAGCGCTAAATGTTACCCATTCATAATACTCTACGACGTTTCCAACGCACACAGCTTTAAACTTCCTGCTAAAGCGGTTACTAGGCCCCTGAATACCCATCTCATCAAATACAATACGCCTTTCCTATTTTTGACACGACCAGCTGGTGAACCGACCGTGCGGCTCCCGGTGGGGTCCTAGGGGGTAAAAGCCCCTACCATAGCAAGAAAGGGGTCCTCCTGGACGCTAATGTCTGCTAAAGCGCTAAATGTTACCCATCCATAATACTCTACGGCGTTTCCAACGCACACCACTATAAACTTCCTGCTAAAGCGGTTACTAGGCCCCTGAGTATCCATTTCGGCAAATAGAATACCCTTTTCTGTGAACCGTTCAGCTACAAGTAACAGCGGTGGTCCAAAACCTTGCGAGTACGATAAAAAAAGCGCGCGGGAGGTCAAGTGAAGCAAAAGAGCTGAATATTTTAGTCAAAAATACAATAAGGGTACAATCAATAGCCGTGTGGTTCCTGCCTCATGTGCAGGCTACAGCAAAGCCTAATATAAAACAAGTCCCCAACATCCCACATACACTTCCTTCTTTTCCTTATCAATGCACACCCTACTCTACCCTACCCTACCCTGCCCTTCAACTCTCCATGGCCAGCACGTCGAACAGGTGCTCCACCGCATCAATATGGTGCGCATACGGATTGCAGATACGCCGCACGATAGAGTAGTTGCATAGGTAGACACCGCAGCCTGCTATCGCCACCAAACAGTGAAATATTTCATGATACCCAAATGTATTTGGAAACGGATCCGGCTTATGAGTCACGAAAACGGCTGCTCCCAGGAGCTTGAGGAACACGACAACGAAGTACAGGGTCATTTCGTACGAGGTCAAGACCGTAAACATGCGCGGTATGAACAGGGCGCTGCACGCAGGAATCAGCCCCAGAGCCGTCACAGAAGGTTTTAGGTTCACAATTCCGTGTATGCTGTATGTGAATGCCGCCATGAGCATGAGAAGGAACATCGCGCCTTCCGCAGCGGGAAACAGTAGGATGATGCAAGGCAGGAACGTACCCACGGACATGGCGGCGATGCCAGCGTGGTCCATCTTCTGCAGGATGATCTCCGTGTCGCGCGACCACGTGCCCACGTGATACGCAGCACTGCACCCGTAGCATAAGAACATGCTGAGGATAAAGAGTGTCGATGCCATGACGCCTGTGGCGTTTCCGTGACACTCCTGCACGAGGTAGTACAGAGAAGGCGGGAGCACCAGAAAGGAACAAAACAAGTGCAAATAGCCTCTGCATGCAGGTTTCAGCATGCCTTCAATGTATAGAGGGTACCTGTGATCCAGTCTTCCGTCTGGTATGTCCCATTTGCCCCGTCGGACGCGCTGAGGATGCGGGTCCTCGCTGCCGTCCAAGAAGGACTCCAGCTCGTCCAAGCTAAGCTCATTGGCCTTGCCTGCTTCCAAAGAGGAGGAAGTGGATGCTTTGTGTACGTTTCTGGCAGCGAGGTTGCCACTGGCACTGCTGCTGCTGCTTTCCAAATTGACCTGAGGCATTATTATTTCCAATAGGCTGTCAACACTGCCCTTTATCTAACACTTGCAGAACTCGACTTCATGTAGTAGAAACAATAAGTTCGTCCACTCTACAATCTACGGTATAAGGACGAAAGCCAAGGGCAAGAGGGTTAGGGAAAAAACCAAATGTAGCCTTGCAGTCTTTGGGGCCCGGCAAACTGTTTGCAAATTCCAATTCCAGACCCCATTTTCACTCAGTTCGGGCGCACCAAATAGACTTATCGTCTCATAGAAGGCCTAAAACTGAAGTTAAGATGCCAGCCCCTATGAGCATTTTGCAATTGCAGAAAGTTTTGGTAGTTAAACTACAAGATAAGTTCTCCTTGAACGTGCGTGGACTCAAGTCAGCCTTCGCCTTGTATGACACAGATGGCAATGGTCTACTGGACTTGGATGAAATGCAAAAGGGCATCGGTATGATCCTCAATGGTGTGCAAGACGAAGATGTTAGAGCCCTGGTGAATGCCTATGACCTGAACGGGGACGGTAAACTCTCGTATGAAGAGTTCCTCAGCATCCTACAGAACCCGCGTTTACTGGAAGAGGCAAGCAGAAATGCGCCCAAGCCTCCGCAACCAGTGATGCACAAGGGCAAGGAATACCAAGTTCCACCCAAGAAGAACAAAGTTGCCAGTGCACATGCGGAGTATGACGTATACGGAAACGATACTCGCCTTGCGCAGAGGAATGCCGCAGAGCGCTTCCCACCGGCACCACCTGCAGCAGCAGCCGTCGCTCCTGGCTCAAGAGCGAATGCTTGCCGTCCCATTAGTGTCCAGACTAGCGTGTTTTCATTCAATGACGACGCGTATTCCGTGGCTGAGTCGAATATAGACCTGTCGCACCCTGCGGAGTTGGAAGCTCGCGCCCGCGCCTATCTTAACAGCTTGCGTACATTCCTCCACGAGCAAAGTATTGTGCTGCGCCAACAAGGCAAGGTGGGAGAGCTGTCTGAGCGCCTTTCACATAACGCGAGTGACTTGCTGAATTCCGTGTCGCGAGCCATTTTGAGGAAGACGTTCCAACCCTTTACTGGTTCCGATGACGGACGCACACGAGCAGCCGAAAACCGCTTTGTAGACTTGCCTGAATTCACCAAAGTTTTACGTAGTTTCCGTATTCCTGGAAACACAGGTGCGGCCGCGTTGCGAGTGGAAGTGATCCACTTTTTGTTTTCTCTGTGTCACCCCGACACCAACGACGAAGATGCCAGCTTAGGTGTCGCGGACCCGGAAGTTCTCGGCACCTTGCTGTTTGGTGCTGGCGCACCTAGTCCCCGCCAGCAAGTTTCCATGAAAATGGCGCGCAAGAAGAACATTGCTGCGGGGGTGTCCACGGAGGCGTCTGACGATGCCGCAGAAGTTATGGGTTTGTCAATGGTCGAAAAAGCTCAACGCGGCAAGAAACTTATTGCCACCGGGCCAGTCAAGCGAGCCAGCGGAAAAGATCGGCATGCCAATGAGGTGCCTCTAAGATTCACTAGTCGCAGGTCGCGTACCACATTTGCTGTGCCTGCTAACTTTGATTCCGTCGAAGGTCAGGCCCGCTCCTCCCGCGAGCCGTCTTATGACTTGAGCAGGAGCCACGTGCACGGGTTTTCTTGCAAGATGAACTCAGGCAATGCTCTGCTATCATTGCCTTCTTCTGCGTGTGCGAATCCTAATGGTCAGCGCAACGACCCTGACTATTTGGACGACTCCGTAGTAGTGTACGCCTCTGCTGCGCTGGGTGTCGTGCATGATTTGAGCAATAACACACAGAAGCTGTTTTCTGGACACAAAAACGACATCACTTGCATTGCACTCAGTAACTGCAAGCGGTATGTGGCAACCGGTAGTTCCGGCGCGAAAAAATCTTGCATTCATGTGTGGGAAAGCCGCCCATCGAATCAGTTCGGATACACCGGCGAATCGCCTGAGAGCCTAGCGACCTTCGGCGAAGGGTTCTTTGACAGAGCCGTGTGCTCTGTGGCATTCTTGGAGGACCCGAATTACGTGTGTGGGATTGGCTGCGATGATGCCCATACTCTTGGTATATGGGACATCCGCGACCCGAGCAAGAAGCACCTTGTGATGCAGACGACGCAGAACGGAATTCCTCCGCAGATCAAGTGCATGCAGTTTGCGCAACACCAAGAGTACACGGAGTACATTTCCAACAGCCAGAAGGGCCTATGTGATGTAGGCTGTACGGCTGGCGAGCATCACTTGCGTCTATGGTCTTTCAAGCGCCCTGTCACGAACGAATTGGGCACTCAGCAAGTTGCACAGCTGTCTTCTCGCGGAGCCATTTTTGGCACTGACATGTCCAAGCAAGTACAGGCTCCCAAGGTGTACACGTGCGTTGATTTCTCAATGTGTGCAGATAAAACCAGTGACATCATCACTGGTGGATCCAATGGTGTGGTATATTTGTTCCGCAAGGGCAAATGCATCGCATTTCAAAATGCCATCAAGGGTGGCGTGCGCTGCTTGCAAGTTTCCGGCGACTTTGTGTGCTGCGGGGGCAAGTCAGGTGGGATTGTTTGCTTGAATGTCCGCACACTAGCCATCAACCAGGCCTTCCGTGCGGCATACCCGCCTCCACAAGTGCGCACAATTGGCGGGTCTGTGCAAGCATCAGGGCGCGCCGTGTCCTCAGTAGCCAGACCGCTCAGCGCTGCGAGCAAAACTAGCGCCGTCGACCTTGGGTCAGACGGAGATCTCGGGGATGTCGTAGGCCTGACTGTCATCAGCACTGCACGCGGCACTCACGCGGTGGTGGCCAGCACGTGCGGACGTACCATGGTTGTGGATTTGTCGAGGGCCGGCGCATCTACCCCTACTCCTCGTGCGCGCTCTGCCGGAGAGGGGGGAGCCCCCTCCTTACCGTCTCCTGGAGTGAATACGTTGTTCTACTTCCACACTGGGGAACTTTGGGGCCTTGCTAATGGCCAAGCTTCTGTGCATCATGGCAACTCGCAACTTTATCGCAAGGTATCGCTGCTGGCTACTGTGGGTGACGACCGCCGCATGATTGTTTGGGACCCAGCTAAGCGCTGCACAGTGGCTCGCACTTCGCTGGCAGCAGCTGCTCGATGCGTGTCCTTCAGTGCTGGTTGCGAGTTTTTGGTTGTGGGCACTCAGTCCGGATCAGTGCATGTATATGCCATGGTCCCAGGGAGAGAAGATGCAAGTGTTACCCCACGGCCTTCTGGCAAAGGTAATGCTATATCGGCATCTACGCGCTTGGCTCGGGAGCAAACGGAGCACCGTCGCTCTAAAAGGTATTCGCTGGCTGAAGTGTCGTTCCGCCGAGATTTCCGAGAGCCAGTCACAGACGTCGCGTTTTCTCCAGATAACTGCAAAATAGCAGCAGGTTCCTCAGATGATTCCATATGCATCTACGGATGCGACATGAATGTTGACAACAAGCATAATGCGAAGTGCTCTATGCAGCCTCTGCATCGTCTGCGTGGCCATTCCTCCTACATCACGCACTTGGATTGGAGCAAGGATGGCCAGTTGCTGCGCTCCACTTGCGGCGCATACGAGCTGCTTTACTGGAACGTTGAAGCAGGTAAGCAGCACCTGGCTACAACAGCGGACACGTCATTCCAGTCTGAGCACTGCCCTCTTGGCTTCCCCGTGATGGGAATCTGGCCTGCCTACAGTGACGGAACGGACATTAATGCCGTGGATGTCAGCAGTACCGAAGACCATGGGAAACTAATCGTTACCGGTGATGACTCTGCACTGGTGAATCTGATGAATTATCCTTGCATTGTGAAGCATGCCCCGCGCAAGGAATACACAGGGCACGGATCACATGTCACAAATGTGCGATTCTTTAGCACTTATTCTTCCAGGGAGAGTGAAGGGGACTCTCAAGTGGCGACAATAGGAGGCAGAGATTCCACACTCATTACTTGGGCGGTTGCCGCGACGCCGGTCAGCCCTCCTGTGCGGAAATATATTCATAAACTCAATTAGGTAGAAGCAGGAAAGAGAACGTAGCAGAAGTCGAATTAATATCAATATTTGTAAAGAGAACAAAAGCACCACAGAACTTTAATCATCGTACAACAGGTAGAAGAAAGAAGAGCTACTAAACATAAGTGCCCAATCCATGCGAACCGCGGTGCATGCTGTGACAGACGCAAACCCCATCCCCTAAAACATAGCACAAATTTAACTCATCAAAGTCAAAGTGATCGCAAGCGTGACACATATAAAAGCACTGACCCATGTGGAAACAGGGGCAATGTTCTCCACACGCCCCACCGCGCGTGCAGCAGCACTCCACTTGGCTGGGAAGTAGCGCCATCCCAAAGTTTGTGCGAACCGATCCAAGATTATCACTAGATGTATACAAAAAAATGTTCGGAAATCTGTCGTACCGTGTATCAATGAATTCATCCCAGTAATCTGCGTAAGCGTCGTCGTCTAAACAGGCAGCAAACAATTCCGCTGCTACGAGCTCGCGCGTGTAGTCGTGACATGATAGAGTTGACTTGGCGTGGTTAGCAGCTATTTGGGCGTAATATTTATCGCTATACGGACGGATCTTGTCCTTTGGCACATCAATACCCTTCTTCTTCAGAAACACAGCGCTGTCAAAGCCGCGATGAGTGAAGGCGTCGATGCCAGCAACTCTGAATTTGGTGTTGGCCTTGGCCGCTGTGCTGATGACCTCATCCAGTAGCTGCTGATCCCTCTTGCTTGTCACAGAGAGCCTGAGCAACTCAGGCAGCGGCATGAAGTCGCTCATGATCTTGATCTGCAGGTCTTTGGGCAGCTGCGGGTACTTGACGAAGATTGGGTTGAAGAACTTCTGAGTCTCATTCATTTTTCTTTGACCACTTCTCTTCCTCATAGTCAACAAGCACCATAACTAGCCAACCAAAGTTGATGATGATATAACACTCAG
>JACKZZ010005433.1_pt1 | contig 10817 bp, 5 predicted proteins | sample 8027871 | NCBI WGS metagenome assembly JACKZZ01 (sample SAMN15724774, study PRJNA655200) | protist metagenome | isolation source: fluorescence activated cell sorting (FACS) single amplified genomes of... | place: USA: West Boothbay Harbor, Gulf of Maine | collected 2000-07-19
TTTTTATTTGGTGAGCACGATTTCATTAGTTTTCCAACAATTGCACCTGATATAATACCAAAGGCCAATGTAATACCAGCACCGCCAAGCTGGGCACCTGCTTGTGCGTCACCTCTTGGGTAAGTATCATCTGGGATGAAAGCGACTGCAGTTGAAACAACGATCGCACCAACGAGTGCAGGCAAACCATGAAGATTATGGATACCACAACTATCATGTAGACCCAATTTGTTTTCAACAATTTCCTGAAGTCGAGAGAAGCCAAAGGTACTGACAGCTGCTGCAACCATACCTATCAATAAGGCAATACCTGGTCCAATCTTAAGGTTGGAACTTGCACCAATTGCTACACCACCTGCAAGAGTTGCATTTTGGATGTCCACAGTAGAAATTTTTTTGTTGAGGAAGGAGCTTACAACAAATGTAGTTAAGCAAGAGCCACACAAGGCGATGCAAGTATTGACAGTAGTTAAAAGTTGAGCTTCTCCGCCAACACCAGCTGTTGCGCCGTTAAAACTTGGCCAATAGATCCTGAAATAGAAAAATAAAAAGAAATAGATGATCATTAAAAAAACAAAATTAGAATTCATTGCAAAATTTTTTTGTTTTTTTAATAATAATTTATTTAGTGTAATGATTGCTTACCAAAGAAAGACAGTACCAATTAGTGAAAAAACATCAGAGACACGACTTGCTTCGCCATCGGAAGTGTTTGTTGGTTTACCAAGCATGTAAGCAGCAGCAAGACCAAAGTATGCACCAAATAGGTGAATAAAGATTGTTCCGCCCATATCTAATGTACCGAAAAGTTTTATGCATAGTACTTCTTTGTTAAAAGAATAAAGTGGTATTTCCATGATTGTCATTAATGCAAGTTGAGATGGTGAAATTTTACCAATCAATGCACCGAATGAAATGAGAACAGCAGCGGCAGCAAAGTTACCTTGTAAGAGTGCTGTAATGTTTAACTCGACGGGATTCCATAATGAGCTGTTGGTAGAAACAACACCTGGGTATTCACCTAGATTTCCCGCAACGCTTGCAAAAAATCTTCCTGTTAATATTGCCCATGGAATGGACATGGTTGTGACAAGGAAGGTCATGCCAACAGCAGTAAGAGGGTTTAACTTTTGAAATGTCATTAAAAATCCAAACCCAACGAGCATCATGACTGTTACATTTAAGTAGAAAACATACTGAACGTCATCAGCTATAAGAAAGGAGTCTGGGTAAACAACAAATTTAAGAAAGAGTGCTAATATAACAACTTCAAATATAGCAACAGTGATCGCCAGTCTTGACCAATCGCTGTTTTTTGTCGCATAGTCGCTAGTTGCATGAGTGGGAAGAGCATTATAGTTTGCGGCATTTACTAGAGGCTGTGACATAATGTTTCAAGGTACTTCAATGTTGTTTTTACAATTATGGTCGATATTCCCCCTCGACTCATAATAATCGTGTCCCACCCCCCACCCCCAAGGTCGGTCATCATCATCACATCACCGCGCGTCATCCGAAAAATTGGTCGAGTGAGTGAGTGAGTGGTCGTACCAAGTAAGTTATATATAGGAATATATACAGTACTCGTACAGTAGGCCCATACCTATATATGAACTAGGAACTACAGCAGTAGCGCAGTAGCTACCCTCACACACATGAATGAATGAATAAATACTCGCCTTATTTTAAATCTTGAAGTACTTTACGCTACGAGGAAACTCTTGGCACTCACAGATTTCCAGAACTTCACATTTTCAAACATGAAAACATCAAAAAGCCAAATTCTGAGTTGGAACTATTTCTGAGCCCCTCTCGTCGTCGCGTACCCAGGTACCCACAACCGCACAATTCTTTAATAATTGCAGATTCCTTCCTCCTATCTTCCAATATGAAGATCCCGAAAAATCCAACCATACTTGAATTCCTCCTGTTGATTTCTCAGTATTTAGACTGGGGTGGAAGAACAAATTGTGTGAGAGAATGAGGAGAGCAGAAACCGAAAAATATGACAAGAAATTAAGAAAAAATATGAACACAGCTTGCTTCAGTACTACAGAATATTGTTGATCAAAATAAACTAAAACATGCCAGTCACCCAAGTCGTCGCAGCCGTCATGGCCGGAGTTGCCGCAACAACTCAAACAACCGAATTTCACGATATTGCCAAACATGTTAACAGCGTCCAATCTTCATGGGTTGCTGACCCAATGGCAAGTGGAAGATTTAACAACACTTTGGACGCCAAAAACCTTTGTGGAACTTGGCTAAAAGATCATCCAAAGTATTTTAAATTACCAGAGCGTGAAGAAGATGAGAATTTCAAAGTTCTTGCAGCAGAAGACATTCCAGAATCATTCGATGCAAGAACTCAATGGTCGAACTGTACTGTCATCAGTAAAGTTAGGGATCAATCCTCATGTGGATCATGGTAAGTAATTGATATCCGATCTTTTTTTTTGTTCATAGTCAGGTCGACCTTTTTCTCTTTCTTTTTTGACTTTTCACACCAAACTAGTTACTGGTGCTAAACATGGTGTCTGAAATTTCAACATCAAATGGCACCCGCTTTTTTCTTCTTATGTTTTATACTGTTTTACTAACAAAAACATTTCTCATGTATCTTTCCTTCATAGCTGGGCATTCGGTTCCACCGAAGCCTTCGAAGATCGCCAATGCGTTGCCACTGGTAAAGATATTGAAATGTCCTCAGAAGATACTGCAGCTTGCTGTAAAGGCCTTTTCTGTGGCTTTTCTATGGGTTGTAACGGCGGTCAACCATCCGCTGCTCTTAGCTGGATGGCATCAACCGGTGTTGTTACTGGTGGTGATTACTTTGATATTGGAACTGGAACGTCTTGCCTTCCATACTCACTTAAACCATGTGCACACCACGTTCCGCCATCATCCAAGTACGCCAAGTGCCCATCCTCTGAATACCCAACACCACAGTGTTCAAAAACATGTTCAGAAGATAAATATGGCACTAAATATTCTGATGATAAGCATAAAGGATCACAATCACATTCTTACTCTGGTATTACAAAGATTCAAACTGCATTAATGACTGAAGGACCACTTGCTGTTGCCTTTTCTGTCTATTCTGACTTTCCAACATATAAATCAGGTGTATACAAGCATACAACAGGACAATTATTAGGTGGTCATGCCGTCGAAATGATTGGTTGGGGTACCGATCCAACTGGTGGTGATTATTGGATTATAAAAAATTCATGGAATGAACAATGGGGTGATAAAGGTTACTTTAAGATTGCTAGAGGTACCGATGAATGTGGTATTGAAGATGATGTCTCGGGTATCTCTTTTTAAACGTGGCATAATTCATGTGAATGAAACATGATTGCTGTATTTGTTCTGTTGTTACTCGAATATTGAAATGGAAGACCTCTTTTAATTTATAATAGGATATCCACTTAATAATTTTTTGGTGGTCAACGCACAACACATACACAGTACACTCAACCGTATATATAGATATACATACATGATATAAGGTTTAAATAAATGTTTATATATATATTAAAAATAAAGAACTATTTACAACTATTATGCATTATTGTTCTTGTGTTGGTATCAAGATCCTATACTTCTTTTAAAAAATATTTGAACAATAGGACTGTCATTTCACAACACAAAAATAACAACGTTAACTCATTTGAAACGAAATCACATTTAAAAAAAGCAATACCTGCTCTAATCTACTTCAGCATCTAGCAAAGTTACTATATCGTTTTCCATTGCTGATGGATTTGTTGTTGGGCTATACCTTTTGTAGGGAATACCTTTTCTATCGCATAAAAATTTTGTGAAGTTCCACTTTAAAAATCCACCAAAATATCCACTTAATTTACTTTTTAAATATATAAATAATGGATCAGCATTCGGTCCATTAACTTTTACTTTTTTAAAGATAGGAAACGTTACACCCTTTTCTGCAACAAATGCAGCAATTTCATTCGCTGTACCAGGTTCTTGTGCACCAAATTGATTACATGGGAACCCTAATATTATTAACCCCCGTTTTTCGTATTTGACAAAAAGTTCTTGTAACTCTTTGTAGTTAACGGGGGTTAGTCCTCAGAAACTAGCAACATTTACAATAATTGTTACTTTGCCGGAACAAATGTCATTTAAATCAATTATTTTATCATCAATGCCATCTTCAAATGTTGGTTGACTAGCTTTGAATTGTAATATTGATGATGCATACATTGCTTGACTTGCTGATGGAGATGCCGTCTCTCGAAATAATAATCCAGATTTAACCAAGGCACCAAGCCATGATTCTTGTTTTTCAACAGTATTAAACAATAAAACAATGCCATCACTGCGGTCGATCAGATCATTATTTTGATCCACCTTTTTTTCTCCTGTTGATAATTCTCCTGCTGATAATGCTCCTTCTACTCCTCCTTCATTTTTCACAGTAAAGTTGCTGCTCTCACAAATTGGTGGTGTAATAGAGATGCCATACATTCCGGATTTAAGACTGCCACAGTAACTTACTGTACCTGAGCCGCACTCAGCTAAGCTTAAAATAAGAGTAGGAAACGGTGAGTGATCATTTGGGTATTTGTAAAGAGTTCCATTACTAAGTACAATATATCGATTCTTTTCAGTCGTGTGCTTTCCGTGAACTGGATCTTTCACTCGGACATCAGACGTACCATGTTTTGATCCCTCCATTTCTTTGGTTTCGGCCAAAGACGGTAAGTTTCCTTTGTCGTGGTTGGTCATTAATTTAAAAAACAAGTATTGATCTTTAAAGTGATGATCGTGAGTGACGTGAGCAATTTGGCCAGTTTCAACACAGCGACGTAGAGCAATAATAGCAGAATCTCTATCTTTTACTAGCTTTGAAGTAACAATGCTAGTAATGGTTTCCTGTGTCTCAAAGCATTGTTTGTATTTGCGTAGACGAAAATAACGATCATGAACTAACCCGTTGCTGGGGTCTTGAAGGTGGTCAATTATGGAGGTAGTCAAAGCTTCTAACTCTGATAATTCCATGTCCGGAAATTTATGAAGTTATACCTAGTAAGCTTGGCATAAATTCGAAATACTTGGTGTCCCTGGTATCCCTGGTATCCCTGGTATCCCTGGTATCCCTGGTATCCCTGGTATCCCTCCGGTATCACAGACTTCGAACAATCGATAGGGCGGTAATTACGTAGGATCCTAGTGTTGGTTGAAATCGGAATAACAGAGTAGTACAACTTTTGGATCTTTTATCATGTCTTTTATATTTATTGAAATTTAGTTTTTTCGCATTTTTCTCAGGATTTTTCTTGCATTTTTCGCATTTTTCAATTTTTTTTAATTTTCGTATTTATCTGGTATTTCCTATTTATGGCCAATTTAAATTTTCTGAGAGACTTACGAGACGTAGTTCCTACATAGGAACCTTATACGCGTAGGTTCCTAAGTATAAATAAGTATACATTTTCATTAAATCCGAAAAGATGTAAACTGACACTCACCAAAAATACACAAGTTGTCACTTGTCACTTGCCCCTCTACGAGCTCGAGGTAGGTAGGTTCCTAGTTCCTATATATATATATAGTTCCTAATTTTAAATAATTGCTAATTGCCGAAAATCAGATTTTGAACAAAGTTATGGCTCCCATCGATCGCGACCCTGCGGTTCGACTGTTCCCCCCCCTCTTTTCACCATATTTTTCTTTTTTTTCCTTGTTTTTTTCCTTTTTTCTTGTGGAATCTGGCTGAAAATTGCACTAAAGAAAATAACGAGTACGTCCATTTACACGATAGTTTCAACAACCAACACTTATTTCACAACAATAATGTACCGCAACAATGTTTTAACGACGACTATGGTCCTCATGACATGGTTCATCTGCTCCGCAGCAATGAGTATTCACCCACCAAAGGATTTTTTTGCTGCTATCGTGAAAGAGGTCCCTACGGGCATTGAACGTTGTTGTTTAGATTCACCAGATGGTGAACCATGCAAGAATGATCCTAACCACTGCAGCACTGATTGTCTTTTGCCAGGAGCAAATCCTCTCGAGTGTAAAAATTGTCAGTGCATCACTGCCAGTGGTACCTGCTGTGCAGAAAATTATGAGTGCTTCTTACCTTCTGGTGCATCACCAGGACCTCATTCCGGTTCTTGCCGACCGTATTGTCCTCTTGGTCCTTCTGGAAAACAATGTTTTGGTCACGGACAGTGTATCAAACCTAACACATGCGAGTGTCAACCCGGCTTTGATGCAGGGGCAGATTGTAACAACTGCCTTCCTGGTTACTGGGGCCCTTCATGCGATTCTTGTCCTATGGGTGGTACATCATCAGAATGTTCAGGTCACGGTAAATGTGACGGTTCCGGCACAACGTCAGGTACAGGAAAGTGTACGTGTGACGATCATTTTGTTGGTCAAGACTGCGGACAATGCGAAAGCGGTTATGGTCCTAGTGGACAATGCGACACACCAATTTGTGATTCGCCGTGTCAAAACGGTGGTACCTGCTCTGCACCCAATACTTGCACATGCAAACATGGGTGGGCTGGTGATCTTTGTGATGTGCCAAATTGCGATGATCATGATCAGTGCAACGGTGCCAATGGCAAATGTGTTGCACCAGAAAAGTGCCAATGTGCCGATCATTTTACTGGAGAATCTTGCGAAGCTTGTGTTACCGGATACGGACCTGCAGGAAAATGCGACACGCCCATCTGTGAAGATTGTAAAAATGGTGACTGCACGGCACCTAACACCTGCACTTGCGAAAAAGGTTGGTCCGGTGCCAAATGTGATCAACCGGTCTGTGATGATAATTGTGGCGGTCATGGAACATGCACTGCTCCAAGCACTTGTAAATGTAATGATGGGTACAAGGGTGCTACATGCACTGAATTCTCTTGTACTGGCGTCGGCAACTGCAGCGGTAACGGTAAATGTTCTGGACCAAACCAGTGTCAGTGCAACGAAAACTTTCAGGGTGTTGATTGTGCAATTTCCAATGCTAAATGTTGCTCCACAGCATCTTGTTCTTTTAACACCAAGCAATGCATGTCATGTTGTGCCTATCCAGAAGGAGACCCAAAAGCATGCCAGAATCCTACGTATCAATGTCGTGGATGTGATTGTGGAAGTGGTCAACAAGGTTGTGGCAATTGCAAAGTTTGTCTTGTTGGTGGATGGAGCTGCAACAATGGTAATGGATGTGGTAGTCATGGATTTTGCAGTTGCCCATCTCAAGATAGTCGCGCGAAAAAATTATTGTTAGCGTTTCATGCCTTGAGTCGCACAGGTTCTCAACCAACTGGTCAGTGCTTTTGTAATAAAGGTTATACTGGGAAGTCGTGCGAAACTTGTGATGCGGGTTACTTCAAGCAAAACGGTGATTGTACTCAGTGCAAATGTGGTGCAGGTATTTCTTGTGATCCAAATACTGGCACATGCGCATCTACACCAGCACCACAACCTCAACCTCCTCAACCTCCTCAACCTGAACCTTCAACACCATCGGCGTCAAATACTCCATCGGGTGGTGGCAGCAACAAACCTTCCAAGAAATGTTTCACATTGACCATCATCAAAAAATTTTCGTTCTGCTATAGTAAAGTTTTATTTTACTCTCTCGTTGGTCTGACATCAATGATTGTGTCAGGTATCATAATTCTAATAGTAAGCTGTTGCTGCTGTAAAAAAAATAGACGTTGCTGCTGCAAAAAAAGCAAGAAAGGCAACGATTTTGAACCACTTGTATACCCACCACCACCACCAGATTTTGGGTACCCAGTAACAGCTTCAAGGGAAAATAGTTTGTTAAATCCCTTGGTTGTAAACATGGAAGATCAAACCAACGGAATTTCTTTGCATTCTTCGAATAATTCTAGAGTTATGATTCGTCCAAATGACAGTACTAGCTTTGCTTCTGATGTTTATGACGAAACTTATATAAATTGAAAGCAATGTGCTAGTTATCAGAAGTTGTAATTTTTTAGAGTTGCACGATGTAAATTAAAGCAATCAGAATTAATGCACATAGGACATAGATAGTATCATAATAATCATTTTTTATTTTTATTTATATGTATCTAGAGACCCTACTGATTGAAGATATGTTTTACCATAGAATCTAAAGTAGCTACTTTATAGCAGCAGTATTGATAAGCAGTTGTGTGTAGTTCAACCACCAACGCCAGCTACAATACCACTATCAAAGTACAACCATGCAATAAAAATACTGCTCATAGTAGCACCAACTGATCTCATACTCCATGCTTCTATTTCAATACCAAAAACAACTGGTTTCTTATCACTTACTTGCAACTTTTCACTTGTTTTTTCTAACAAAGCAACTACCTCATCCAATTCTCCTCTATCGGTTTGATCTTGGTTTGCACTAAGCAATGATACGGAATGTTTCATATCTGCTAATAATCCAATATGGCTATTTTGAATGGATGCCAATTTTTGTCTTTGATACCATGTTGGGAACGTACATAATATTGTAACAGCAATAAGACCAACCATATTATTCATGGAACTATTTGATATTCTATGTTCAAGCATATCTACTGCACCACCCTGTTTTGGTATAAAATTGCCATCGCCTGTTTGTTTACCATGTTGTTGAAGCATACGTAATGCTACTAATACAAATAAAACACCTGATAATGTTATAATAAATTGAAGATTAACTGTTCTTACTTCAGTTTCAGTTGAGTTACATTCTTCCATCAAACGTTTTCTAGTTGCATTCCAATGTATAACTTCTGATTTCACTGTTAAATCAAATGCAGTAAAACTTAAATCTTCATTATGACGACCATGTCGATCATATGGACCGAAACGAATTTTTTGAACTACTCTTTCGTGTCTATTAAAATTGTTCACATTGCCTTCTGCACTTGCACTATTGACTGGATCCACCAAATCCGCATCATCACAGCACTCACAAAATATTGAACAGCCAACGCAACAATTTGTATGTACTTTGCTACTCTTGTTTCTTCTTTTTGATCTTGCAAACCGACGAAAGAATGCATACCAGCTTGGATGACGACTACTTAATGTGAATAGTTCCATTAATTTAGTTTTATGTTCAAAATATTTATATGTAGCAAATAAAACTTTCAACAATGTAACAGATTGTACATAACACACGCAACATGATCCGTACATAAGAACTAAACGTACACATTTAATACCATCTTTATCATCACCATTAATATTCATATCATGAAATTGATAATCAGCATAATATAAATAAAATATGATTAAAAATGATATGATTGGACCAAATAAAATTTTATTTGTTTCATTATATATGTGATGTGCATCTTGATCATGGAGAATAAATTCTAACAATAAAAACATCACAAATGATGTTAATATTGAAATACCAAAAAAATCAGCACCAATACCATTTGTACCGTTAACACCGTTTGTACCGATTGTGCTATTAACACCACTAGAAGTGCTGTTAGAATTCCTTTCGTCGTTTTCAAGAATCATTAATTGAAAAAGTATAATTGGTATTGTGAGAATTACAATTAATAAAAAGAAACTTCTCCATACGTGACCAAAAACTCTTTTTAACCCACGACCACAGCATGGTACAAATAAACGAATAAGCACAGAGGCAAAAAGCATTGAAAAGCCAGACAAACAAATGGTAGCAATAAACACATTTAATTGATTCCAATCGGAGATACTTTTTGGTTCGCCTGCCCAACTTGCACCAACTATATGAGCAAATGTATTAGCACTACTTACTTCACTCAAATCAGAATTTGGTACATTTAAATTTGGAAAATGTCTTGACAGTTTTAAATTTTTATTTTTAAATGATCTTAACAAAAATGGTAAAATGCAATATATTAATGCTAAAAGAAAGGGTACTGTTTGGCCAACTAAAAAATGGTGCATACCTTTTCTCGGTAAACTTGCAATTGAATGATATGCATTCATATATACATCATCTTTCGTTACTTGAATACATGCAATACCTGTTCTTTGTGTATTTAATAACCATGCATTTTTTAAGGATGATAAACAACCCATGAACAAATATATCCAAATACATCGTATAATTTCTGCAGATGTAACCAAACTCTTCCATGTCCTCTGTTCTAAATCTAACATTTCACAAGTATTATTTCTGAATATAAAGGATGAAAGAGAGACAGCTTGTCAGAAAAATGATAGCGGTATTGATAATTAAATATTTTAATAACACTTACGTGTATGACTTCATATAACATTCATATTCTTTTTTTGAAAATGAATACCTTTCAAAATATGCCAATACTAGCATCGAAATAATTGCAATAAAGACTAAATGATGTTGAAAGAACATTCGACACCATGATTTTGATCGTACACTCGTGTAAGCTAGTTGTTGAATATCATGTTGAATATCTTCAACCTCAGCAACAATTTGTCTCATTTTACCAACATCTTTATTTCTTCCTGTTGTACGACCAGATGCTAAAAGACCAACATTTGATCGTGTCTCTGCTGTATGAAATTCTACTGTTTGAGATGGTTTATGTTGATATACAATTTCTGCACCTTTCAAATTTCTTTGAAATTCTGTCTCAAATATTCCATCTTCATCTTCATGACCCAGAATTTCCATTTCTTCATTTAATGCATTGTTGAGTGCACGTTTTGATGGTACATATTTTTGACGGCAGCACATTCGTACCTCCCAGACTGCCACATAGTCACCGCATGATTGCTCCTCTCGTCTTGTACTATTATTGTTGTTATTTTTTTTTCGCCCGTGACTTGGGCTGCGACGACGATTACCACCACCGCTA
>JACKZZ010008417.1_pt1 | contig 10815 bp, 4 predicted proteins | sample 8027871 | NCBI WGS metagenome assembly JACKZZ01 (sample SAMN15724774, study PRJNA655200) | protist metagenome | isolation source: fluorescence activated cell sorting (FACS) single amplified genomes of... | place: USA: West Boothbay Harbor, Gulf of Maine | collected 2000-07-19
GATGATGAATCATTCTGTCAAAAATGTTTTAAAGATTATAGTATTATTGGTAATGAATTATTAATATGTAGTACATGTGAAGAAGGTTATCATTTAAAATGTATATCACCACCATTATCAAGAGTACCTAGAGGTGATTGGTATTGTTCAAAATGTGTAGAAGAAAGTGGAAGTGAATTTGATTCAGAATCAAGTTCTAGTGAAGAATCTAGTGAATCTGATTCTGCATCATCTTCTGAATCAGTTTCTAATTCAAGTAGTGTAGATGAAGATATATCAAGTAGTAATGATGATGTATCTGATGACAATGATGAATGTGTAGTATGTATTAATTCTGATGAAAATGTTAAAAAATGTAAAGGATGTGAATTATATGGTCATCCAAGTTGTTTAGGATCAACTAAAAAAACTTCTAAATTTTTTTGTAATAATTGTAGATTAGGTGATGATATTGTTGATGATATATCATGTGTATTATGTCCTAAACGTGATATGAAAAATGATGTTTATGCAATAATATCAAAAAGTGGTAAAGAATATAATGGTAGATATGCACATATATCATGTGCATTATTTACACCAAATATTAATTTTCAAGAATTTCCAGTATTAAAGACTATAATTAATGTAGATCAAGTAGATATTACATCATTTACACAAATATGCTCTATATGTAATGAAATGAATGGTGCATGTATAACTTGTTCAGAAAGACGCTGTGATAAAAAATTTCATGTATCATGTGTACTAGATTCAGATAAAAATTATAAAGTAGTAGTAAATGATGCAAAAACAAAAACAAAGATATTTTGTTTAAAACATAGCAAATAATTAATAATAAATAAAAGTAAAAATGTTTAATTTTCTTTGTTATGATTTAATATAATTTCAGTAGCACGTAAACTAGTAACATTTTCTATATTATTTTCAATTTTACCTTTTTTAATTTTCCAACTAGGTTTATGTTTTAATGATTCTTTTAAATTAAATTTACGTTTTTTATTGATATTATTTTTGATAGTATTATTATTATTTGTAGTAGAAGTATTTTTTTTTTTTAAATTTTCTAATTGTTTACGTCTTTTTAATGCTGATTTAATACGTTCATCTGTACTTAATTTTTTGATATTTGTAATTTTTACCTTTTTAGTAAATGGTATAATTTTTTTTTTATTTGTTATATTAATATTATTTTCTTTTTTAGCTACAGCTTTTTTAGCTAAATCATTACGACGTTTTTGTGCTAATTTAATACGTTCATTAATACGTAATTTATCTAAATTTTTTAAATTTACTTTAGTAGTATATGATTTTGTTTTATCAACAATTTTTTTTTTATTATTATTATTTTGATTGAGTTTTTTTTTAGCAGCAATTTCTTGACGTTTTTTTAATGCTAATGTTTGACGTTCAGCTATGGAATGTTGCATAACTTTAGCACTTTTAACAATTGGTTTAACTTTTAATGATTTTATATTAAATATTTTTTGTTTTTTATTTAATTTCTTTTCTGTTTGTTTTGGTTTTTCTACTATTCGTATTTTTTCTTTACTCTTAATTTTAGTTATTGTGGTAGTGGTTTTTATTACTTTTGATTGTTCTTCTTCTTGTGTATTATTTGTATTTTCTATTTCTTGTTTTTCTACAACTTCTTCTTCTTCTTCTTCTTGTTCTACAACTACTACTTCTTCTTGTTCTACAACTACTACTTCTTGTTGTTCTACAATTACTTCTTCTTGTTGTTCTACAATTACTTCTTCTTGCTGTTCTATAACTACTTCTTTTTTTTGTTTTTCTACAACTTCTTTTCCTTGTTTTTCTACTACTTCTTCTTCTTGTTGCTCTACAATTTCTTGAACTATTTCTTCTTCTACTTGTTCTTCTATAACTTTATAAAAATTTATAAGTTCAGATATTAATATTTCATTCTTAGAATTAGCTTTAATACCATTTTTTTTTGCTAGTTGTTGTAGCTCACGACGTTTTAAATTAGTAATTTCTTCAATAGTATACATTTTTTATATATATATTTTAATTTTTTTTTTTTTAATACTTGAAACAATTTTCAATTTTTTTTTTTTATTATTTTATTTTTAACTGAAAAATTTTTTAACAATTTTGGAGCTTATACGGGTCACATAATCATCGTCAAATTACTGAAATTTCAAATAACTGAAATTCCGTAATGAAAAGTCATATAACTAACATTAAAAGTATTTTATTGGTATTAAAATGAAAGTTCGTATTCGTAAAACAGGAATAAACGAACCTCGTGATATACATAATAAAGATAAACTTATTGAAGAACAAAAAAAAAAAGAGTTACATCCTGATTATCCATATAATATTAATGAAGGTTTTGGTAAATTACGTAAATGGACATTAGATAATATAACACAGCGTAAATGGTTTGATTATATAATTTTATTAGCTATTGTATCTAATTGTGTTTTTTTGGGTATGGATGATCCAACAGCTCCAGCAGATAGTGATTTAAGTCAATTATTAGATGTAGCTGAAATTGTATATTTAGTAATATTTACACTAGAAATGTTACTAAAATTTATTTCATTAGGCTTTTTAAATCCCGCATCAACCAAACATCCAGGCGGTTATTTCAAGGATAGTTGGAATATATTAGATTTTATTATAGTTATAAGTAGTTTTATTAATTTATTTCCTGGTGTAACTAATATATCTCCATTACGTATATTACGTGTATTACGTCCATTACGTGCTATTAATAATGTACCAGGATTAAAGATAATGGTTGATACATTATTATCATCTATGAGAGCATTAGGTAATGTTGCTATATTAATATCTTTTTTAATGACAATATTTGCTATAATGGGATTACAATTATGGAATGGTGTATTACATCAAAGATGTTATTTAGAGACTGATATTGACTTTTTAGATGATAGTGGTCATATATGCTCAATAGATGGACCTGATGGATATGAATGTCCAGATGGATATGTATGTGTATCAGAAGCTGATAATCCAGGTAGAAAATTATATAGTTTTGATGATGTATTTCAATCATTATTAACATTATATCAAAATATGTCATTAACTGATTGGACTAAAACTATGTATATGATACATGATTCATATTCACCATTTATTGCTATATTTTTTGTTGGATTAGTACTTATTATGTCTTTTTTTGCTATTAATTTAGTTTTAGCTGTTATTTTTGATGCATTTGTACAATCTAAAGAACAACATGCACATTTAATTAAACATAATATTCATATTGAAGAAAAGAAGTTAACTGAAGAAGATACTACTAAAGAAAAAGATATTATAAGTAATATAAAACACTTATTAAAAGTAAAAAAAGAAGAAGTTGATCAACAATTATTAAATGATGAAGAAAAAAAATTATCAATAGTAAGAAAACATCAATTAATACGTGAAAAAAAATTAGAATTAAAAAAAAAACAAGATGAAGAAAATGAAAGAAAAGATATTGAAGATATATGTAATGAAGCATTAGCTTTAGAATTAGAAGAAATAGCATGGATTGATAAATATTTACATAATAAACCTAAAATTATATTAAGTATATATAATTATGTAACTAATAAATGGTTTGATCGTTTTATTATATTCTGTATATTAGCTAATACAGTTATATTAGCATGGGATCATTATGGTATAGAACAAAGTACTACTGATTTATTAGAAATATTTAATGAAATATTAACATATATATTCTTATTTGAAATGATATTTAAATTAATAGCATTTGGATGGCATGGATATACACGTGATAATTTTAATAATTTTGATGCAACTATTGTTATATTATCTGTATTTGAATTAAGTGGTATTATATCTAGTAGTGGCATTTCAGTATTTCGTGCATTACGTTTATTAAGAGTATTTAAATTAGCTAGATCATTAAAAGCATTACAAATATTATTATTAACTGTAGTAGATAGTTTAGAATCTATATTTTATATGACTTGTTTGTTATTTTTATTTATATTTATGTTTGGTGTATTAGGTGTACAATTATTTGCTGGTAAATTTGATAATTTTGATGCTAGTACATTTACACGTTATGATAATTTATATTGGTCAATGTTTAGTGTATTTCAAGTATTAACAGGTGATGATTGGCCTAATGTTATGCAAAATGCATATGAAGCTGGTGGTACTGCTGCTATACCATTTATGTTATTAGTACATGCTTTAGGAGCATATGTTATTATATCATTATTTGTATCAGTTATTTTAGATGGTTTTTCATCACAAAATGATCGTGTATTTGATGTATTAGATATGCGTACTATAATAATGAATAAAATTAAAGCTGGTTTAGAAGATGATTTTAAAAAAACAGGTGAATATTCATTTCATTTACCATCATCATATTCAAAAGATAAATACATTGAATTATTAATTGATGAATTAAATAAAAAAAGAGCTAAACAATTAGCAGCTAAGGAACGTCGTTTATTACAACGTAAAGAAATGGCTAAAAAAAAACAAATGTATGGTAAAAGTTGTTATATATGGGATAAAACTTCTAATTTTAGAGATACTATCTATAATATAGCTACATCACCAACATTTGAATGGTTTATTATTATAGTAATTTTAGCAAATTGTGTATTTTTAGCAATGGAAAATCCATATAATTCACAAAATATGATTGATATTATAGAAACAAGTGATTTAATATTTACTATAATATTTTTAATTGAAATGATATTAAAAGTTATAGCATTAGGTTTTTATTTTACCAAAGATAGTTATATGAGTGATAACTGGAATAGATTAGATGGTTTTGTTGTATTAGTATCTGTTATATCATTAATATTTCCATCTGTTAAAGTATTAAGAGCATTAAGAGCTGTTAGACCTATTAGAGTAATTATAAGATCAGAACGTGTTAAAGTTGTAGTACAATCATTATGGAATGCTATACCAGCTATTGGTAATGTTGTAGTATTTTGCGGTTTATTTTGGTTAATTTTTGGTATATTAGGTGTTAGTTTATTTGGTGGTAGATTTTGGTATTGTACTGATCCTGATATACAATATCAATATCAATGTATTGATACTTATATTGATGAAAATGGTTATGAAATGGATCGTTTATGGCTAAATCCACCACAAAATTTTGATAATATATGGAGATCTATACGTACATTATTTCAAGTAGCTACATTATCTAGTTGGAATGAAGTAATGCATGCTGCTGTAGATACAACTACTATTGGACAAGTTCGATCTAAAGGTAATAATGAAGGTTATGCTATATTTTTTTTATTATTTATTATTATATGTTCATTTTTTACATTAAATTTATTTGTAGGGGTTGTTATAGATAATTTTAATCGTCTAAAAGAAGAATTTGAAGGTTCAGCATTATTAACTGAAACGCAAAGAAAAAAACAAAAAGCTGAAAGAAGAATTAAATCAATGAAATTAGTATCAGATGATCCTATACCACATGGACAATATCGTAGAAAATTATATGATATTGTTAAACATCCAAAATTTGATCCATTTATAATGTTATGTATTATATTAAATTGTATTACTATGGCTATGGAATATCATGGTATGTCTAAAACATATAGAGATATCTTATATTATTTTAATTTAATCTTTGTTATTATATTTTCATTTGAAGCAGCTATGAAAATTATTGCTTTAACATGGAAAGTATATTGGAAAGATTCATGGAATAAATTTGATTTTATATTAGTTATATTAAGTTATCCTGGTTATATAGTAGATACTGGTGTTGGATTAAATGTTATTCGATTATTTCGTATTGGTAGAATATTTAGATTAGTTAAACAAGCTAAAGAATTACAAAAATTATTTGACACATTAGTTGATGCATCAGGTGCATTAGGTAATATATCAGTATTTTTATTTAGTATATTTTTTATATATTCAATATTAGCTGTATATTTGTTTGGTGAAATATCATATAGTGTTGGTGGTTTACATGAACATGCTAATTTTGAATATTTTGGTATTGCTTTATTAACATTATTTAGAGTATCAACTGGTGATGGTTGGCATGAATTACCAAATGGTTGTATGGTACAAGAACCATTTTGTAGTGGTGGTGCAACATGTGGTAATGAAATATTATCATCTATCTATTTTAATTCATTTATGATTATTGGTTCATTAGTAATGATTAATTTATTTATAGCTGTTATTTTAGAAAATTTTTCTAGTGATGGTGATAAAGATATAAATGATGCTATAGCTGAATTTAGAGATGTATGGAGTAGTTATGATAAATATGCATCTGAATATGTTATGCCTAATGATTTTATAGAAATTTTATCAGAAGGACCAGATATATTTAGTAATGATATACGTAATAATAATCAAACATTAGTATTTCAACTTAAAAGATTAAATGAATTAAAAATGGCATTACAATTAAATACACCAGATAAAAAATGTCAAAGTTTTGTTAGTTATTTATCAACAAAATTTGAAGAAGAAGAAAAACAAGACGATAATAATGATGATCTTAAAACATCAACATCATCTACATTTCTTTCTAGACAATTATCAAGTGTAGAAATTGATAATATTATTAAAGATAATAAACATAAACATCATGAATATTTTATGATTAAATTTAAAACAGCACTAAGAATATTATTACAACAAGCAAGTGATGATTTAGAAGATCAAAGTGCTATTATTGGTAAAACTTATTATCATACATATACATCAACTTTATCTTATGATAATAATAAAAATGATGATAAAAAAATTATTAAATCAAGTTATATACGTAAATTTATGTCTAATAAATCTAAAGAACAATTACAAGATGAAAAAGATGGTATTATTAAAGTATATGAACCTGAAAAGATACATGAATTTATATATTTACATGAATATATAGCTGTAAATATTATTATAAAATGGTGGAAAAATATACGTAAGAATGTAAAAAAAAATCAAAAAAAAAAAATATTGTTTTCACCAGCTACAAGAACATTAATTGAATATATTGATTTTGATGGTAATGTATATATTCTTGATAAAGATAAAGATTATCAATTATATATTGATTCTTTACCATATAAAGAAAAACTGCAATATATTGCTGATAATAATGATATACAAGATAGTAAGAGTAATCAATCAAAAAGTAATAATATTGAATTACAAGAATTAAATCATAAATCAGATGATAATGATGAAAATATTAAAGATGTTCTTATACATATATAGTAACAAACAACGTATTTTACCACACGTACATGTACTTACTTATTTAAATACACAATTAATTAACTAAACATTTATTTTATTATTATTTACTTTCTCAAATACTTTATTTTTTCAGCATGTTGTAATGATAACTTATTAAAGATAATGGGTATTTCATTTGATAATTTAATATTTGAATTTATATATTCTAATGATTCTTTATTTTCTGAAAAGTTCATAGGTAAATATAATTTATTTTTATCATATTTAATAATATTATATATATGATAACAATCTGATACTAATTGACTACAAAAATATTCTTGTTTTTTTTCTAAATTTTTTTGATTGATATTATTATTATTATTATTATTTTCACCCCCCATAATTTTATCTTTATCTTTTTTTTTTTGATAAAATTTTGGTAATAAACGTAAACCATAAGGTGTACCATGTATAGAATCTATAAAATTTAATAATTTTTTCTTATCATTATTATTATTAATACTAATATTATTCTCTATTGGTATTGTAGCAGTAGTATTATTTTTAAAAACTTGATCTTTATAATCAGCAGACTCATTAGGGTTACTTATACTAGAGCTCTTAAACAACAATTCTTTATTATGATTATTATCAAAATTAGTACTACAATTTTGTAATTTTCTTAAGACCATAGTTGAATTATTATCATGATAAGATTTAAGTCGTGGTATTAATGGATATTTATGTACACCATGTTCAGTAGTAGCTTCTAATAAATATAAATTCATATCTAAATGTGAATTATAAGGTTGTCGTATAATCATACCAATATGATCATAATTTGTATTTAATATTGTTCTTTGTACTTTAGATATTAATGATTTTGTATTAAATAATATAATATCACCCATTTGTACAAATTTAGATAAAAAATTGATATGTATTGATGATTTTTTAATAGAAAAATTTAATATATCTATAAATTTTAAAAAATGTATATTATTTTTATAATTTTTAATAATATAATTAATATAATCTTGTAATAAATTAAGACGTTTATATAAAAATTTTTCATTAAAATTACCAAACATTTTTTTTTTAGGTAATCTTATCATATGTTTTTTATTATTTACATCTTTTATTGATTCTTTTATATTATAATCTAATGTTAAAAAATCACTGTAACGTTTCTGTATATTCCATCTTAATTCATAATTATATATTATATCAATATTATATACTATATATGATGATTCATTATTTGGATTCTGCTTACGCCAATTTAGAATCTTAGCTTCAAACATAATATATATATATATATATATAATATTTTATTCTTTTTATTTTTTCATGAAAAATTCAGAAAAAAAAAAATTAAAATAAAAAAAAAAATGAGTTAAAAATCTTCACTCCTTTTTATTAAAAAATAAAACTAAACATATCGATAAATATATCATATCATTTTTGATAAATAAAATAAACTTGTTAGTACATAAGTAAATAGATAAATGGATGATGATACTCTAATAAAAATATTATCTAATGGTAAAAAAAAGCAAAAAATTCAACATAGTAATCTACAAGATTTATATATGAAAGCACCATCGAAAACTAAGAGTTCTAGAATAGGTAAAGAATATCAAGCAACTATACCTGATAAAATTATACCTATTAAAAAAAAAGAATAATTATGGTACTTATAATAATCTAAAGTTGTAAATAAATATATATATATTTTTAACATAGTATTTAATTGTCAAGTTGAAGACCCGTAAACGCTCTTGTTTTGACTTTTTTTCAAAAATTTTTTTCAGGATATTTTTTTGTATTTTACCATTTTTTTCATTTTTTGTCACACAGAACATAAAATAAAAATATTGTATAACACATCTTTAATATCAAAATTCTGTATATTTCCTTTTGATATTAATTTCAATCAATATATTTTATATTTACTTCATCAAAAATTATGACAAAAAATTTGTTTATAATAATAATTATTGTAATTATTGGTATATTAATTAGTTATTTTACTTCTAATAATTCATCATCAATTAATGATAAAAATAAAAAGAAAGATAATAATACTAATACTAAGATTGATAAAATAAATATACGTCCTCCTAATGCTCAACGTAAATATTATGATTTACCTGGTATTGATTTAGATCCTAATGTTGAAGCAATGGATGATAATATTTTTACTAACTTAATTTTAGCACAACAAATGTATGATAAAACACATAATCCAATATATATAAAAAATAGTACAACATTAAATAATTTACCTGCATATAAAAATTGGTCTTTAAAAAATCTATCTAAATTATTAAATAATAAAATTTATACAAAATCACAAAATACACCAATATTTACTAATTTTGATGAAAAACAAAAATTATATAGTGTTATTGATAATATAGATCAATATAATCATGATAATCTTTGGTCAGAACAAAACTTAAAGGATATATATAGCAACAGCAGTAGTAAAAATAGTAATTCTACTACTACTAATACAGCTAATAAATCTTCTACAAAAAGATATCATAATATACATATAAATTTATTAGAACAAGATGCAAATATTTGGATTAAACCATTAATACCAGGTTTACACAAATTTTTAGCATTAAAAAATGTAACTAATATTGATATAAATAATATGGATCAAACATTAAGAAAAACACATAATTTAAATCTTGATTTATGGTTAGCTAAAAAAGGTCTTGTACAGCATCCTATGTATAAAGAACAAAATGGTTGGTATATACAAATACGTGGACAAAGTACATTATATATATGTAATCCTAATATAAAAAATTTATTATATCCATATCATCATCCATTATCTAAACATACATTTCCATATAATCATGCATATCCTTTTGAAAAACAACAATTTTTATTAAACAAATATTTACAAGGTATATATGTTGTAACTTTAAATGCTGGTCAAATGATATATATACCATCTTTTTGGCAATATCAAGTATTAATACGTAAAAATTCAGTTATATTAAATGTTAATGTTGATTCTGATGAAAAAATTATATTTAATCAAATGAAAAAAGTATTTTTACCTTATGAAACACCATGGACTATAGGATATAAATTATATAGTTCTAGAGTATGGCTTACTGATTTAATTAATCAAGTTGAAGATAATTTAAAAAAAAAAAGTAGTACTGATGATGATTATGATCAACAACAAAAATTAAACAAACAAATAGTATCAGATGATGAATTATCAAAAGAAGATACAGAGGAAAAAAAAAACATAGTACAAGAAAAGACACCTCGAGATTTAATAACTACAGCTAATCATTTTATACAACATAATATACTTAATTCTAGATATGAAGGTGCTATTTTTATTAATGAATTTGATGATGAATTTGTTGATAATATAGTAAATCAATGTAAAGAAACTGATTATACTGATGAAACATTTGTAAAATTAATGAGACAAGCTGCTGGTGCACATCGTTGGGCATTTAATACATCAGTTAGTAAAGTATCTAATTTATTAGATTCTGTATATTATAATTCACCAAATGGTGAACCTACTAAATATCAAGAACAAATTGTTAGACATTTATTAGCTGATTA
>JACKZZ010018911.1_pt1 | contig 10812 bp, 9 predicted proteins | sample 8027871 | NCBI WGS metagenome assembly JACKZZ01 (sample SAMN15724774, study PRJNA655200) | protist metagenome | isolation source: fluorescence activated cell sorting (FACS) single amplified genomes of... | place: USA: West Boothbay Harbor, Gulf of Maine | collected 2000-07-19
GAAACCACTTCCCGAATTGCTGTGAACGAGGCCCGGACTCTGGCTATGACTGTGGCTGTGAAACGCCTGCTGCGTGCTGTAGCCTGCGACCGGGCCGCCGAAACCATGGGCGTGACCGAGGGACGAGGCGCGGTTCTGGCTCGACATGTTGTTACCGTGATGCGTTGAAAGGGAACGCATGGTGCTCGGCATCAAAGTCGATCCAAAGGAGCGGTCGTGGAACGGCTGGACGCCCGCGGAAACCACTTCGCGGAACTCCTCCAGGGCGGTATCCGACGAGCACATCGATCCCTCGGATCGCATCGCAGATCGAGCCCCGGGTGGAAGGGTGGGGACGGCTGGAGGGAAAGAAAATAATAAATTGTTACAATGCCGCAAATTTGGAAACAGATGAATCGCATGCTCACCAGCATATGACTTGGACTCCCCATAGCTGTTCAACTTACTGGGTTCTGATTGGATCTCCTGCTTTTTAGCAGTTTGAGTTTACTTACTTCCTAGATTCGGTCTCCTGGTTTTGAGTAGTTTGAGTTTCTCCTTGATCTCTGGGCTTAAAACTTTTTGTTGGCCGAAAAACCCCCCGTCCTGCTGCAAAAACTGCTCCACCTCTTGAGCAAGTTGCTGCTGTCCGGAGCTCCCTGGGGGCGGGATACCCATCCCATTGGTTCCCGTGGGATTTCCCATTGGTCCACCCATCCCAGTGCTCATTCCCGCACTACTTGGTGGTACCAATGCTCCTGCCGAGCCGGGTACGTGCCCATAATGCTGCTGTTGCGCTCCTGCCGATCCTGGCACATGCCCATAATGCTGTTGTTGCTGCTGTTGTAGTGGTGGGGCGCCGTGTAGGCCGCCGATCCCCGCATTCCCCGCAGAGCCTGGCACGCTGTTGACGATCTGTTGACCGGCCTGGAGGCCCGCTTGGAGGCTGCCGGTTTTTTTCGGGCTCGGACTCCCCAGCGTCTGCCCCGGCTGCGTTTGGTCGATAAACGAACCCGGGAGACCGCTCATAAGAGCGCCGGAAGGGGTGTTGTTGACCGCACTGATAAGGGCCCCAGAAGGGGTGTTGTTCACCGCACTGATAAGCGGGGTGGCATTCACCCCGGCATTGACCGCACTGTACATCGACTGACTCATGTTATTGTTGGTAGAGTTAAAGGTCTTCCCCGTGGTGGTCCGATCTATTCCCTTTAGGTTGAGAAACGCTTTCCTCATGTCTCCGACGCCGACGGAAGAGGAGCATGCCGACTGGGATTCGTCGTCTGCGCGGGAGTGCGCTCGCGTCGAGACCGTGGTCGAGGAGCGGCCGGAGCACCTAGACAGGGCCTGCCGAGTATCCGGCCGGGAGTCGTCTCCGCCGGCGGTGGTCGAGGAAGAGCTGGACCCTCCCTCTCCATCACTCGGGAGTTTTGGCGTCGATTTCTCGTGCCAGGCTGCGCCTTGGCCGTTCCCGCTCCGAACAGTGTCGAGTGGTCGATGAGTCTTGTTGAAATCCGCGTTCTTCCGCCGCCTCGATGACGCCGTGCTGCTCGCGCCAGAAATGTGGCTCGGCGCATTACCGCTCCGCAGGTTCCCCCGAGAGTTGCGGTTCTCATGGGCGCTAAGACCGGCTAAACCGTTTGTGAGATTGGTTGGATTAAGCGGGTGATGCCCCTGCGGAATCCCTGGGCCGCTAACGTCGCTCCCCACGGAATTCATGCTACCCGGACCGTTTCGCCGCTCGTTACTGGAGTTCCCCCCGCTCCCATTCGATCCAATTCCGGCAGAACCGTTGGAAATCACGCTCCCAACAGAACCCGTTTTCCCAAGCGGGGTCCGTTGAGACTGATTACTCTGCACAGAGTTGGTCCGATCCAGGGAGTGCTCCCGCTGGGTGTTAACAGGTGGAGTGACGTTCAGATTCGAGTTTTCCCAGGTGTTAGCTGCCCCGTAGGTGTAGCTCCCATTCCCTCCTGGTGGTGGCGGATTGTGCGCCGAAGAGCTGCTGCTTCCTCCGATTTGCTGGTGCCCCTGACTTCCGAAGCCGGGCGTGAGCTCTTCCCGCGCTGGTTGACCGAAACCTGGGTCCTCCCGCGCTTGCTGGCCCGGTCCGTCCTCCCGAACTGGGGTCATACACCTCCCCGCGGCGCTACTCCCCGCTCCTTTGGAGGTCTTACTTCCGCCCGTGCCGTCGTCCGAAAAAGTGACGGTCATCCGTGGCCGCCTGCTACTGGTAGTAGAGCCCGAAGCGACCGATATGTGGTCATCGTCCAGTTTCTTCAGGATACTCGGGGGTTGAGAGGAGTGGACCGACCCAACCCCGCTCAGACTGCTCTGACTCCCCGAGCACGCCATGGAGCGTTTTTGCCCAAAAATATCGTAGATCGGGGAGACCTGGCTCCCCATCTGCACGGGTTGATCGCGAGAACAAGCAGCGTTCTCCAGCAGTTGGCCCACAAAATGCGGATACTCTATCAAACCGTCGTCCGTAAGGAAAGGGAGAGCCATCTCGCGACCGGTCGATACCTGCTCCTTCAACACCCGCAGCAGACAGCTCCTCTGTCGTTCATTGTTCTGATAAACATGCTGCCGCGTCGAGACGAATTCCTCCGCGCTTTGCGGGGTGAATTGACAGGGTTGACCGAGCGTCATTAACCGGGACGCCACCGCCAGCCCCTCCCCCAGGAGGATCGAAAATCGCTCCTCTCTCGCTTTTTCGAACCATTTCCACAGCCTAACTGAGATGAGTTTCACTAGAGCAGCGTTCTCACTGGAGGTTAGCATCATGAGGGTTAGGACCGAGATAAGGGCCTCGCACTTAGTTAGATTCGTAGAGGAGGACTCAACTTCCTCGAATACGAGGTAGGCGAGCGGCATCGTGTCGGTGGACTGGACGATTTTCGACAACAGCTTCGTCGTCGTCTGCCGAATTACGAACTTGCTGTCGCCGAGCTTGGATAAGATGCCGTTGAGGACGAGGGGAAGTACCTGAGGGGAAGAAAAAGGAAAGTGGTGGTGAAATCCCGGATAGAGTCGTTCAAGACGAAATTACAAACTTCAGTCTTCACTTATCCCAGTTACCGCACAAAGACTTACCCGCAGGGTGTTCTCCTGAATCATCTTGACCTACCCGAAGCGTGTTCTCTTGGATCATCTTATTGGTTGGATGCGAAACCAGATCTCCGATGATGTAGAGGGAGGTTAGCGAGATCTTGAAGTTCGGGATTTGGAGCATGAGGTCAACGATGCGTTTGAGGACGCCCATATCTTGAAGGGATAGCGCATCGATTGGGAGACCTCCGTCACCCTTCGTACTCGAAAAACTGCTCAAAGGCAAAGTAGCACCGAGGATGCACTGATGAATCTCTTCAAGAAGCTGAGTGGATTGCTGCGTCCTGAGGCGGGTCAAGAAGTCTTCGGGGATCATGAACTGCAAACCCTGAGACACGTCGGCTTCTCCCTGCCCGGCGGGATCCGACCCCTGACTCGAAATCTGACCCGAAACCTGTCCAGCCTTACCAGGCCCCAGACTCGGGGTCGAGCCGAGGCTGTTCAGACCACCCAAACCCGTGAGAGAATCATGCGATGAGTTGAAGGAGGTATTCGCCGCGGTAGACAAACTCCCACCGAGATCCGGGGTGCGATACGCGGGCGGAGTGATCCCGGCCAGGTTGGTATTCGTATTCGGCGGAACGGATCCGACGCTACTCAAGCTACTGTTAAGCGTGTTTGGGGTCTGATTTTGGTTCAGCTGCATCTGCAACCGATCTGACTCGAGGCTGGAGGTTAGCTCCTGCAGACTCGAATTCAACGCGCAATTGTCCTCCGCCTGCCCGCCGTCCCGTCCCACGGCGTTGTTCCCAGGTCCATCGTCATCATCGTCGTCGTCATCTCCGTCACCGCCCCAGGCGTCCCATAGCAGGAGCGTCTGTTTCGACGCCTGTTTGACCAAGTCGCTGCTGTCGTGATCGAGGATTCTCTCGAGCGAGTCCTGCAATATCATCGTCTGATCGGGCGAAAAGGTGTGGTGGAGGATCTGTAACGCGAGAATCGCCTGCATCCGGATCTGCCACTGGTTTGGACCTGATTCCAATGCGGCGAGGAAGGCTGGTACGAGGTATTCCGGCATATTGACGTTGTTCAGCAGAGAGAGCAAGAAGGTGCGGATTTCGGGGGAGGCGGAACCTGGGGGAAGAAGAGACCAGTTTGAATCGTCGGCAATACCGGTGAGTTTCCGTTGAACATCAATTGAACAGCAACTTACCTAGCCTTTCCACCATCGTCTGAAGCATGTTCGGCTTACCGAGCCTCTCCACAATCGTCTGCAGCATGTTCGGCTTACCGAGCCTCTCCACAATCGTCTGAAGCATGTTCGGCTTACCTAGCCTCTCCACAATCGTCTGCAGCATGTTCGGCTCCCCATGGTTAGCTCCGACGAAGATTTGGTAGCAGCTCCGCCGCTGCTCCGTCGCAATGTGCGTCAGGAATTGGATGCAGTGTTCCTGAGGGGAGGGGGGAAATCGCGGTCATACTCTGTTTCATATCAAATCTCTCGCGAATATTTTTCCCAGTGGCCACCGCCTTACCTCTACATCCGTATCCGCCCCCTGCGTTAGCACGTGCCGACATGACGCCCTGACCTCTGCGATGGTCATGTCCCTTGGGAGCTCCTTCGTAGCGAAGAAATCGGTGCGAAACGTCATGGTTCCGCTACTAATTCGCCCAAAAGCAAAGAATACTGATAAAAATTAATGTAGATTCAAATGACGCGATGAGAAAGCTCGCCGCCAGCAGTGCAGGAGGAGAGGAGATAGTTGCAGACCGGGGAGAAGGCCTACACGAAGGAATACCAGTTTGTGTCCGACAGAGGGGTATGGTGGAATCTTTCTATCTATAAATACTTTGATGGCAATTAAGTTAGGTGGTGCGGGGGCGTGAATAGGTATGGGAGCCGGTGCAGCAATTGGGGATACAGGCCACACCGTCCCTTAAAAATGACAGAATGTTGAGAGCTTAAATAATACACGTTAATATCGTTATTAGGTGGTGGGTAGAGTCTGAGAGCCTTCAGATTGCAGCTCACAGTACCCGAGAGATTAAGGAGTGATGGTCAGTCTCAGATTGAGTCCGAAACTGATCTAGACTTGGTACCGCCGAGGGCACCGTTTGTACACTTTGTCTAGTCGGCGGTACAGCGCCTGGTGGTGCTCACAAAATTGGTCTAGCAGGATAACATCATGTGGTCTACAGGAGAGCCCAAAAAGCGCCAAGTTAGAGCGCCAACAGCAAATTGAAGGACAAAAAATGGTGCGTTACAGTGTCTAAGCCTAAGACTTAAGGACACAACGAGGGTTGAAAAGTGGACCTTGTCCTCCGAATAATATCCTACTGACGATCGCTAGCGGTGGTGGTCGTGTGCACGATACACTGTGCGTACCACCGGTGCTAGACGACTCAGATATCCCAGAGGGGTCCAACTATTACCAAAATGTGATCTAATTTAGCGGTGGGGCACAATTGTGATTTACTATATTTGAGAACAAGTCAAAATTAGTGGTAAAATTAGATAATTAGTGGTGAAATCTGGGTGCTATGCTATATTGGTATCAACAAGGATAACGTATATTACAGTTACAGGGTTTGTGTGGACGAAAACGCCCAAACGGTTACACAGTGAGACAAGGGAGTCCGCCCGGCCAACACACGGGCAAGAAACCTAGAAGGGTTGTTGGAAAGGGAAGGAACAGAAAAGGTTTATAGGCATCCCCCGTGCCCCGTTACACTGCAAAGATCGTCCAAGTTACTGTTCACTCGCGAGTCTCGGGTCTCAACGATTCCTCTGATGAATCGGAATATCCTCATACTAATCCTCGTCTCGTTTGAAATTGCCTCTGCCTCATCTTCGTTATAGCGTCAGGTTCCTCAGTGGGTGCTCTTTGCCTCAGATTCCTCGGTGCTCATGCGAACAAAGAACGGAATGACTTATCATACTCGGCCCGGTAGACGCCACTAAACCGGTGGTCGAGCATGGATCTTATTATTTGAATGGGATCAGAATTCAGGCTGTCTCTTAGGACTCTCATCTCAACCTCAAGTTATGCATTCCGAGGCAGCGCAGTCTCAGGCGTGGTCACTGTTTTGGCATCAACTCACTTTTCTTCCAGTGCAGCGCCTCGAGAACCGACACGGATTCGTTGAAGAAGTTCATTAAATCCCGGAAGGAAATCTCCCCTCTTCGCTTTATTTCCCCGGGAATTACACTCCCATCCGCCCGACTCACTGGGCTGCCATCTTTATCCCTCGAGCATGCCGCCATCACGCGTTGTTTCCAAATCAGAGTTTCGTCCTGAAGCGAACTTATTGCGAATAGAATCACGGCAATCTGATGCTGCTGCGCACTGGGCTTCCTATCTTCCAACCGGCGCTGGGCCTCGGAGTTGAGTTTCATGACTGGGGACCGTTCGCTGGCCATTTTTCCCATGCGACCGTCACTCGCCATCCTCCCCATTCCCATTTGACTGGCGGTGCCCGCGCCTCCGAGACCCTTCTTCCCGAAAGCCATCGACTGGTTCGGCGCACTGCTATAATACGCTGGGAACTCGCTGGAGAGGCCCTGACCGGTCTGCTCCTCCAGAATAAACTCCTCGTAGCCGCCGCCCCGAAAACCGCCCAATCCCTGACTGGCCCCGGGGTTTTTCCAGGCGTTGAGCCCCATAGATTGAACTACACCGCCGCCGGAGCTGCCCCAACTGCCTAGTCCCTGACTCGCCATCGGATCCTTCGAGCCGAATCCGCCGAGACCCATGGAAGCCATTGCCATACTCCCGACCCCAAACCCTCCCCCGCTTCCTCGGGCCAACTGTGCTTCCGCTGCTTCCATCTCCGCGGCAATAATGCCGCTTAGCTCATAAAGTTGAGCCAGTTGTTGACTCTCGTCATCCAAAGCTCGATACAGCAGAGTCAAAGCGTCTTCTACTTCTTTGTACCGGATCCGCCGATGCCCATACTCCCTGAGCTTCCGTAAGACCATCATGATGTAGAGCTTGGCGCCGACACGAGGAGAGGAGAAGTTGCGGCAGGTCTGGGAAAGAGAAAGAGAAGAGGTCGAGTGTGAACCTCCTTGTCAGTCAATCAAAACATCTTCCTTCCTCTTACCTCTGTCTGCAAATCCACCCAATCCGGCGGTTTTTTCTTCACCGGGGGTCCCTGTTGATCGACGCCCCAGAAATCCTCCTGAGCACCGGGACTCCCCAACGTCTGACTCTGAGGGCTGCTCGCGGCGCTCCCCTCCTCCATCCCCGGCAACGGGATGAGTCCATGCGTTCCCGGCAGGCCCGGTTCTTCGCCCGCAGGAGACGGCAACCTCAAAGCCTGCGAGGTCGTCACCGGGAAACCGCCCGGGGAAACGCTCAGACCGCTCAGGTCGTTGGAAACCGTGCCGGAAAAGGAGCTGCCAGCAGCATTGAAGTCACCGGGGGACCCCAGTGCTGGGGGTTCTATTGATCGGGGCTGAGCGTATTCAGCCATGGGAGTTACCTAGAGAGAAGGGAAGAGAGATAGGGTTTCCCCGGGGATGTTTTTCACGATTGAGTCTCCCGTTTCACGCTCGACCTACCCGATTCGACGCCGACCCCCCCGTCGGGCTCTTGCTCCCATACTGCACCCGAGCTTCGAACGCTGAGTCACTGATCTTTGGCAGCTCGTTCGCCTGAAAAATCGCCTGTAGGTGGACCGCATCCTCCACGGTAGATGTTTGCCGCTGCACCGCCATCACCCGCGCCTGATCCGGGCTCGGAATTGACGCTGGATCAAGGACTTCTGACTCCTCATCGTCAAACGAACCAACATCGTCGAGTGTGGGAGCCGGCCCGCCACTCCCGAACCCAACTATCCGCCCCCGGAGGTCCGCGGTGCTGGGGGTGGGGGCGGTGGTGCTGGGGGGGTCGGCGGTTGTAGCAGTACCGTCCGCAGCACCACTTGCACCAGCCTTCTTCTTCCCGGAAGAGGACGAGGATTTGAAGTCGGATTTCCCAGAGAAAAAACTGAACATCCTCGTGTCTTAAGACCGGTGGCGGAAGGGAAAGGCGGAAGGAAAATCTGGATCAGAAAGTCTGAGGGGGCCAAGCGCTAAAACATCATCGACTTTAGGTTACCAGTAACAGAAGGGTCCATTCAGAGGGGGTATGAAGCGACGAAATCTCATCATGAGGAGGCTCTCTCGACTAAATAACGAACTACATAACTAAATACGGGTCCCAGCTTTAGGAACGATTCACGCGAGGGAACACCCTGGGCTGGCTTGCGTGACCATCACAAGGACGAGCTTCTATGCGAGCTAACACGTTAGCTGTTCAAAATCGACTGGTCTCGACCTCGAGTGGTAAGATAACCGTGAGGGAGAAGCGTCAAAGCATCATAAGTCATTAGCATGGCGATGCTGAGTCTATACAGGTGAATCGGTGACCGTGCGCGTCCGGTTCAGTGCTACATGTCCGTGCGCGTCCGTCTTACATATCGAAACCCCCAGTAACCTCTATCGCAGCTCCCGTGACGTAAGAGGAGTTATCGCTCGCCAGAAAGGCCACCACATCCGCCACCTCCTCCGGCCGTCCCAGTCTTTTCATGGGAATCCTCGGCTTTATCACCTCTTTTAAGACTTTTGGTGGAATAGCCTTGGTCATAGGCGTTAGCACGAACCCCGGAAGTATCGCATTACAACGGATATCCTTCGCCGCGAGTTCGCGAGCTGTGGACTTCGTTAGACCGATCAGGCCGGATTTCGCCGCAGCGTAATTCGTCTGGCCGAAGTTCCCGCTCTTCCCCACGATCGAACTCAAATTAATAATACTACCCGGATAGTCCCCTGGGACGTCCGACAGCAACCGCTGGGCGAAAACCTGCGAGAGTCGCCAAGGTACGTCCAGGTTCAGGGATCGGACGTCCTCGTACTCCTCTTCTGTCATTTTTAAAAGAGTTGCGTCGCGAGTTATTCCTGCACAGTTAACCAATACCTGAACTGGACTCCGCTTGCACAACAAATCCCCAAAATATTTTTCGGATTTCTGGAAAATCTGCTCGTCGATCTCAGCTTTCGACGCTTTCTGGAGGTCACAGCTCAGGTGGAGGAACTGGCCCAACCCCCCATTCGACTCCGGGGATGGCGGACCATTGAGATCGACGCCGACAACGTGCATCCCGCAGTTACGGAGTTTTTGGGTGATAACGGCGCCGATTCCGCCCGAAGATCCGGTAACGAGGGCGACACGGTGGTCGAGGCCGCGGAGCATTTTGGAGGTGAGAACGGGGGTTGATTATCGGGTAAATTCTGTACAAGAGCCAATACTAGCTGATAAGGGTTTCTGTACAAGAGCCAGTAGGCTAAGAGATCTAGGTCAAGTGCTAATCAGCATTCAGCAGGCTGGCTAGCAAAAGACCTAACCGGATTCGTGGTGAGTTCTTTCCTCGCTTTCTCTTCCTCAAGCAACTCTCGCCAGAGAACACGATTCAATTTTCCGCACAACAAGAGCCATGAGTCACAGTGTCCGTGACTGACAGGCCTGTTTCCGTCCATGTGGGGACCAATTCTTCGATGAATGTTGGTTTTCGAGAGAGCGTCAAGAATCGAGATGCACTTGCTTTTGTTATAAAATTGATACCCGGTCGGACACAAGGCCTGTTCCGACCCTTACAGGTAAAACAGATCGTGCCACAGCGCCAGATTGAACGAGAAGGTGACGAAGAAGGAGCTGTAGGCGTGCTGGCAGAAGAACCAGGTTCCCCAGATCGAGAATGGGGCCACGAACCCGAGGCAGAGCATCTGGAACCCGATAAACGGAATCAGAGACTTTCGCCAGTTGTACTTCTTGCCGGTTCTGTTCTCCCGAAATTCGCGATACTTGCGAAACAGCAGGTTATCCCTAACGAAACCCGTTTCCCCGCCGTTTGAGGGATCGTCCGCCTGGCACTCCCGCCGCTCCACGGCCGAGACCACGCTGTAGTGCCGGTACTGGTTGCGCGCGAAGTCGATGCTGGTGTAGATGAAGCTGAACATCAGCGCGACTTTTCCCATAAAGCGGGCGCGTTCCCATCGTTCCGCACCGTCGGAGAGATGGCAAAACGGCGGAGCGATCTCCATCCGCTCCGGCACCGCGCCAGGTGGTCTCTGCAACAGGAACTTGCCGCCAAAAGCGGGTCCCCCAACTTCCCCGTCCCGGTACTCCGCGAGAGAATCATCTAAGAAGTAGCGGAATCTGAGCCAGTTATCCGGACCGCTCCCCTCACTCCCGCTCCCCAATTTCCCCTTCATCAACGGAAGAAAAAAGTTGCGGAACATGTGCCGGGCGCGCAGCTGGGCCTTCCACTCCTTGGAGCCGTAGAGGACCGTATTGGTGGTGTCCGTAGAGACCTCCTTTCCGCTTGCTGCGGCCAAATCCGGCGCCGCCCCTATCCCTGAGAAGGACAGCACTTGGAAGCCGTCCCGGGCGCCCTGGATCCGCCCGGGCGACCACGACCAGTGGAGCTCCATACGGGTGTCCTTGGTGGGAGGGAAGACTGGGTGGAAGGAGGAAAAATAGGTTTTGAATAGCGAAGATTTGTCAGATTAATTTCGGGATTGATTCACCGCCAAATTGAAAATTCCACCAGCTTCAACCACTTACTGTTGCTCCACTTTTCCTCCAGCTTGTCCAGTTGGTCTCCCAGCATATGCACCGGCGGGGTGGCAAACCGCCCCTCAATCCTATCCTCCATCTGCAAAATCGTCGGTTCTAGGTGGGTCTTGCACAGGTACTCGGACCGCATCATCAGCTCCGCGTACTCCAGCTTTGGGGTGGCCAT
>JACKZZ010019045.1_pt1 | contig 10810 bp, 12 predicted proteins | sample 8027871 | NCBI WGS metagenome assembly JACKZZ01 (sample SAMN15724774, study PRJNA655200) | protist metagenome | isolation source: fluorescence activated cell sorting (FACS) single amplified genomes of... | place: USA: West Boothbay Harbor, Gulf of Maine | collected 2000-07-19
TTTCTGGTGAAGTTAGTGTTTTAGTAGAGTACTGAAACGGCTCAGTGGTGTGTAATGCTCTTCATGAGAATAGATTCGAGATTCGAGTATGAATACGCAAGTACTGCAACGATAGCAGTGACATTGAGATTCATTGCTGAGTCCCTTACAAGGAAGTTCAACATTAGTTTGGATTATATTATCATTTCCGCAAAAAAATCAAGATGGGCGACAATGGCGCGACAACGAAGCTCAGTAAGGCGAGAATCTGCTAATGATATTGAGTAATACAGTGGCATTATCATTTGTATATCGTTAGAGTGAAATAGAGCTCAATAGCACGCTAATCTCACTCCCAGACGTGCTCCAGGAGCGCTTCCAGGGCTTCGAGCGGCAGATGGAGGAGGAGACGCGGCGGCGACGGGAAACAGAGGAAACGAAAATTGCGGTGATGCGCGATTCGGTGTCGAAGCTAGAAAATACTTTGAATGCGGAAATAAAGAGGCGGGTGGAGGCGAATAAGGTAAGGGAGCGAATCGTTTACGTTTCGTTGCTATATTGGACCAGCGTGAGGTCAACTGAATAGCGCCATTTCCTTCTCCCAGGCCCTCCAAAGCATGTTCGAGTCGCAGATCGGGACGGTTCAGGAGAAGCTCGAATCAGTCTTCGTAGATAAGCTAGATCGCCTCCAGGAAGCAGTCGATGAGCTGTCAGAGCGAATGGAAATCGTCGAAAACGACTTCTCAACGGAAAGAGATAAGTATATTCGGTGAGAGGAGTAGATAGATTGCCATTGACATCATCATGTTGCTATTATTAAGGACAAGGTTAATAGTTATTGTTATCTTTTTTCCTTTTCTAGCCGGCCCCGTTTCAACATCCTCCTCTAGGGACCTCGAAGAGAAGAACGCAGTTGTCGCGAAGGATATAAGTTTCCTGCAAAGCGTCTTCGAACAAGAGAAAGTTCAGCGAGCAGAACGGGATATGCAGATACAGAAAAGGTAGACGATGAATCACAATGAGTCATGAGTACCGTCAGAACGTTAAATACTGTAGTAGTAACACCTTGCACGGCGGAATTCCGGCAGATGGTGCATTGTAACAGTCAAATTTTCCAAAGAGTATTTCCAATGTTGAACTCCTTCTCCCCAGGCTCGCCGAACACGAGTATCGAACGGATTCGCGGTTCGAGCGGGAAAGAACGTCACGCGACCAAAAATACCAGTCCCTACGAGAACAACTGCAGGAAGCTAAGAGGATGAGATGTAGGGAGACATGATTCTATTGTTTACGAGTGCAATTAGCTGTACGTAATGCTGATGTGATTTAACATGAAATAAGGAATGGAGGACTCGAATTCGACGAATCTTACTCATCGCCTAATTTCCCCTACCAGCCAAAGGCGACGAGAAGTTTCAGACGTTCATACTGGAGGAGGTGGCCGGCCTCAAAAACGGGCTCGTTTTGGAATCTGAAGCTCGAGAGCAAGCCGATGATGACATAGTACAAGCTTTGAATCATTACACGAAAGCACTGCAGGACGCGCTGAGAATCGTGAATCAGCCGTAAATAGGTCGTTGGAAAACTCGAGAGATCAGAGTTACAGTATCCTATTTCGTGGGCGAAAAGGAGTGACTGCAGTGAAGCCATCTCAGTGACGGCTAGTTTCTACATATCAGTGGACACACGGTATTCCTTGGTGCATATTGACACGGACTCAGACGTTTCCCTGAGTCCGGATCCGTTTCTTGAACCGTATGATTTGTTGTACACAGTAAAAAACCAAACGTACAGACACACCAACAATATTTTTTTTCGAGAAAAGGACTTTTTTTCGAGTTGCAAAGACAGAGTGGAGCGCGTAAATTTGTTCAGCGAGTGCCGTAGGTGGCTCACGGTACGAGGGCACTACGTCACATCGTATCATTCGGAACGTCAATTTTTCGAGGATGACAAGAACAGATTTTTTCGTTGAAGTCTATGGTAGCATCCTTGCATCAACCGATCTATTCGTATCAGCATTAGATCTAGTAGTAGAACACTTAGAACTAGTATCGGTACGCATTGCCATCGGCATTTCACTCCGAAGATGGCCGAACCGGGCTCGGTCCCGGAGTATCCGGAAGGGGACGCGAGTCCGGATGCAGGGATCAGTAACGAGGACATGCTCAACAGCAACCACGAGATTGACCTCGAGCTGGAGCGCCAGGAGGACCACGCCCGAGCATTTGCGGACTTTGCGAGGAAGTGTTTGAACGTAAGTTTGGGAGAAATGGATCAGATAATAGAACACGTAACTTTTCAAATGGTCAGATCGTCGGAGTAGACAAAGAATAAGAAGCACGATATTGAACGTCCGTCTGCAATTACAGTGAGTCATTCTTTTCATCCCTCCCCAGCTCCCCGACAGCCGCGAGTCACGGAGGGAAGTGGGTGTACGCCTCGGCATAATCGACAGTCAGCCGATAGATGAAATTGTGGAGCATATTGTACCGCGGTTGAAGCGGGATTGCGAGCATATACACCTCCGCAATTTCTACGAACAGATGGAGGATAGTTTACCGGGGTGTAAGGAGTTTTATGAACGCATATGGGTTGCCGGGTTGTAAGCATGGGAGAGTACCATAGGGTGCCGGGCTAGTAATCATGGGTGATGATATTTAGGGACATGTTTTTTCAAACCTCCCCAGGCAAAACCGACGACGATTTACGCCAGTATCTGGAGAAGCTGCCACGGGAGAAGGGAAACGAGGAGAACGTCGATTTGCCCCTCGTATTCCTGATGCACGAGAATCAAACCTTCGAGGCACATGCTCGGGTATCAAGCCAACTCGACCACGGACACAATGATAATTTACGGCTGAAGAACCAAGAAATTGTAGATGAAGGGTCGGATTCACTTTTAGAATGAGAATGAGAATGAAAAAAGTTTGAACAGAACGTTTCTAAACTGAAGCCATACTCGGCAAATCCGGAAAATAAATCATAACGCATGTCCGGAAAATACATCATAAAGCAGCAATCTGTTGGGCAACTCAACAGCATATTCATATCATCACAGTAGCTGCCGCAGTCACGCCGGAAAATTCCGACACTACATGGAAATTATTATAGACGTTTCTCCACGCAGAACTCAATTTTGGAAGGACCTAGAACTCGATGTTTTGTTGAAAAGATATTGATGTCTTTTTTCGAGGAACCAGACACGTGCAGGATGGAAGAAATCGAAATGTCGACAAGAGTACTTCAGAAATAAAATTGCCGCGCGTTTTAACTTTAAGTAAATCACTACGGGCCGAAGAGCAAATACGTCATCCGCCATATAGACGTCATACTTGCGGCAGAGTGTAGCGGCAGCACGAGTAGACAGTGTAGTGCATTATTGAGCAGGCGCCATATGCGTCTCCCGTCAATCTGGGGAGAACGTACAACTCCAGTGCGCTGCTCGGTACAGCCAGACAGAGAGCTGGTTCGCGGAGACTCCTGTCCGGGACTTCAACTCTGAGTCACTACCTGAGCGGCTCGGACAGCGGTCTTCGCTCTGCCCCACCTCTCCTTCCTTTGACGTCTCCTTCCTTCGTCCAACATGGTGTCCCTCGACTGGCAGGACCTGGATCTGAGGATCGGGGAGACCCATATCCTCCGCGGCATCACCGCCGGCGTCGAAGCGGGTCAAACCCTCGCAATTTTAGGCCCGTCCGGATCCGGCAAAACAAGTCTGCTGAATATGCTTGGAGGGAAGATGAAGTCAAAGTTGGGCGGCAAAGTAAAAACCATAACCTCTGGGACCATTCAAATGAATGCCGAACTAATGGACGTCAAGCTCTACCCATTTAGTGACGCAGTGAAACTGGTGTCCTTCGTAGAGCAAGAAGATCTCTTCTCAAATGACATTACCTTATGGGAGCATCTTCTGTTTCATGCAAATTTGCGGCTGTTCCATCTGCCAAAGAGCGAGCGGCACGAGCGGATAGACGCTGTGCTGAGGCGGTTGAGATTGACGAAAGCGAAAAAAACGAGCGTGATGAAGTTATCCGGAGGGGAGAAGAAGCGCGTGAGTATCGCGGAAGAGCTTCTGAATAATCCGAGCATACTGATGCTGGATGAACCAACAAGCGGGCTGGATTCGACGGTGGCCAGGGAGGTCGTCGAAATCTTGTACAACAAACAGGAGGGAGCTAATGGCGGAGGGAATGGAGGTGAGAAGCGAAATTGCGTGTGGAGAATTTTGTACATTTTTCATTTGTGTGCAAGTGTAACTGTAGCGTTACATGACAGGCACTATTAATTTCCCAGCGTCCCCGAAGAAAGAAGGAAATGGAGGCAACACCCCGGAACAAATCAAGACGACGATGATATTCACGATCCATCAGCCCAGCTCCCTCATTTGGAGTTTGTTTCACAGGGTGGGAACTGATATTTATAGACTGACCTCTACGCAGATTTCCTATTTAATGCGACGATGATATCATTAAGTTGAGTATCACAGAAAGCCTCGGGACGCTATCATGAAAACGAAAACCACGCAGGTTCTTTTCATCGGCGGCGGTAAAGTCGCGTATTTCGGCCGTGCACAATCGCTGGTTAAGCGCATCAGTTCCCAAGGCTTCACGTGTCCTCCATTCTACAACCCGGCCGAATATTTCCTCGATTTGATTCAGGATCAAGAAAGCCTTAAGAAACTAGCAGCTGTAGAGACTGCGCGGATAGAAGTGAGGCGAAAATCCGAGGTGTCGAGTAGTGGTAACGAAGAAGGCGGTGTAAACAGTGGTCCGGGAAGCAGCAGCACAATTGACACCGCGAAGCTAGTGAAGGGTAGTATCGCTGCGAGCACAGCAGCCAGCACGGCCGTGCCGAGCTCCTCGGATGCTTCTGGTGTGGTCATTGATGAGGTGCGGGTTGATGTTGGTGGTGCTGAGAAGGGAGGATCGATATTACCGGATGCGAAAGAGTTCAGTGCGGGAGAGGAGGAAGGACAGAAGGAGAATGTAGATATTAATGAAAAACACCAGAACGCAGATGCTCAGCCAGAAAGCCCTGTCGAAAGTCCAGGATACGCACTCCCCAACCAGAGGTCCCTCTCGAAAACAACCACGGTCGATAGTCTATTCGACACTGGTGAGGAGTGGGAGAAAATGAAATATTATACGTATGACGAGAAGGGTACAGTGAAGTTCAGTTCTTAGTTGTATGCCCTCCAGTTCACGCTATTACTGAGATCAAAAAAGTAAACTTAACGCTTTCTTCCAGATGATCCCGCCGAAGCACATCAGTTGGACAAAGTCGCGGAAGTGCTGGCCTCAAAGCGAAAAGCGCCATGGTTTCTGGAGTTCCAATGTATCTGGACACGAACGCTGATCGATCGGTGGCGCAAGCGATATGCGACCAAACTGAGTGTCTACACAAACGTGGCCCTGATCACAATATTCGGGTTGATCTACTTGAATATTGGTGAGGTGCTAATACTGAGGGGAGTAGGCGCTAATATTAAAGAGACGTATTAAGTCAGGTTAAACTCGGTCTACGATAGTTGCAAGAGATAAATTAACAAATTTGGTTTTAAGTTGGTTCGGAGTTTCGCAGAAATCAAACTTGAGTTGTGCCTTCCCATTTCCTCCCCAGGCCGCCATCCTTCGTCGATCAAGTCGCGAAACGGAGCGCTATTTTTCATCATGGCGCACCCGGTTTTCAACGAAGCCTTCGGAGCCATGCTCCCGATCGTCCTGGCCGCCAAAACGCTTATTCGTGAATACCAAACGAAACGTCTCTACCGAATGAGCTCGTTTTTTTGGGCACGGACGACTGGTGAACTTCCGATTACGTCCATGTTTCCCGCAATCTTTACTTTTGGAGCGTTTTTCTTCGTAGGTTTCTATCCAAGGGACGAGATCTGGAGGCTTTTCGTGCTCTACGTGATGGCGTGGTGCTTGATGCTGGCTGCCAGTAGTTTTGGTTTCGCAATTGGAAGTCTCACCACCGATCACGATCTGGCGACGTGTATTCTGATTGTGGTTATCGTGATTATGATGGTGCTGAACGGCTTCCTCGTAGACTTGCATGTGCTGCCGGAGTGGGTGCGGTGGGTAAGGCAAACACTAGCCGAAGGAAGGCTGCTGCAAGATTTGGCTCATGAGATTCTGAGTCCGGAAGTCAAAGTGTTACTACTCAATTGCTTCTGCACTAGTACAAACGAAACATATCTCTCAGCTCCGTTTCCTCTCCATCTTTTACTGGGCTTGGCGTGGGTATGCGACCTGGTCATGGATGGACGTCGACCTAGACACGTGCACAGCAGATGAGGCGGTGAGAAGGAAAATGGAAATGGAGTGAAATGACTTCCCTCAGCTCATACATCGATTCTATGACCTCGGCCGCGCACCTCATACATCTATGATTTTTTTTTGTAACTTCCTCCAGGTCACCTTCGCGGACGACTGTCAGTTCTCTTCCGGGAAAGAAGTTCTAGATGCCCAATACGACATCAACCTGAACGATGTGAGCGGTGGCGCGGTCATCACGGAGGCATGTAGGCTAGAACTTGACATCTTAGAGACAGGGATCTGAGATCATTGACGCTGAATTTTTGAAATCGTTGACGGATCACAACTACGAGGACTCTTTACAAAGCACAATCGTTCTGTCCTCATTCTTCCACTTCATCTGAACGGCGCATTTGGAGTCATTTGGCTTGTTTGATCCACTTGCTTTTGACTCCTGTTGTGCGGCAACTTCAAGGTATTGCCCTGATCGGAATTTCCGTGTTCTGGCGGCTGGTGTCCTTCACGCGGATCTACATCAGATACGTGTGGGATGACCGGATTGGGATTATGATGTGGGAACGAGGTAACCTGAAAGGCGAAGTCGTGGAAGGAAAAGGAGGACATTCGCCGAAGTCCAAGAAGGTCACAGCCGCTGAAAAGAAGGAGAGCACGGTTGGTGACACTGCCGAACCCAATGTCTACGAGGTGCAGGCAGGAGGAGAGCAAAGCAAAGATAGTGCTTAACCGCCTTACAAAATTGAGGTGCAGAGTCACAAACTTACAGAGTGTAGTAGTAAAGCAGGGTAGAGGCAACATGATCACGAAGAATTTTTAGCTCAACATAATGCTTGTGAAATACTGTAGTATTCTGAGTAAGTTACAGTACCAAGTAACGTGAATTCTTAAGTTTAGCATTGAGGCAGAATTTGGGAGAACTGAAGAATTGTATATTTACGGGGAAATAACATTGGGGAAAAAAAACAGTTTCACGCACATAAATTGGAAGAAGTTTCACGCATAATATTAACGCTCGACACGTTTCTCGAGCACGAGAGACTAGGTTTACAGTATCGGAAGCAGTTAATACTTTCCAAATTTCGAGTTGAAAACCAACTCCCACACCACCTACAACGTCGCTGACTACGCCGCCGACACCGCCGACCACATTACTCACCACGCCTCCGACAGCATGCCCGACATTGCTCACTACATTCCCAGCGTGTGTCCCGGAACTACCGATACCTTCCCTGCCACCATTTCCCGCGCCTATTAACGTACTACCGCCGCTCCCGACTGCACTCCCGATACCACCGACAACAGCCGGCGAGTTTTCCGGCAACCGCCCGAGCCGGTAATTATTGATACATCCAAACGGCCCGTGTGAACTGATGTAGAATACATCATTCAATGCATTTGTCCGTTTCAGTCGCTGGAGTTGATTCTTGGCGTAGGATAACAAAACTGCACTCTGTGCCTTCTGGTCTTCGCAATCCATCAAAGCTGCCTGAAAATCGGCGAATTCGTCGGACCAAAACCGCTGTTCCGCCTCATCCATATCGCGCATTTCTTCGTCGATTTGGTAGGATTCCTCTTTCAATTCCTCCTCCTCCTGTTTCAAAAGACTCAACTCCCGCATTAGCTTGTCCTCTTGTATCGCTACCTTCCGCATAATCTCGTCATTCGACATTTCATCCAGAGAAACAGCTGGTAGGCGTTTGCTTGAAGTTTCATCCGGCCCAATTGACACCATGCCAGATCCGATTCCGGATCCCGGAAGACTCTCAATATTTGACCCACTTCTCACTTTGCAGTCCGCTTCTTCATCATTGAGTCGCCGGAGTGCGGCTTCAATCGCTCGTTTTTTCTCCTTAGTGGCCGCGACTTTTCGTTTTGCCTCGTTGATAATCTTCGTGACGCAGACGTCGCACACGCCCTGCGCTCCCTCCAGTTCGGTGTCGCCATGTGCCACGGAGATGAGGCCTGGGGTTGTTCGAGAACTTGAATCGAGGAATGAGCCTACAGTAACTTTGCCGTATTGGCCGCCAATAACGCTACCAGGACTAATAACTCTACTATTAATGACTCGCACATGCCCTAAAATATCCTCACGTTCAATCTTCTTCGCCTTGCTCTGCAGAGAATTGGCGGTTACTTCCTTCGGATCTCGTGAGGCAGCGGCGTCATGGGAATCCGATGCTACCATAACAAACTCATCCTTCTTCGGTGGCGCCGTACCTCCGGTGACCTCGATGGTCACGTTGCATTTTAGGCAACGCGTCGTCAGCATCTTGAGTTTTTGTGCAGATTATGCAATACCGCTGTTGCCTGTAGCTACATTGGAACTTCGGTATACTAGTGCAGAATGCTGCCTACACTACTGCTGCGTTCACACTGTGCTATATTCTTACGATGCTCGACGGCTGCATCAAGGTTGTAATTACACGTCTATAAGAACTCACTCATGATGAGAGGATCAGATCCGCATCACGCCGTAAGATCAAATATTTCATTTGATTTGAATATCAACGACGGTCCGCCCTGCGCAACTTTTTTATCACAAATTTCCAGAACGGCAGCTTTTTTGATGGGAAATAGAAACAACAACATCAGCCAAAAATAACCAGTTTGAATTCTACACACCCTCACATGAGAAATCATATCGACACCCCGATTGCTGAGATGTTAAACGCTCGACGATAATTATATTTCCGATGCTAATATGTAGAATCACCACCTAGTGTTTAGTGAAGTGAAATAAAATGTTAAAAATACCGAACGCTCGTGCGCATGACACGATCGTTCCAAAAAAGTTGCAGGTCTCTCTGAGTGCAGGTAGACTTGCGGACTCGAGGTTTTCATCGAAGGTTTTTGATCGCTTGAATCTGAGTTTCTGTGTCGTTTTCCTCATGACTGTTTGACCATCAGTGACCATCAGTGTCACTGTTTGCACAACGTACCTGATGTGTTCGCATCAACTCACGTTATCCTCAAAACAATGTATGCGAGGAGAGACTACATGTCGTAGCAGTCGCCACACCTATAGACTAGTGGTGAGACTGGTCCTCGTATCAAGTACACAGTACTTTCATGTGTTGTGTCCTCCCCTGTCTCTCCGTTTCCTCTCCTCTCTATCTGCGCCGTTATGCTTCATATGCTTATCACAAGTGTCAGAATTACTGGGATGATCAGTCTCACCCATCTTTTACACAATGTTTGGGACTATTCTCAGTATACTCTCGGAAATTACTCGAGGGGTAACTATGAGTCTGAATATGATCAGATTTGAATCAAAATTGAGTTTCACTAATGTTTGCCACCTCTGGCGGACTCTTATTGGTTGACCTCGTATCAACTTACTCTCCTCACCGCAGTATAGCGTCCGTCAGCTTTCTTCACGGTACCGTCTACACATTGCTCCACTTTATCTCCACACCCTCGCAATAGCCAAACAGTCTCCAATTCTACGGCACCTAATATCTCAGCTATCGCTCCACGCAATTGCTCCACTTCTATTATACATCTTGATGAATGCAAGTTACTGACATTCTCTCGAACTACTTTCTGGACACCTCTTCTTTGCACTTGAGTCATCTGAACCTCCTTCAGAACGAATCAATAGTCATTGCGTCCACCATGTCGTGTATTTAACTCAGATCAGTGCGTAGCATCCTATGCCTGCCCCAACTCCTGAGCCTTGGCCTGGAGGGTTCGCTGGAGTCCTGGGAGCCACTTTGCATTCTCGCTATTTGCCAATGACAGCTTCTGAAGCGACTGCAGCGCAGTTCGCGCGTCCCCCATGTTAACCGTATCCACAATCTCGAGTATACCGTCGAGGAAGCTCTGCGCAACTCCCGACCGCAGCTTGTTGTTCAACTCGGTGACCCTGTGAGAGAAAAAGTGGAATGATGATTTTGTCTCCCGGTGGATAGACGATGTGGCAGCTGTAGTAGCTGTACTTCAGTCGAAAATTCAATACAAAATCATACATACTCAGAGTCATCCTCTGGATACAAATTCTGATTCGTACTATTATAAGTTTTACATGCTTAACAGTGTCCCTCACTTCTTCTCCGTATCCTGCGCTTTTCGTCGGACAGTTTCTCTCTGGAGGTAGCTCTGCATCAACATATCGAAGCATTGGCTGACTTTGACGGCGTCATTATCATTCAACTGCACCTCATTACTAACCTGCATCGCGTTAACAGCATTATTGGCACCCAACGTAGCCGGGTTCACGTACGCCTTGTTCATCGTTGCGGTAGGGATGGGCCAGGGGGTAGGAAGACCTGGTTTTTTTTTGTTTGCAGCTTTTTTCGGTTTAACAATTCTATCACCATCGTGGCAACTTAATTATTACTTTGAAATAGCTTCGGCAACTTAATTATTAAGTACTTTGAAACGAACCGACTAGTAGTATTAACGAACACTGAGATTCTTTTTGACGATAATATCATCCCGTTTGTAATATTTTTGTCATACCTTGAACCTGCGACACTGCTGATGCGGCGGGAGCTGTTGAGCCAGTCGGTTGACCCACGGGCGTCGGGGCGTTATTTTGAACGCCTTGGTTG
>JACKZZ010013068.1_pt1 | contig 10809 bp, 4 predicted proteins | sample 8027871 | NCBI WGS metagenome assembly JACKZZ01 (sample SAMN15724774, study PRJNA655200) | protist metagenome | isolation source: fluorescence activated cell sorting (FACS) single amplified genomes of... | place: USA: West Boothbay Harbor, Gulf of Maine | collected 2000-07-19
ATAATGCCAGCAAAAATATGAACAGCAAAGTCCGTAGAAAAGGTAGGAAAGGCGATACATCTGCTGCAGAGGCAGATGCGCAGTTAGAAACATCAGCCTTGGATTCGGACTCGGACACCTGTTCCAACGCTGTACTATCTGATGCAGACGAAGATTGCGATTCTGAAGACTCTTCAGTAAACTGGACAGACACAGACACAGTCGAACAGGAAAAGGGTCCGGACAAGCGTGTTCAGTTTGCTATAGATGAACCTGTAGCATCGCCATTTGTGGTCAAAAGACAGTTCCAAGAAATGCACAACGAAGAAGAGTTTATCTACAGCCACGACAAAGGCTTGATGCTAGAGCGTGGAACGCACAAGATGAACGTGCAATACCGACCTTCCAAAGCCATGTTCAAGTTCTACAGCATGGGATATGCGTCTTTATCTGTCATTGTCGGCGCAAGAGCACCTCATATCAAATGGCCTCCGTTGAATGACATTGCTTATTTGACCAATTTGTCTCCATTTACGTATCGGGTTGAAGTGGATGAGCCCCCAGCCGCACAAATAATCTGGGACGAGAGAGTGAAAGGACCCTTTCAAGGCTGGGGCAAATTCACATTCGACCCCCCTATCGGTCACATGCTTGACGTGGGTACTCACACCTTGACAGCTAACTTCCATACGTCCTTTCCAGTGGAGTATCGTAGTTGTAGTGTCACAAACACAATCACAGTGTATCAAACAGAGAGCAGACTGACCTGGACGATGCCCCCCCTTCTCTATGAGGGTATGAAGGTGACGGAGGGACATCTTAATTGTCTTGCCGAGAGGCCCACTGAGGAGCAAGGCGGCGGAACTTATGACTTCACCATTCCGATAGGAACTGTACTTCCACTGGGCACGCACGCTGTGCATTGCAAATTCACCCCAACGCACCCAGAGAGGTTCACTTGTGCGGAGATGTCGCAGGAGATCATAGTGAAGAAGCCACGGCAACCCAAGCTATTTTGGGCACCCCCTGATGATATCAAGTATCCCGAACCGCTTGGCAAGGCAGAACTTACCGCGCGTGTTGCTTCTCTTGGTGTTACCGGCAGGCTGATTTACGAACCGCCATTTGGCCACGTTCTTGATGCCGGAGAGCACGTACTCAAAGTAACCTTTCAACCCGATTTAATAAGTTGGGTCGCTGTATCAGAAACAGTGAAAATTAAAGTAGAGAAAGCGAAGGTTCGGCTGGCCTGGGGCACGCACTACACTCTTAATGAGCAGCACGGAATCCACGCTGGCATTTTGGACTGCCGAGTTATGAACGAAGGCCTCACTGGAACTCATAAGTACACTCCACCGCTTCATAGCGTTCCTCCCATTGGAATACACAAGCTACACTGCCTTTTCACTCCAGATGCAGAGCATGCGACGAATTACGATGCTACGGAGATGACTGCGGAGCTCAAAGTTCGAATGAAACCCAAAAAAAGGACCACTATTACCTGGGAAGCCCCACCTGAAATTGTTCACCCAGGAATCTTAGACCCGAAAATTCATATGAATGCGAGGTGTAACGAGACTACGGGGGTTATGAAATATACTCCCCGAATTAATTCCTCACTGAATGTCGGTAGACACAAGCTCAAAGTAGAATTCACTCCGAATGACGAAGACGAATACCTGGGCTCAGAAGCATTTGTACAGATCCGAATAACGCAGGGTCAACTCTTCCTTAGCTGGAAACCCGAACCAGAAGTGTTGGAGTTCGAGTATGGGCAGCCCTTGTCACACCATTTATTATGCGCAGAAGCTTTGTCCCAGCTCGACACGAGAATATCTGGAGAATTCGTATATACTATTAACGGAAAACCGCTTGACCGGAATCAACTTCTGGACTGTGGGTCACATGCAATATTCTGCAAATTCACACCGAGTGTATCTGCCAATTATAATAAGTGTGAGCCAGTATCCATCAATGTATACGTCACTCGACTGCAGCCAGTGCTTGAGTGGGATGCTGCTGACTCAATGAATTACCCAGCACAGATATCTAGCGATCTGCACTTGAATTGCAGATGCATCAATGAGGGATGCACAGGAGAGTTCAGATATTCCGTCAAACATGGTGATGTGCTCCCAGTAGGATATCATCAGCTTTTCGTTCGTTTCTACCCCAACGACGTGCCTAATTACTACTCTAAAGATGCTTCTATAGTCATCAAGATTGAAAAGGGACAGCCGTCGCTACAACATTGGCCTTTCAAATCTGAGATAATATATGGTGAGTTGCTTTCGGAGTTCGAACATCTGAACGCAGTTTGTGATCTTGAAGAGGCGACATACACATACAATTATTCAGTGGGTTCATTGATGAATGTAGGTGAATATGAAGTGACTTGCTTGATAGAAGCGGCTGGGGATGCAGCCGTGAACTTTCTACCATTGACTGTAACGAAAACGCTTCGAGTTAAGCCAGCAACAGCCACTCTGGGATGGGACAAGCTAGAGCCAATTTACTACGGTCACGAACTCACTGAGAAGCAACTCTGTGCTTACATCCATTTGTCTGAAATACCTGTAGCTGATCACAAACTCATAACGTCGAAAGTAAACGATCTTTCTATAACGCAGTCTCGACTCGACTCTATCCCAGAGAAAGATCGCAATATGCAGAACCCCGCCGCACGTGTGTTGCTTAAAAAGTTAGAGTTCTTGCGGAACCAAGTGGTTGGCTTTCATTACGATCCACCGCTTGGCACGATACTATCAGGAGGGAAGCAAATACTGAGGGTGAATTATGTCCCCCCTGCTCAGTCCGTGAATGTCACATTGTGCAAACGTACGAAAGTGGCTTTGAAAGTCTTGCCTGCTCAGCCTAAGATTCAATGGGATGAACAAGAACACATTTCTTATGGCGACCTTTTAGTCGACGACCACTTCAATGCACTCATACCAGGCCCTGCATGCAACAGTAACGGCAGACTAAAGTATAAGCAAAAGGTGGGCGAGCTGCTACGGGTTGGAAGGCACAAGCTTGAAGTCAATTTCATTCCTGACGATTGGAAATCTCTGAAACCTGCATATGGGTTCACGCACATAGAAGTCCGGAAGCGTAAGACATACATCCAGTGGAACCCACCTAAAGTAGTACCGTATAAGTATCGCATGCAACCAAAGGACTGTCACGCCAAAGTGTTGGATATCCACGGAAATCAGCTAGAAGGAGTATTCACCTATGAGCCCTCTTTAGGAAACCCCATTGGCCCCATGGGCACGCGTGACATAAGTGTGACGTTCATGCTTCGAGGTCAGTCTACCAAGTCGTACATTGTGCCCCCGAGACTCTCTCTGAAGGTGCAAGTAGTTCCACACGATGGTACTACCACCGGAGTGGGATCGCATACTCGGTGATCTCCCCCAAACAAACATACGCAGAGCGATGTAGTGTGCAAGGGTAGGATAATTAAGTGGTTTAGGAAAGACAGATGTTGATAATAGTAAGGGTAGGAAGTGCTGCTTACTAGAGAACCACTGGTATTTGACAAATGTGCAATTATGCGTAGACTGTCGAGTACCACTGATTCTCTAATGATTAGCGTTCTCCTGGTGCTCTCTGCTGCAGGAAGGCAGTGCCCGTTCGTTCCACTGTATGTGCACATTTGTATTTTTATTATTATTGTAAAGAAGCATGTGAATGAAGGATATTCAATGATAATAATCGGTAAATCAAATGGAAGAATATTTCGTTTCCAAAAATAAATTAGCAAAAATAATATGGCGGCGTTCCAGTGGGTGCTGTGCCATGTGCCATCGTTCTGGATCTTGTCTTGTTAAGAGGATGTGCACACTAACATAGGCTGCATTAAACAACCCTCGCTCTCACTACTAGAAGTAAAAAGAAAGAGCCACCAAGCATGAGCGCTGTGGAGCTTCTTCACGGGCCCGAAGGAGTGATAGCTTGTTCGTGTGCATCAGGGAATGAAATCCAGCTAAATGTAGTCGCCCGCTACGAGGGAGAGGAAAGAACGGGCGTGCACAACATCTCTACTTTGCAGATGTACGACGTAGATGGGTGTGGCGTCTCGCAGCTCAGTGTTGGCTACAGTGGCTACAGTCTGCAGTGTCGCCACCCATTCCTCGTTCTTCCGAAAGCCCATTCAACATCACCAGAGGGTCATCACAGTCCGGAGTCGCACCAGATACATAAGATTCCCTGCCCGCCACAGCACGCAGTTCAGTGCATCATCGATGGGCCCATGCTACTGAGCGTCGACGACTGCGACGGCAGCGTTCATGTGGAACTTTTGCAGCCAGCCACACGGGAAAACCTAGCAGCGCCTCATTTGCGGATGGTAGCACAAGTAACTGCGCAAGAAAATACAGACATAAACAGCAGCAGCAGCAGCAGCAGCAGCAGCAGTCTTGAGCTGCAGCAGGCTTGCTGCACTCCTGTGCTTGGCTCTAGTATGTGCACTGTGCGGGTACTGCGACATGCTGGGACAGATGCAGGAACAGAGTTAGGAACAGGGGCAGAGGCAGCTGCTCCACTCCTGATGGCCATGGCATTTGACACGCGCCAAGTGTACAACTACTTGCATGCATGCAGGAGCACCACTGACAGCACCTCCCCCCACTCTGCGTATACAACCCCAGTAGCGGAATACCTCCAGGGCCTTCAAGTGCGCAGTCCAGCACTGTCCGCGAGTATGGGGTCACTGCCTGGTACATCTGGTGCTGGAGGTGTAGAATACAAGTTTGAGGAATTCACGAGAGATACTTGTGCTAAACCGACGCTGACAACGAAAAAGAGTGAAGCTGTCACAAGAACAAAATCAAAGGGGAGAGGGGGGGCCAAGGGGAAAGGGGCCGAGGTGGTGGCCGATGGTGGTGCCTGTGCATCACATGCAGTGCACACAGCGCTCGTGCCCCCTCTGTATCAGGTAACACTTCCAGCTGCTGCCGCCACTGCAGCTCACTTGGTGGCGCTATGTGCCCCTCGTCTCGCCTTTTGCTGCAGCTACAGGAGCAGCAGCAGCAGTAACGATAGCGATAGCAGTGGTGTGGCTATGGCCACCTGCTCACCTAGCGGATGCCTCTCTACCTATGACAGGAGCCATAGGGTGCTGCGCAGCAAGAGTCTACCGCTCAACCCCCCCTCTGGCAGTGGCACCACACAAACTACGATCAGCAGTAGTACTGTCCGCCCATGCGAAGCATACAGCATGCACATACTACCATCAGCAAGCGCCCATGATAGTAATGCAGAAAGTCACGAGCAATCCGCCCTACTCGCCGTATTCTGCTCTAAGCAGGGACTTGTCGGCACTGTCGATGCGAAGCCTTTCGCGCTGCTCTTCCGACTGCACAGCCTAGAACTAGTGTGTGAGGTGCAAGGCGCACGCGCGTGCAGTGTTGGGTACTACTGCAACCCTGCACAGAAGAGCATTTTGTGGGGCAATCCGCAGCGGGGCGAACTTCGCGATAATGGTAGATACCCCGTGGTGTGTCTGACGAGCTTTCCTGCCGAAGATGGGACGTTTTCTGTCCTACATTACCACCCTCCCGAGGACAAAGACACAGAGGAAGGCGGCGCGGTTGTAGGCAATGCTAGCATGCAACCTGGATGGAAAAAGAAATGCGCTGCAGGTGTGGTCATCCTGGATGCGAAGCCAGGCACACAGAAAAAGAAGAGGAAGGGTAAAGGTAAAGGCACAGACAAGGGTGCCACTAACATCCCAAGTACAATAGCAACTGCTTTGAAGAAGAAGAGGAAAAGGACAGTGCAAGAAACTAAAGCCAGCACCAGCACCAGCGCTGTTGTCCGAGACTCCACATTCGACACCTTGCCACATGCACAGAAACAGTCGGTACTCACAGCACTGCAAACCAGACTGATTGCGCTGAAAAGAACCTCACAGGCAATGCAAGAGGCACAGCGGCATCGCCACCAGGAGCTGCACGCACTTTATTGCACCACGTTTGCTCTGCTGCAAGGATATCAAGAGAAGGCGTCTGTCGCCCTGCATAGCATTGCTTCCCACCACAAGCCTCTTTTTGGCGCAGGCTCAGACACACGGTCGGACGACGCACAGCTGCAAGTGAATGAGCAGACAAAGAAGCCTCAGTCTCTAAGAAATAAAAGTTGCGTTGCGGACGTGCGCTTGCTCGATGCACTGTGTCTATGCAACGAGAGAACCTACACGGTTCTAGTCATTGTGCGTGCCTTCAACCCTTCGGTTCTTCCTGTATTCGATTTGCAAGTACTGTGTACTTCTGCCCAGGGAGAACCAACAGGAGGAACAGGAGAAGAAGTAGAAGAGCATGCCACACCTTTTACACCTCTGCTACTATGCGTAACCAGCGCCACGGCGTCTTTTGTGCGTCCCCAGGAAGAAGTGTGGCTCTCTGCACAAATCCCACTATCGCCAGCTATGTTCATGAAAACGCGATCTTCTATGCATGACAATCACAGCCTTGCAGAGCCTCAACTGAGTTTAAACATCTCTTTGCAGTGGAAAGACATCCAAAAAAACGTCGCAAATGCCCCACAAGAAAGTCTGCAGCCCGCAGCTTACCGCTCCGCTGCACTCGTGCTTGCCAGAACCATGCTCCAAGACGAGTTACGAGCAGTGCTTGAAGTGAAGAACCAGTGGCTGCCATCGGACCGTAAGGGTGTGGTGGGTGCCTCATTAGACTTGCGCCAAGAGCACATGAGTGCTGTGGGATTCATCCCAACTGATCATGTCTCCATCAACGCTGGCAGGAAGCGCGATGGGCCGAGGACTACTAGCCCCCACCACGCCAATGCTGCCTTCATAGAAGCTCGCACATTTGCTGATGAACGCTTCAGCAGCAACAACAACAGCAGCAGTAGCAGCAGTAGCAGCAGTAGCAGTAGCAGTAGCGACATCAGCTGGGCAAAGCGGACGCTCCAGGGCTGGCTCAACGGTCGCGCTCTGCAGCGCAAGCCTATGCCCTCCAGCATGTCTTCTTGGACTGCCACCTCCAAGCGGGTCTGCTACTACAGCCATCTGACTGGGATAGACGTACAGATACAGACACAAATGTCGGGTGCTCAGGGGCTTTCTACTGAAAGGGAAGGTAGCGAGGAGAGGCTGATGGAGTGGTTAGACGAGCAGAGCGAGGCGGGCAGCCGAGGCGGTACTTCATTGACACTGTTACGCTCGTCAGATCACGACCGTACCACTGACAGGCAAAGTAGTGACTCTAACCCTAATTTGTGCCAGGATGAAATCAATGGGGATGATAGTAATAGTGATATTCTAGATACAAATGCAGATACCGCATCCCTGCGATATGAGGATGACAGGAAAAAGGCTCAGTTTCTGCGACTGCTTCCAGAGCTGGAAGAGTATGGCCAGATGTACTCAGGTCGCCTTCTTGTGGAAGATTCAAACTTATGCAGGAGTGGAGATGGTGGTTCTGATTCTGAGCAGCAAATGCCAGCTCTTGTTCCTGGGAGAATCGTTGCACCCATCCTGCCACATGGACACGCTGTCGGAGTCGGCGTTGGCAGTAGTATTGGCCAGTTGAGCTGCGCATCACACTCTCAACTCACTTTGAGCATCCTCACCTTACAGTATCAGCTATGTGCTGCAAAGCTTAGCCTTGTACCTGTTTTTGATACAGAATATCGCCTTGAACTACTACGCCTGAGTGCCTTTTTCCTTTTAGAGGAGCTTAAGCTTGTAGCAGTGGCGAGACGAGAGCAACGGGAGCGCCAGTTGCTAACCCCTACTCGCTTGCCTTTCCCGAATATGAACGCGAATCACTCAAACAACATGTATCATAGCAGTTACAACCACCAAGGCCTGGAACGCGAAGCGCTGGAGCTATTGATGCCAGACTCTGATTTGTACGCGTCAAAATCTCTGGCCGCCTTATATCGCATGCGGAAATTGCAAGCTAATACAGTAACTGCATTTGCCCTGGAAGCCAGTAATGTTCTCTAGCGTCTTATAGGCTGTGTCTGCATTTGGGCTGTTTGCCCTCCTGCACATCGGCCACTTTCAGTCCCACTCACTGCAGGTGGCCGGTCCCTGGAGCGGAAATATGACGTGGAATATATATTTCAATGACATTTTTATCGATAATTGTGTTTACTGTGTTTATGGATATTTTACGAACGCGGATCTTCCCATTATCCTTATTGCATAAATATGGCACCATCTCATCTACTATATATTTAATTATGTGTGTGTTTGTGTATGTGTGTGTGTGTGTGACATAATGTAATGTCACATTTAGGTAAAAATGACCTTTTTGATCGAAAGAAGAAAAATGGACTGGTCATTTTTTGAGCCCTTCAGAGTGGGTCCCTGGGCTTGTAATTGCGCTGGCAGACGGTTGAAATGCCTGCTTATTGAATGGAACATCATTCAGTGGTGGGATGGCATCTACACTCGGTGGAATGGCATCCTGTTCATCAAGATGTTGCTTTGTGTCGTGTAAGGTGGTACTGCTCTTGGAGCTCCAACTTCTATCGAATGCAGTTATAGTACTACTCTTTAGTGCCTTCATCTCGACTTCTGCATGTACTGGATTAGGTTGAGTGCTGAATGAACGAACCCGATTCTCCGTAGCAGCGCTACCAGCAGGATCATCATCCTGAGAGTAGATGAAAGCAGAACCGCCATGATAGTAAGCATCCAATCCATCGATCTCTGCCTGTTCCGAAATACGGAAGAAATTAAAATAGGTGCACCCACCAAAGAAGATAAACATGAAAAATCCAACCCAAGCAATCACGGCAAAAATAAGAACTATATTCGCAGCGAAAATATTAATACCGCCGTATATAAGACCGGCCTCTTCGTAGCCGTAAATTTCATGCACTTCTTCACTTCTACTAAAAATCCCTACAGATAGCACACCCCATATTCCACACCAAAAGTGTACAGCTATAGCATCGACTGCGTCATCAAGTCGCAACTTCAGAGTAAGTAATGATGAGTAGTGATAGATAAATGCTGAAATAATTCCAATGAGTATACTGCTCGCTGGTGTGACTGTAGCACAAGCACCTGTGATGCCCACAAGACCTGCGACAATTCCATTCAACAAGCTCACGATATCGTACTTTCTAGTAAAATAGTAAGTGTAGTAAAGACTGACGATACCTGCTGCTGACCCTGCGAGTGTCGTCGTGATGGCTATTCGACCTGCTGTGTTTCCGAACCCATTGAAACCATAAGTTAGAATTGTTCCACAATTGAAGCCATACCAACCGACCCACTGTATGAAAGTTCCCAATACTTGCAAATTGGCCGAATGTGGCTTGAATGGATTGCTCAAATTCGGATTCTGATACCTTCCAAGACGAGGGCCAATCCAATAAACACCCACAGCCGCAGCTACGCCACCTGTAAGATGCACTACCCCGCTCCCTGCAAAGTCAATAGCACCAACACCAAAAACCTTTGGTCCAGCCTTTAATGGACTCAACCAACCTGTTGCACTCCAGGCCCAGTGGCTGATAATTGGGAAAACAAATGATGACAGCAATAGACTGTAAAGCAAATAAGAATGCATTGTCACGCGTTCAGCTACTGCACCTGATAGAATCGTTGTTGATGCAGCTACAAATGTGAAATTGTAGAAGAAGTGCGCATAATCATTTTTATCAGGCCCATAAGAATAGAAGAACCAGGAATTGCCACAGAACCCATTGCCGGGATCATCAGTTCCCAAATTACCAAAGGCCAGCCCATACCCTAAAGCCCAATATCCAGCGGCGCCGATGCAGCAATCTAATGTGTTTTTAATAAAGATATTCTTTGTATTTTTGAGTCGCACACTGCCAGCCTCGTATAGCATGAACCCGAGCTGAATGAAGAAGACAAAGATTCCCATTATGACGAGTAAGAAATCTAGCGAAGTTCGTTCGTAGTCCACAAACTGGCTCTGATGATCAGCCACAATCGCCTCTAATTCGCTCATACGAGCTACAAGAGCATTCATATTTGGACTCGCAGACCCATCCATCTTTTATCTGTCGTAGCGTAGCCAGGTACTTAAAGGATTTAGCGTGTGTGAGTTGATTATCCACAAATGTTTCTTTAAAGCCTCCACTTACTGCACGCACAACTGGAAGAGTTCAGCTTAGTAAAAGACAATAATCAGTGCAATAGGCTCAAGCATCAACGGACCAGCTAAAGAACATGCAGGAACAACATGTTTTTGCGATTCACCTTTTGCGGAAAAACTGGAAGAAATGGAAAAGGTTGGAAAAGTTTGCCGCGTTTCCGCTTTCTACCCTAACCCCCAGTACGAGTGGTCATGAAGCAAGCTGCCAAGCCTTCCGGCTCGGCCAAGACGGACACCAAGGCCACCATTTTGGAGTCGGAGCTCAAGCGACTCGCAGAGATGCGCAGTCGCATGAAGGACAACAATGCCAAGTACGTGGACATGTCTGTGTCTGTGTCTGTGTCTGTGTCTGTGTCTGTGCCTGTGTGTTTTTCTGCTCCCATGGCTGTGGATGCGCCTGCGCGCCTGTGTATATATTTATCACTCTCGCCACCTCTCACCTAAACCACTCTCAACCCACTCCATCCTCTCCTCTCTACAGGTACGTCGAGAGACACCCGGAGCTTCGCAACTTGATGGACGAATTCGTATCGGCAACCATTGCGCAGAAGCCTAACGACATCATCAAGTTCGGTGCCAAGTGGTTCTCTTCTCTGCGTGAGGGTCAGATAGGCTTTGCCCCGCTCATTGTCACTGGGTGCTCTGGCGCGGGCGCTACTACAATGGTCACGAAGATTCTCAAAGCGTACCCGAAGATGTTCTTCAAGCCAGTGGAGACGTGCAC
>JACKZZ010002922.1_pt1 | contig 10808 bp, 10 predicted proteins | sample 8027871 | NCBI WGS metagenome assembly JACKZZ01 (sample SAMN15724774, study PRJNA655200) | protist metagenome | isolation source: fluorescence activated cell sorting (FACS) single amplified genomes of... | place: USA: West Boothbay Harbor, Gulf of Maine | collected 2000-07-19
TTCATGGGATTGTGTTAGCTTTTGGGCTTATCCTTCCACTGGGGGCCCAAAATATTTTTGTCTTTAATCAAGGGGCATCACAGTCGTTATTCAGAAAGGTGCTACCAGTCATCATTACAGCTGCAATTTGTGACACATTGCTCATTTTGTTAGCCGTAATGGGCATTTCTATTATTGTGCTCGCCATCCCGGTTTTCCAAACGATATTATTTACGATTGGATTTTTATTTTTACTTTATATGGGATGGGTTGTTTGGAATAGTAAACCGGCTACGGTAACCGAAGAAAATGTAGCGATATCGCCGAAGAAGCAGATTATATTTGCTATCTCAGTGTCACTTCTAAATCCCCATGCAATCCTTGATACGATAGGTGTGATTGGAACTAGCTCTCTTTATTATACCGGTAGTGCGAAAGTGGTATTTACTACAGCCTGTATCGTTGTATCATGGTTGTGGTTTCTTGGACTCGGTATTTTTGGGCGAGTGATAGGGGGCTTAGATGCAAATGGGCGTTTTTTAGTGCTCATCAATAAAGTTTCTGGAGTCATGATTTGGGGAGTGGCATTATATATTGGGATACAAATATTTAAATAGGACGTACCACAAAGTTGGAGAAGGGATCCTAAATCGAGTAGAGGGAAAATAATTTGATTATTTTCGCCCCTCTCACACCACCGTACGTACGGTTCCGTATACGGCGGTTCAATTTATATTACAGTGTGTACTTTTAGGTAATGTTCTAGAGCAGAGGGAAGCCCCCTCTGCTTGAGTCTTTTATTCGAGATGGCTCTTTGGATAACTTTTGATAATCCTATGTATCGATAACCTTTTCGACAATAGGTTAATCCTTTCGCTTCTTCCTTCGGAATCCCAAGCTGAGTGAGCGATTTGATTTGTTTCCTTGGTACTTTCCATTGTTTCCAGATGATTACCCTGATTCTGGAGCGAAGCTTCATATCTATTCGCTCCGTCGCTTTTTTCATGTTTCCTATCCTAAAGTAGTTTACCCACCCGATTATGACTTGCTTCAGTTTCAATATTCGATAGTCTAGTGGTACACTCCAGTTTCGCTTTGTCAGTTTTCGCAGCTTTCTTTGGAATTTCTGTATGGAACTTAGGTGGGGTTTTACTTGGTATCTTTGGTTTTTACCATCGTAATAGTAACCGAACCCTAAGAATTTTAATTCTTTTGGACGTGAAATTTTACTCTTCTCTGAGTTAACGATTAATCCTAGTTTGTCTTCTATAAATCTCACGATTGATTTCATCACTCTGTCTGCTGCTTTCTCACTCTTCACAAAAATGAGGGAGTCATCAGCGTATCTCACGAAGCGCAGCCCTCTACCTTCTAGTTCCTTATCGAGTTCATTTAACATAATATTGCTCAATAACGGGCTTAGGTTACCTCCTTGCGGAGTCCCGACAGGTGTTTCTTCATATTTCCCTTTCACCATGACTCCACTGACTAAGTATTTTCTGATTAACGATATGACATCACCATCATCTATTGTGTTGGCAATAATTCGCATAAGTTTATCGTGATGAACTGTATCGAAGAATCTTTCAAGGTCAATGTCCACTACCCAGTCGTGCCCATCATTTAGAAATTCCAAGCTTTTTATAATCGCCATTTCGCAATTTCTTTTTGGTCTAAAACCGTAACTGAATTCACTGAACTGCTTTTCAAATATCGGACTGAGAACTTGATGAATGGCTTGTTGAACGACTCTATCCACTACTGTTGGTATTCCCAACTTGCGCATCTTGCCATTTTCTTTTGGGATTTCCACTCTTAAGGCAGCCTGTGGTTGGTATTTTCTTGTTCTGATGCGCTGACGCAGCTCATCCTTGTTCTCTTTCAGATATTGCTTTAGTTCGTCAACGGTTACTCCATCGATCCCACTTGCACCTTTATTTTTATAGACACGCAAGTAGGCTTCGTTCATATTTCGGTTACTTAGAATCTGTTCTAAAAGTTCCACACTCGTTTCCCTTCCCTTTCACGTAGTAAGTGATAGCTCCATTTTGGTTAGCCTTTGAGATACGCTCATACTTTCACCATTAACACATTCGGAGTACGTCACTTACGCATTCGTGGTGTTGAAACACTATAAATTGTTCAGCCCTTCATGAGTTTATTTCATTACTATGGCTTCTGCTGACTTCTTGCGGCTAACCTTTTTCGACTGTACTTCTGTACATCCGCAAGACCTCCCAGGGTAAGACAACTATCTTTCCTCTTTTACTCGCCTGATTTACTCTACAAATTTACGCACATCTTTTTGGACTTTGACTTGTCTTGGAGCCTCATCCCTTTGCAAAGCCTTAGTATCAGATTTCTCTTCGTCGAGCCAAGATTTTATTCCACGCTTCCTCCAGCCCTTATCTCACGATAAGTACCTTGCGCTTCCTTAGTGGTTGGTCGATGTGTACCCCCACAGTGGACTTTCACCACCTAGATAGTTGCCATGCCTGGCACACAATAAAAAGGTGCCAGTAATATAGGCACCTTTAGTGAATATATACCTCAACAACTAATTAAGGCTTGAGGTTTTACCCTTTTGCAGTGGTTGTTCGGTAGATTTGCGTTTGCATACTTCCTTGAATGATATTTTTCAGGAAGAAGTCGCCAATGAGTTTTAGGTATTTCTCGTCATCAAACATTTTTTTATCTTGTAGCTCCATCTCAGCTAGCCCTTCATATGTTGAAAGAAGAGCATATGTATGATCCCGACCAGAAATGGGGGATAAAATCTCTACTTTTTGATCGAAATGCTCATTTCTAAACTTTTGCACTTCCTTCAAATTTTCCATTGCTTCTTGAAATTTATCCTGCTTAATTTCAAATGTCTGATAAACAAAAACTGTCATCATTAGCACCCCTAGAAATAATTAACCTACTATATAACATTAGAATGTCCTAGGATGGGGCATTTATTCCACAATTTAAAAATCAAATCTTTAAAAGCCGTCATGGAAGTAGTGCTTGAATTCCTTGATATCCAAAGTAAAGCCCGAAGCCAATCAATGATATGCCTGAAAGGACGGAAACGAAAATGAGGCTTTTGAAGTTTAAATAATTTCTGAGACCAGATGTTAGAGCAGCTACCAGTATATCCCAAACAGCCAAACCTAGGAATATCATACTACTATAGATTAACAGGTCCCCGGTTCCATATGAGGAAGCGGTTTTGGCAAGGATAGAACCATAAATTCCTAACCAAAACAAAATGGACAATGGGCTTGTAATCGACATAATAAAACCGGTTAAAAAACATCTTAAAAGGGAATCCTTTTGTCTTCGGTTATCAAACGAAAATTTATTTGCCCCTAAGATGCTTTCGACTCCAGAGTAGATAAGCACAAATCCACCAAAAAGCCATAGAAAAATTTGAATAATAGGGATGTCCAAAAAATTCACAAGACCGAAATATATCATGATCATGAAAATACCATCGGCGATCATTGAGCCTGTTCCGACAATCCATGCATGCCAAAAGCCATTTTTAATCCCCTTGTCCAACCGAGCAGAGTTAACTGGGCCGATTGGAGCAGCTAAAGTTATACCTAAAAAGATATAACTTACTAATAAATGTACACTAATATTCAAAGGTACCCACTCCCAAGGCTCGTGATAAGTTTTTACATCTTATGAACGAGCATTGGAATTTAAAACTCCTTGTCCTAATAAAAATGCCTTCACCGTCCATTAATTGGGGTGGAGGGCAGAAGTTTAATTTAAGGCTGTGTTAAAGTACATTGTTGACTTTTCACACGTTGATTGCAGCGGAAATCAACAGCTACCTTAACAGAGCCTAATTTAAAAATAAGAGTATGGTGACTACACTAAGCATGCTTAGTATGGAAAGTGAAAAATAGAGAACTTTTTTTTGTGTTTTCTTAAAATAGGAGGCTATACCCATTTTAAGAAAAACGAAAAACAAAATTAGGGCAAAAATCATTAGAATTTCTGTCAAGGTCATCCCTCCTGAATAGATATCGAGGATAAAAACAAGAATCCTGTGTATTGTTTGTAGGTGTTACCATAGGAGATTCTTACGAAGGAGATTAGTTTTTTATAATATATGAAAAATTTTATATTATAACACAATATCCGTAAAATTATCCAATCATAATCAAAATAAAATTTTTTCTTTGATTTCCAGCTGTATTTCAATAATTGCAGAATGGAATCAGCAACCACAAAAAATAATTTTGTACCTCATAGTAAGTTTACGAGCTCTTTTCTCATTATTAACAATCTATTTTGCTGTGAACATAGCTTAATACATCCTATTTTCTATCCAAAAGCAACAAAGTTTGAGAAAAGAGCCAAAATAAAAGAACCCATTTTTACTAAGTATAGATGTTCGCCTTAACAGCCTGTACGAGGAATACATAGTATACAGTACAAAGATGAAAGGAGGGAATTTCATATGGGTTACTTTAATGATGATGTCGCTGGACTTTTCACTAGTGACGACAAAAGAAGAGGCAATGTAGCAGGTGCTCAAACTGGCCGCCGTCGCAAGAGAGATACTGGAGATGTAAGAGGTACTTCTGATAGAAGACGCAAAAGAGACACTGGAGATGTAGCAGGTACTTTTGACAGAAGACGTCGTGACAGAGACGATGATATGGTGCTAGGGACATTTGATGACTTCAAAATTCCAGTGAAGGCTTTTGTTGACAGTGAAGACATTTGCCGTGCAGTTCGTCGTTGTTTAATCAATGATCTCGTTGCTGGGATTCAAGATGAAGACGATGATGACAAGAAGAGAAAACATCGTAGAAGAAGATAAGCACTGGACACCCTAAAGAACCTCCTAGAAACGCATAAAGCCATTTGGCTTTATGCGTTTCTTTTTCTGTTGATCGAGTTCTTCTCTTGAATGCTGCCTTTTCAAGCATTAGATAGGAGACAAAAAACAAGAAGTTTGTTCATTCGTGAGCAAATTTGCCATAAAGACATGAATGTTTTGTGAATTCATGCAAAAGGATATTGAAGGCCAGACTCCGCCCGCATACGCTAAAGCTATATTGTAAAGCGAAATGGAGGCAAAGATATGGCGCTCAAAAGAAGAACTCTGCTCAAAGCGACAGCAGTATCATTAACGATGGCTGCTGCCGGCTGCAACCAATCAGAAGGAAAACCAGCATCAGTAGAGAGGTCTGTTTCGGTGGAGCCTGACGAATGGAAACCATCCGTTTGCCGTTTTTGTGGGACAGGTTGTGGAATGCTCATAGGCATCAAAGATGGGAAGATTATTGCAACTAAAGGTGACCCTAATAACCGCTCGAACAAAGGGTTAAATTGTATTAAAGGATATTATGCAGGGAAGATCTTATTTGGAAAAGATCGGATTACAAAACCTTTAATTCGTGAAGATAAAAGTAAAAAAGGAACGATGGAAGGATATAGGGAAGCAACATGGGAAGAGGCGTTAAATCTAATTGCAAATAAAATGCGAGAAGCCCATGACATAGATTCAAAATCGATTGCTTTCTGGGGGTCAGGTCAGCAAACCATTACAGAAGGCTATGCAGTGGTAAAATTATGGAAAGCCGGAATGTTAAATAACAATATTGACCCTAATGCCAGACTGTGTATGGCTAGTGCTGTAACGGGTTTCATGAGCACGTTTCAATCAGATGAGCCGATGGGGGCTTACGCAGACCTTGATCAAACGGATGTCTTCGTCACATGGGGTGCTAATGTAGCCGAGATGCACCCTGTGCTTTACTCTAGGCTAACGGCAAGAAAACTTAGTACTCCTGGTGTGCTCCATTATGACTTAACAACAAGAAAGTCGCGAACTTCTGAATCAGCTGACGTCACAATGGTTTTTCGTCCGCAAACAGACCTTGCGATTGCGAATGCAATTGCCAATTACTTAATTCAGACTGACAAATTTGATAAAAAATTTGCTGAAGAACATTTGCAATTTAAGGCAGGCACAGAGAACCTCGGGCATTCCCTTGAAGATAACTACGATGTAAGCGAAATTGGCCAAGCTGCAGATAAAAACTGGACAATTTCTTTTGAGGAATATAAAGAACGATTAAGTGAGTATACCTTTGAGAAAGTTTCAGTGCTCTCCGGTGTACCTATTGAGGATTTGGAATCGCTTGCTCAACAGTTTGCAGATCCGAACAAGAAAATTGTTTCATTATGGACAATGGGTGTCAATCAACATACACGGGGAACATGGATCAATAACCTGATATACAATTTGCATCTCTTAACTGGTAAGATTTCAAAGCCTGGAAGTGGACCATTTTCTTTAACTGGTCAGCCAAGCGCTTGCGGGACGGCTAGAGAAGTTGGCGTGTTTTCCCACCGTTTACCTGCAGATATGGTCGTAAATAATCCTGAGCATAGACAATATGCAGAGATGGTTTGGAGTCTCCCTAAAGGGTACTTGGACCCAATCGAGAAGCCCGGTTTCCATACGATTAAAATGTTTCGCGAACTAGGTTTAGGAAATATCAAATTCCTATGGAGTATCTCCAATAACTGGGGACAAAGCTTACCAAAACTAAACCGTTTTCGTGGCAATGATGAAGATGGGAAAGGAGTGTTAGATGCCTTTATCGTCGTCTCCGAGGGATATCCGACAAAATCGACTGAACTAGCAGATGTTGTTCTTCCTGTAGCAATGTGGATCGAACGCGAAGGACAGTTTGGAAATGCTGAAAGACGAACAAATATCTTTGAAAAGCTTGTTGAACCACCAGGTGAAGCAAAGCATGATTTGTGGGCAATTATCCAAGTTGCAAAAAGAGTTCTTGAAGGAAAGAAGATTGGTGATCAACCAGCTTTTGACGTTCTGTTTGGAAACGTTTGGGATTATGAAAAAAATGATGTAGTAGATGACCAGCGTGAGTTAAATAGAACGTTGTTTGAGGAATATCGATATTTTACAAATCCTCATGAACATACAAATAAAGAGGTTCAAGAATTAGGGGGAAAGTTAAAATTAACAGCAAAGCAGCTTGCCCCTTATGATGAGTATCTTAAGCAAGGATTGACCTGGCCTGTTCGTAATGTAAATGGACAATGGCTTGAAACAAGCTGGCGGTATGCTGATGGTAACCAAGAAGATGGGTTCGACCAATATGGTGTGGAAGAGTTTGGGGAACAGGGTAAATATCAGAATATCGATTTCTACAAATCGGTAGACCATCGACCTTCTGTTATCTTCAGACCTTTTGAAGATGCAGCAGAAATTCCCGATAAAGAATACCCATTCTGGCTTTGTACTGGTAGGGTTCTTGAGCATTGGCATACCGGTTCGATGACGAGAAGGGTGCCAGAATTGCATCGAGCGGTACCAGAGGCGTTCTGTGAGATAAACCCTGAAGATGCGAAGGAACTTGGCGTTATTCGTGGGGATAAAATCAGGATTATCTCTAGAAGGGGAGAAGTAACAATAAAAGTAGAAACAAAGGGAACGGGAACACCCCCTAAGGGACTCATTTATGTACCATTCTTTGCCGAAGAAACCCTGATTAATCTGGTTACTCTAGATGCGTATTGCCCAATTTCTAAACAGCCAGATTTCAAAAAATGTGCCGTGAAAATTGTAAAGGCTTAGGGAGGCGGACCGATGAAATCGAAAAAATTACTTTATATTGGATTGTTCATCTTTGTTTTTGCTTTAGCAATCGTTGTGACCGTAGTTGTTGATGGTGGTACCCGGAGAGAGGCCAGTTCTCAGCCGGAAAATTCAAGCCTTGTCCAACTAGAAGAAGATGGGCGTCCTAACGCAGAGACCATGGGGCTGGTCGGGGCTCCACCAATGAAGCCCGCTGACCATATTGATCGTTGGGTTCCTGAATTACGTCATCAAGGTTGTTTAACCTGTCACCAAAACGGCGCTTCTGGTGCACCAAAACCAACTGCGGATCATTATTATCAAGAAAATCAAGACGGACAAATTTTCCGTGACAACTGTATCCAATGTCACGCAGACCAAAGTGGTCAGAAAACAGCTTTCAATAGCGAAGAGTAATAACGGAGGAATGTGTGAAATGGTTATTTCAGGATTATATGTAGAAACCGTCCCAGGAAAGGCTAAGGTTGCTGCTGAAGAGTTAGGGAAAATCGAGGGAGTTGAGATTCATCATATTGAAAAAAATCACAAAATTGTTCTCACGATAGAAGCGGGTACGATTGACCAAAGTTATAAAACTTCAGATAGCTTTAAAAAGATTCCTAGCATTCTATTAGTTTGTCTTGTTTACAATCATTTTGAGGACGAGCCTGAGTATCTTGAGGCAGTTAACAGCAGATGAATGATCGAATAAATCGTCGTCAATTCCTATCCTTGAACCTGGATGCAACGGTTGGCTTTATTGGGAACTTGATTTTTACACAAGTGGAAGCAGAACGTGACTTTTTCAGGCCACCCGGAGCGGGAGATGAAGTGGATTTTTTAACTTCTTGCACGAGATGTGGATTATGTAAGGAAGCTTGTCCAGAGGAAAGCATTCGTCTTTTCTCAATCACAAGTAGTGCGAAAGTAGCAAACACTCCGTTCTTAGATCCTAATGTAAGACCTTGTACCATGTGTGGCAAATGTATAGAAGTTTGTGAGCCAGAAGCCTTAACAATAAAAATAGCCAGTGGGAACCTCTACAAGATAGGAAGGGCTGAGATTCAAGAAGGGAATTGTTTGACTTTAAAGGGCATCCACTGTGACTATTGTATCAGAGCGTGTCCTGAAGAAGGAGCACTAACAATTTGCAATGGAAAACTTGTTGTAAATACAGAGAACTGTACCGGATGCGGTCTTTGTGTCTCCAAGTGCATTTCAGAGGCTGCAGGAATCTGGGTGAAGAATTAACTCAAATAACAGTCCTTCTGCAGAAATATGCGAAGGGCTTTTCGCCATTTTGTCAGCCCGTTTAATCAATTTTTTTGATCTAGGCTGTGTTAAATTACATTGTTGATTTTTCACACGTTGATTGGAGCGAAGTGCCTGGAGCGGAAATCATCAGCTACCTTTAACATAGCATTGATCTAAAAGATGTTTGTTAGGTTCCAGAATTACCCTAAAATCATGTGGAGTAAGTCAATTTGAAAGGGTTTTCATATTGACATATTTTAATAACGATGGTAAATTTAAGATGCCGATTGCACGGGTTAGAAAACGCAATTGCTTGTTCGAAGACGGTTTGAATAAGTTGAGGATTTGAGCATGACTAAACGTTGTTAATGGGCAAAATCAACACGGCTATAGATAGATAGCCAATCTAGGAGGATTTTTTTTTATGAAAAACGGTAAAGTTAAATGGTTTAATGCTGAAAAAGGTTTCGGTTTCATCGAGACTGAAGAAGGTAACGACGTATTCGTTCATTTCTCTGCTATTCAATCCGAAGGCTTCAAATCTTTAGATGAAGGTCAAGAAGTTTCCTTCGAAGTAGTTGAAGGTGCTCGTGGACCTCAAGCTTCTAACGTTGTAAAACTATAATCTAATTCAACTATAAAACTATAAGCCCAGCCAATATGGTTGGGCTTAATTATATTCTAATATTCCAGCAGTGATGGGTTTACACTAATTTCTATAATTTTTTTTGCTCAATCTTAGTGCCCACATATTCCCGGCATCCGAATAGGCGCTATGGTACTGAAAATCATCTTCTTGTAATTTGTTCATTCTAGTATTTCTCCTGTGTTTGGTTACATTACGCCAGTGCTCAGGTAGCCTTAACCTATTGGTTATGTGCTGAGGAGTGCTCTCTGTAACCGTGTTTTCCTGAAAGGCTGTCGTCCTAAGCTTGTATTTTCCAGCTCTAATTCCCCGTACGATTTCTTGAACCTCTTCGCAAGGGTCACACGTAATCAGATCATCTTCTAGTTTAGGGTACTCACTTTCACTCATACTACTCGTAGTTAGTTGGTCTGTGTGTGAATCCGGATAGTCCGTTTTAGGGGATGGGGACCCGAACATGATTTCATCAAAGATACTCTTCTTTTGCGTTTCTTTTCTCTTAGCATCCCCACTAAAGTCTCTATGATCATTCCTTCCAGTCCTTTTATGGGTGGCATGCTGCTTCTCTTTTGGGTGTTGCATCATAAAGTCATCAAGCCCTCTTGCTTCAGCCAATTCAACCGCTTTTTCTATATCATGACTTGTATATGAACGTTTCAAAGAAATCAAACCTCCTTCATGTTTATTTCTTGTTCTATTAATAAGATACTTTAAGGACCTAAAAAGGTAGTGGGCTAATGCGTATTTTTTATAAAAATGGACGAATGATTTAGAGGACATGACCCCCTTTTACATACGATTTAATAAAAGGATAGAAGGGGGATTATCATGAGCATTCCTATGTACAACCTATATATAGAACCCCTAGACTTAAAAGAACTCCAGCGGGACGTATGGATTGACGATCCAGTCCCAGCCAAGCTGTTGACTCAAAGAGAACAGTTGGATGTGGATATCGCATATCGTGGGTCACATATTCGCGAGTTTAATAAAAAGTCTTACCATATAGGATTTTATCAACCACCAACTTATCAAGGCGCGCGAGAAATCCATCTCAATGCGGAATATAAGGATCCTTCATTTATAAGAAACAAGCTATCTCTTGATTTTTTTTCGGAGATTGGTTGTCTTTCACCAACTTCCAAGCATGTTTTCTTACGTGTGAATGGGAGGGACCAAGGGGTTTACTTAGAGCTTGAATCAGTCGATAAACAGTTTTTAGTAAAACGAAATCTCCCGTTAGGAGCCATTTTTTATGCCGTTAATGGAGATGGGAATTTTTCACTATTAAGTGGGAGTGATAAAAAA
>JACKZZ010010042.1_pt1 | contig 10806 bp, 4 predicted proteins | sample 8027871 | NCBI WGS metagenome assembly JACKZZ01 (sample SAMN15724774, study PRJNA655200) | protist metagenome | isolation source: fluorescence activated cell sorting (FACS) single amplified genomes of... | place: USA: West Boothbay Harbor, Gulf of Maine | collected 2000-07-19
TCTTTTTTTAGCATTACCACCTAGCATAAATCTTAACATAATAAATGATATAATAAAACCTAAACCCCAATGCATTTTTGAACTTATTGGCTTTCCCATATATTTATCTAATTTTAGAAATATTTCTGATATACCATATATAAAATTAATATAAATTGGTTGTTTTATTATTGTTGTTTTTATTGTTATATAATTTGATGTAATTATTGTTATAATTTGTTTTGCAATAGGATGTGATGCTATTACATTTATGTAAGTTAATAAATTTTTATAAAAAATATGTTTTTGTATTGCATTTAATGCTTGTGGACCGTAATTAAAAGGTGGTTTTGACATATCCATTTCCATTACCATACCCATACAATATACACTTAATAAAAATGCAGGAAATGCAATCATAGATAAAAATAATAATTGTAAAAAACCTCCATCATCAGCAGCAGATCCATTGGTACTACCACTACCTGCATTTGTATTTTTGATTGAACCACTACGTATCCTGGCTGCACCACCAGCTTGTGGTGCATTCTTAGATGATGATGTGATATTGCTATTCTTTGTTGGTGTTACCATAACATGTTCATTAGATTGATTTGTAGAAGAATTACTGCTACCATTAATTGCTTTACTCTGACTTTGGGCTGATTTAGAAGTTACCTTTGCTGGGGTATTAGTAGAAACAAAACATTTGTCACATACACGTTGAAGCTCAGTTGGATGTACACGAGGTACTAACATCTCATGTTCTGAGTGTGCATAACAAACAACGTTGCCACAGCGACGGCAATGATGTCTACGTAAAAAAAAACTAAATTCAGCAGCACAGACGAAGCAATTGGGTGCTTCGTTGTCTTCGATCCACTCACCTGTTTCACTTTGATTGGGCATTATATCTAATATTGAAAGAATTGAAGGTGAGATTTACAAACAGGTTAATACAAAGATCTTAACTCGCTGGCTACAAAACCTATGCTACACGACAAATTTTTTAGGTATTGAAAATGCACGTAATGAAAAAAGACAATAAATTAAAACTGTTTTGCTGACGAGCTGGTGTATTTAAAAACTAACCTTCAAAGTGTGTAAGAAAAGACATCATAAGGGGATAGTGGGATAGTGGGATCGAGACCAAGAACCCAAACTCAGATACTCAGATAGGGCTATAAACTCAGCCTTTAAAACCTCAACGTTGCTCTAAAGTGGAAACTGCCTTGCTCTAAGTTTAAAGCCGATTTAATAAATTATAGCGTCTGAATTTCTTCTGAGAAGCAAATCTAAGCCTCAAATGAGCAATAATAAGAATAAAAAGAAAAATGAGACGAAAGTGGTGGCACCTCGAGTAGATTTACAAGTGACTGTGATATTTCAGGCTAGAACTGCAAATATCTCTAATAATGATCGAATTTGTGCACCAGATATGCTCTTTATATCACATGGTGATATGCGATCATTAAACATTAAAGCTGGTGGATGTGCACATATTTCAAGTTCAGACACACCAGATGGGATGATATTTCAAGTTTGGCCATCACCTAAGTGCCTTGCAAATCATGTAACATTAAATCGTATTCATTGGCCAAATTTTAGAAGTAACTCTGATGCCGGGAATGGTAATGGCAATGGTCCCCGTCTTGCAAGAATATCAAGATTAACATCGCATATTGAAATAAAACCATGTAAACTAGTAACATTTACAATAAATTCATCTACCAGTGGTAGTGGCAGTGGTAATGGTAGTAGCAGTAAAACACGTCAAACTATAGATGGTGAATTGCGGCAATTTTGTGATCATGTAAAAGGTCATCTTGGTGATAGTGTAGCATCTACTGGAGGCTGTAATTTGTTACGAATAGGTCAAAGACTAGGATTAACATGGAGAACATCAGCTGTTATCTTAGAAGTGATTTCATGTGCCAGTAATAATGACAGTGATGACGATGAAGATAACGATGAAAATGACGATGAAGATGAAGGGTGTTGTTATCGTGTTGATGAAAATACTCAATTAGTTTTTGAGGATGATGATAATCATGCTGAACAAAAAGCAAGCAAGAATGTTCCAACTGGTACTGATGTAGGTATTCCTGACGATGCTAGTGACAGTGTACAGCATAAGTTACATTCTCTAGGCTTTGGGGCATACACTAAACAAGCTGAACAATTGATTCGCACAGCTCATCTTGCTCTTGCTCGTAAATCAAATAAATCAAAACAGAACCCATTTCAGAATAATCAAATGACGCAACAGCTATTTAAAGCACCAAAAGGTGTACTTATTCATGGTCCAAGTGGTGTTGGTAAATCATTTCTTATTAATAATATTATACAATTATTGAAACATAAGAACCTATTTCCATCATTACATGTAATAAAATTATCATCAAGTCTGTTATTGAAATCATATAATGGTGATGCGGAAAGGGAGTTAAATACAATCTTTAATGAAGCAAATTTAAAAAAAAATCAACCTGGTAGTGGTTGTGTAATAATTATGGACGATGTTGATTGTTTATGTAAACGTCGTGATGATACTAACAGTAGTAATAGTGGTAATGGTGGTATTGGTGGTAATAGGGATGCTCAAAAACGCTTATTGTCCTGTTTACTCACATTGATTGATGGTTCTGGTTCAAGTCAACATGGAACTGGAAATGGCGGGGGCGGGTTATTAATAATAGCTGCAAGTAATCGACCACATGACATTGATCCAGCTATGCGACGTCCAGGTAGACTTGATGTAGAGATTGAATTAGGTGTTCCTGTTGCTAATGAACGTTCTGAAATATTATCAGCTATGTTATCCTCAATGAATATATATCAACGAAGAGACACAAATGCAAATACAAGTGCAAGTGCAAGTACAAGTACAAGTAGTGATCATGTGACTATTGAAGGTATTGAAAGCACTGCACGTGCTGCTCATGGCTATGTAGCTGCTGATATATTGCTTGGAGTTAAAGAAGCATGTATTATTGCCCTCACACGTAGCGCTAGCGATAACGCAAAGAAAATAAATAATGTTGAAGTCGAATCAGATCTCGTGAATGCAATGTCTTTACTTACAGTTACTGATACTAATTCTGATAATAGTACTAATTCTACTTCTACATCTATGCCTGTGTCTGTTCCTGTTTCTAACCGTGATCTTGTTAATGGAATGAATAAAGTTACTCCATCTGCTTTACTAGAAGCTGTGGCTGAAATACCAACAGTCAAGTGGGACGATATAGGTGGGATGCATCAAGTAAAACAATCGCTAAAAGAAGTAGTAGAATGGCCTTTATTGTATCCACATTTATTTCAAAGAATGTCAATATCACCACCACAAGGTGTATTACTTTATGGACCACCTGGTTGTAGTAAAACATTAATGGCAAAAGCATTAGCTACAGAAAGTGGTATGAATTTTTTATCTGTTAGAGGTCCAGAATTATTGTCAAAATGGTTAGGTGAGAGTGAAAAGGCTATACAAACATTGTTTAGGCGTGCAAGATCAGCATCACCATGCATTGTTTTTTTTGATGAAATTGATGCATTAGCTGGTAAACGTGGGAGTAGTAGTACTGGTGTTAGTGATCGTGTCCTGGCGCAATTGTTATCTGAATTGGATGGTATCTCATCCAATAGATCCTATTCAAATTCAACTGTAACTGTAACTGTAACTGCAACTTCTAAAGATGATAATAATGACAACAATCATTCAGAAAGTAAGACAATAACAAATGATGATACTAATACTAATGCTAATGCTTATGCTACAAATGGAAGAATTATTTCTACTTCTACACCAATTGTACATTCGCAAGTCATATTAATTGCAGCTACAAATCGTCCTGATGTTTTAGACAAAGCACTTCTACGTCCTGGTCGTATTGATAGAAAAGTTTATGTTCCACCACCAGATTATGAAAGTAGACGTCAAATATTAGAAATTTCATGTTCAAAAATGCCAATGTCTACTGATATAAATCTTGATGAAATAGCAAAACAATGTGATACATTTAGTGGTGCAGAAGTTGTATCTATAATGACAGAAGCAGCAATGTTAGCATTAGATGCTAATGATATACAAATAATGAATTCACATATACAAAAAGCTTTACATGATATCAAACCACAAATTACTAAGGAAATGTTGGCATTTTATGAAGGTTTAGGCTTAGGAATGCAAGTGTAATTTAATTGAATTGAATGTAATGTAGTGTTGCGAAGATAAGAGCTATTAATATTTTATTTATGAATTATTGTAAATTTGTTAACTTTATAACTATTTATTCATTTTGACAACATTTTGACACTACCTTTATTTTTATTTTTATTTTCGTTTTCATTGCATTGCATTGCTTGGTCGTTTACTATTTAACTGCAATGTTATTTTATTTACGTACATCTGGATAATAACCTAATCCAAGAGAACCAAGACGATAAACACAACCATCACGTCTACCGGCAAACTCTTCTCTAGCATCGAATTGATCAGCAAGAGCAGAATCATCAATAAAGTGACGTTTGGAATAAACTGATAAATCGAGTGAATTTACTGACCAAAATTCATCTTGTCCTTGTTGTTGCTTTTCTTGTTGTTCATCATTTTCATTTAAACGTAATGCATCAGGGAAATCTTCCATACCATGTAAAGCAACATTACCAGCTTTGAATCCTTCAGGTACAACAGAATTAGTAGAATCACTATATTTAGATTTAGTAGTTGATTCATATCCACCTGCTGTATTATCAGCTGTACCTTGTGCAAATGCTCTTGGATGATCAGCTTCTTTTGGCAAAATATGTGTTAAACGATCAGATAAAATGTTTTTAGGATTATAATATTCATCAATGTCTTGACCTTCAACTGTTTCAAAATCTTTTGTATTCATGTCTGTAATACCAAATTCATCCTCTTCTTCTTCTGTTCTTTTATATTCAATTATATTTAAATTAATATCACTTTCTGGTGGTAAAAATGAACCTAATGGTGCTGATATAAAGCTATTACCTAATGGATCATGTATAATTAATTTGAAAGGTAAAGTACTTTTATCACCTAAACACATTAATTTTAATTTTTCTAAATATATAACAAATTCTTTTTTATTTGTTGCTTCTTCGTTTGAATGATGTTTTGACATGCTATCACCTATAGCAAATGGATTATTATCACGTAAATTTGTATATACTTTATTTAATAAGCCTTCAACAGTTGTATATACACCACCAAGACTACCATGACTTAATTCTAAATCTATTGCAGGTAAATATAATGCCGCACTGTCACCTTTAAGTACATCACGTTTGAAATCATTTTCACTTGTAATATTTAATTCAATTTGTTGTCCAAATTCTGGTATAGCACCACCACCTTTTACTTCATTAGTACGATAACCACAATGTACACAATGAAAAGACATAATTAATACTTCTTTAAAATGTGGAATTGATGTCATAGCTGATCGAAATTCACCCAATTTTGCACAATTAGGACAATTGTCACCTATAACAATCACTTCATCTTTACCTAAACGTGCATTATCTTCTGTTTCATGTACTGCTGGTGTATGTCTATGTATTGGTACATCTTCATTTGCATTTGCACCAAAAGGTCTACTTAATAATTGATCATAATTATTATCACTATTATTATTATTTTCACTAAATGTACCCTGTTGTGCTGGTTCTAAACCTAATGATAAATCTTGTTCAGGTGTTCTATTATATTTTGTTAATTTCATATTCGGATCTTCTTTTGGTGCAAATGTATTCTCAATGAAACTATTACCACTACAATCATCTAATACTATTGTAAATGGTAAAACATCACCATTAACATATTTCATTAAATTCATAATAACTAATGCTACAGCTGCACCAACTTCAGGATGTTGTATTAATCTTTCTGGTTGATACATTTGTAAATTTTTTATAGCCTGTGTTAAGATACCTTCTATTGTTGATATTTCGCCTTTTTGTGTACCTGGTGGTATTTCAAATTCTAATTCTTTAATCAATACACTCGCTGAATCAGATTTAATTAATTGTCTATTTAGATCACTTTCTGATGTAATTAATAATTCTATTATACTGCCTTTTGGTTGAATTTCACCACCAAATGTAACTTCATTGTTTGTTGATTTACAATCACCACATTTAAATGAAGCTATAATAAGTTCACGAAAATGTGGTATTTTATGTAACATAAGTATAGTTTTTCCTTTACCGCCACATTCCATACATTTACTATAAATTTATTGATAGAAATTAATAAAAGAAACAGTTAGTTCTAGAAAATTTGATCAATTGAGTTGAGAGGAAAAAGCAAAAATTGCAACACTTACGATCCTTCAATGACATCTACTCCATTCCAATCATCGTAGTCAAGGTTTTCTCCAGTACCTTCGGCAACCTTGTCAATAGTATTATCATCAAATGCACTCATTGCTCACCGCTGAAAGAAGATTGAAAAATACGTATAAAAAAGCCTTTAAAAAATATAATTGTCGTTCAAATTAATAATTTAGACAATTCAACTGCACTCTTATCTCGATTTTTGTATTTTGTTTGTGTTGTAACGCACAACTCGGTTGTATTTTCTTATAATATCTTGTCCCTTCAAGTTAATCCCAATTTGAATTTAGCTTCTTTACGACGTGGGATTTAATTTTTCATTGTTTAATTGCAAGAAATAAGTGTATCTTTGCATTTTTAATTGATTTGGGGTAAATTCTGTTCCAAAAAAGTTTCACATCTCCTTGTTTATAGTGCCATATCTTTGTATCGACTACTACTCTATTAGATGTTGTCCAAAGCAGAGAAGTCTGAAGAACGCAAACGTTTGAATAAAGTATGGAAACAAAAGACTCGAGCTCTAGGAAGCAGTAGTGCGTTGAGTGATGATGCTTTAGCTCCTATTGATCCTAATGCTCGTCACACACTTTACTACAAGAAACAATTATCACCATGTTTTACGGTTGATAAAGAAGAAGAATGGTCAACTTTTCAAAGATATTTAGCATCACCTATGCCTGTAACTTTTCGTCCAGGTCATAATTGTCCAAGATGGATTTGTGAATATTTATATCACATTATGACAAATGATGATTCTGGGTTTAGTTTTAAAACTATGAAAGGACATTATATTGAAGTAAATGGGAATGTTATACGTGATAATATTGTATCTACTGTACCATGGTTAACACAATCTGAAATACCAGCTATTAGTAATAATATTGGTATTGAAACTGGTACAAGTGTATATCAACTTGCAAAAAATATAGATAGTATAGAATTGTCACGTAACACTGGATTACAAACATTATCAAATTATCTTATAAGGGAAGTATCATTAGGTCATATTGTAAGACAAGAGGTTGCATCAATGATACCAGCTGCACTATTACAAGTTAAACCACATCATATTGTGCTTGATGTATGTGCTGCACCTGGTAGTAAAACTGAACAATTATTACAAGCGATGGAATATCATGCTGTAAATCAAGCAGCAACAGCCAATGGTAGTGGTGGTGGTGGTGGTATTCCAATAATATCTGGTGCTGTTGTAGCTAATGATGCTGATACAAAACGTGTACAAATTCTAAAAGATAGATATCGTAATGCTCATTCACCAAATTTATTGATTATTAATAGCCGTGCGGAAGATTTACATATAAAAATAACAAAGTATAAAAGACGTACTATAAGAGATTTATATAAACTAAAACAACAACAAAAGCAGCAGCCAATACCTACTGTATGGCAATGTGTAGATGCTATTGGTATGGGACAATTTGACAGAATATTAGCTGATGTACCCTGCAGTGGTGATGGTACTGTTAGAAAATTTCCACATATATGGCGTTTATTTCGACCAAGAAATGCTTTAGATTTGCATAATATTCAATTGCAAATAGCAAAATCATCAATATTAATGTTAAAACCAGGTGGAAGAATGGTTTATAGTACATGTTCATTAAATCCTATAGAGAATGAGGCAGTTGTATGTGGTTTATTGAGATACTTTAATAGAAGTAATGGTGATAATGATGATAATGATGATAATGACAATGGTGAAGGTGTAGATTTGTATCAGACTCAATATGGTGTGACACAAGCAACTAGAAACTATTCATTACGTCTTGTCAATACACGCAGTGAACAAATAGATGAGTCATCTGGATCACATATACCAATGTTATTACCATCATTATATTCACGTCCAGGTTTAAATACATGGTTAACAGATAAAGACATTTTTGTTAATAAAGATATTTCTGATAAAGATAATGAATCTTATGAAAAATCGCTAGAAATGTTACCTATTATACAAAAATCAATGTTACCACCAAATTCAAATGAAAAGAAATGGATGTATTTAGAAAGATGTCATCGTGTTTTACCCCAAGATATGGATACTGGAGGTTTTTTTGTTGCTGTATTAGAATGGGTACATATTGAGAATATTAATAAAAAGAAGAATGATAATAATGATAATAATGATAATAATGATAATAATGATAAGATAAAGATGAAGAAACAGGATGATTTAGACAAAGACAAAGGCAAAGGCAATGAGACAAATAAAAGAAATAAAATCAGTGCTCTTAATTCCGTAGAAGTAATGCAGAGGTTAGGTTATAATCCTACTGTTGCAGTTGCAGCTGATAGTAGCGGTAAACAGGTTCAAGTTCGCAGTAAAGGTCAAAATCAAAAGCAAATCAATTCCAATAAAGGACAAGGGAAGAAAAGAGGACGTGAACCTCAAGATGGTGCTGATGGTAACGACAAAGACAATGGAATGTCTACAATAACTAATATGGAATGTATGTTTAATCAGTTTTCAATTGAAAAACAAAAAAATATATTACAGCAACTTTGTTTGCCTACATGCATTGTTGATGACGGTGGCACGACTAGTGCAGATGCCAATGCTAATGCTAATGCTACAGAGTTAGTACAGTGTATAACTTATACCAATACCAATACCAATACTAATGCTAATGCTAATGCTAAAAGTGCAAAGAAATCAAAAGCGATTGTCAGTGATAATGGAGCTTTGTTTGGTTCCAAAAGTCAGGGTTGGGCCAAAAACGACAGAAATGGAACACGAGAAAGTGTTTGTGATTCTGATTCTGATACCCCACCAATAATAAATGCCACACTTATCAGTCGTTCAGTGAAAGCTTTGTTGTCTTCATGGGCATGTACTTCTATTAATACTGAAACTAATAATATTATTGGTAATGGTGGGAGTTTTGTTATACATGCTGGTTTGAACATTGCTATATCCAATGATATGAATTGTAAATATGTGCAATTGATTCCATCAGCTTGTGGACCAGTTGCACATCTATTAACACATTATTCTAATAAAAATTCAAATTCAAATTCAAATCCAAGACCAATTAAAAATAAAATGATTGCAATTACTAAGAGTAAAGAAAAGGAAAAGGAAAAGGAAAAGGAAAAGGAAAAGGAAGAGGAAGAGGAAGAGGAAAAGGAAAAGGAAAAGAATGAAAAATCAAAAAAGAGGAAAATGAAAGATGAAGAGGCTGACGAAGACGAAGACGAAGAAGATGCTGTTGGCAGTTGTAATGATAACAATGTGATCAAATTTTCTGCAGTTGACTTTCATCTTCTGGCACATCTTGGGAGTTACGTAGTTGAATCTGATAATGCAGATAATAATAATAATAATAATAATAATAATAATAATAATAATAATGATGATGATGATGATGACGACGACGATAATAATAATGATGATGACTCTAGACATGAGATGTTGAGTAGCGCATTGGATAGTGTGTTTGGCACTGGTGATGATGAAGATGATGATGTGTTTCCTTTAACAGTTAGAGCACAAGAAGAGCTGTCTCAATGGATGGAGAACTCACTTGAAAATATGCAATCAGGAATGCCAAATGAGCATGGATGTTATTTGCACATTATGCTTGATGTGAATTCCCTTCCTAATTTAACTAAGAGCAATAGCAATAGTTTAAGTGCCCATGTTAATGTCAATCATCAGGATCAGGATCAGAATGGAGTAAACAACAAACAACGATTGAGTAAAAATCAAAGAAAACAACTCAAACTACGCGCTGATTCTGGTGTAATAGCAGCAACATCTTCATCACCATCATCATCATCAAGTAGCAAAAGAAATTCAGATAGTGTAAAAGTTGATAAATATGTTTCATCTACTATTAGCGGAGGAGGAATGCCAATTTTGTCTATATACTACGCAGAAGAAGATGATTCTTGGAGTTGGGTTACACCTTCTGATCTTTGTGCTAGTTATTCATCATCTTTAACAGAATTTGTTTAGTAAACAGAAATGAAATATGTAAATGGTAGTAGCTATTAATTCAAGAATGAAAACTTTATTAGAGAATGGATAGAAAGAGGAACAGAGAGGCGAGGAGAAGAGAGAGAGAGAGAGCAGTTGATAATTATTTGACTATTTGTAAATATTACATTTTAAATCGAGAATTTATATATACATGTGTTTAACAGCGACCACCTCACACATCACACCACGAAATTAGGCTTGTGCTCTTTAGGAACAGGACAATTAGTGAACACATTTTCCATGTTTGTGACACTGCTTACATCCCATCCAGAGATATCCCCAGTAAAGGAGACTGCATCCTGGAACATGCATCTCATGGTAGTAACTTTGCTGACGTTCCACTTGCTAATATCTCCATTGAAGGCAGATACAGTTTCTTGTCCTTCTATGTAACAATTAAACATGTAACTCATATCAGTGACATTGCTGACATCCCATTCAGAGATATCCCCATTAAAGGA
>JACKZZ010003746.1_pt1 | contig 10796 bp, 6 predicted proteins | sample 8027871 | NCBI WGS metagenome assembly JACKZZ01 (sample SAMN15724774, study PRJNA655200) | protist metagenome | isolation source: fluorescence activated cell sorting (FACS) single amplified genomes of... | place: USA: West Boothbay Harbor, Gulf of Maine | collected 2000-07-19
CGTCAGCCGTAGCCAGAATAGGTCTGCGGAGGCGACATCGCCACGTGCGCGTGGGGATTTATGGAAGGAGATGCCGCTTGCTGGGCTGCCACCCCGTACGGATTATAATTACTAGGTACTGCTTGTGGGACAGGTGCCGACTACAAATTACAAAAAAAAAAACACACACACACACACACACAGTCAGGTGATGACAAGAGAATTAAGCAAGACGAAGGATGAGTGCTTTACGCCGCCTTGAATACCTCTAGAAAAAAAAAAAAAAATAAGCACAACACACGGACGCCATCATCGTTCTGGGATTTACTACGCACCTGAGGCTGTCCTGGCTGTGCCTGTGGTGCGAAATCCCGAGCGGCAAGGTCGATGTGGATCCCGCCCGAGCTCATTTTTCGAAGATTAGCAGCAGATGGGTCGTAAGTGGCCTGATGGCAAAAGATGTAAGCAGCACGCACCATACTTGGGAGCAAAGGTCACAGAGCAAGTACTCCCTTTTCTTCTACCCCGATACCCTGAAAACCCCCAGCTCCCTGTTCTCACGCCATATTTTGAGGATATACTATCAACTGTGGCCACTCGCCTGGTACCTACCCTTTGGTCTTTGATAACTTCATTGAAATCCTTTTCGATCAAAAAAGTCACGTACGAGGAAAGACCAAATTTGGAAAAGTCTGGTATATTCAGTTCTTCCTGCACCAGGTTCTGGATGCACGGATAGGCAAGCACGGAGATCAAGAGTTTGGTCATGGAGTAGGACAAGAACAAGATCTTGAATCCCATGGCTGAAAGGAAAGAGATAGTGTCAATTTGGATAAACAGCAAACTCAAGGCAAACTGTGGTATTTTGACAAGAACCAGCCTCTTGCCATTTTTTAGAATAAAAAACATCATTTTCATGAGCTTGTCATGGCGGTCATTCTTTTTGCCAATGCGTGTAAACAGGCAGAAAGTGTCATAGCTGGTTACAATTTTCCAGAGGTAGGCCTCCTTGTTAATAAAGCAATCGCTCACATCGTCAGTGGAGAGGATTATGCGGGCCTCTTTAACCTCGAAGAAGAGGATCGTCAATGAGATTATGACGGTGGCACCATAGACGCCCAGTCCAACCAGGTTGTCCGGATCATCCCTATACTTTACATACAGCACCCACAAATCCGACAAGAAGCCCCAGATGAAACTCATGGCAGTCCCTATGGCAATGAGCCACTTGGTCCTCATCACGCAGCCTGGTATACGGAACACACGCAAGTCGATCTCGGAGAACGTATAGTCCAGAATATTATGTTCCTTCCACAACCTCTCATGAGTGGCTTGGTCGGACATTGGGACTAGAGCCTAGGTTAGGTGTCTGTCTTTGACTTTGAAAGTTTTTCCTTAATTTTTTGTTGAAAGTGTCGACGGCGGTTTCTGGAGAGGTGACTGACCACCCAGCCTGCCAGCTGCGGCATCAAAACTTTTAGCTTGACACCCTGGCCACCACGCAAATTTTTGTGTCGGCCCCGTCCACTGCCCCAGCAGCACCTAAGCTGCACGCGCCTCAGCTGTCTGCACCGCCGCAACTTGCTGAAGAAAAAGCCCCGATCCCTTTCCAGTCCCAGGTAAGGTCCAGGGTTTCCCTCTCCCATTCCCCGGGGTGGTTCCCGCTTTCCTTACCCTTTGATAGTGTGTCATACTTCTGTATCTGTGCTGTTGTTTTTGTTTGTTTCTCTTTGTTTTTTTCTGTCACGCTGTCTCGCAGTCTGAGCCTGCCTTCCCACCTTCTCGCTTGCTCCCAACCCCTTTCAACTTGCGTGGCTGGCAATCTTCCATATATTTCCCGCACAAGAAAGAAGAGAACACTACACAGTGAGAGGGTGTTGTTTCCATAAAGAGGGAGTCTCCTCCTTGATAATTTTGACCCGTATCCCATCGCATCCGCCGTCTTGTCATGGTAGGTACTGCGACTGGCAGGAAGTAAAAAGGGTACAGAAGCGTTCACGGCGATGTCAGAGTCCAAGAAGGTGAGCTGATACAGCATTATCCAACTTGTCTGTGCTACTGCTTGTGTGTTATGTGTGCTGTTGTTGCTGTTGCTGTTACAGTTGCTGTTTTTTTCTCTTTGCTTTGTTGATTTTTCTTTTTTTTTTGGGTATATCTCTTTTTTGTTAATTCACGTTCGTTCATTCGAAGCATCTTTGGTCATCACATGCATTTGCCCCTTTGGGAGCTCTACCCCTTTTTATTCGTATCGTCTGATATGCATAAATATATGAGACACCTGCTCCTCTTTTATATAAATATATAAATATATATATTATATATTATATATATATCTTCACCCGATTTATAACTGCTATATATAAGTATGTGTCTAAAATTTTCAACACCTGATCTGGTGCTCTGCGGTTAAATACGAGGAGGGAGGCACCGGATCAGAAGAACAGGGCGGTTTCCATGCCTCCCACCCTGCTGGGCTCCTTGTACCACATGTGCCTTTTTTAGAGGATCAATGGGCTCAAGCACCCAGCAGGTGTTCCAGAACCCCAGCCCTCCTTCCTCTCATTGGAAGAGCGCTTGACTTCAAAATGTCTAGCTAGCAAGACTTTATATTCCTTTTGTTTATACTTACATTTTCCGGCACGTGCCGTTCACCCGGATTGTACGAGTACATACTTATTTTTTAAATTTTATTCCTTTTCTTCTTCTACTCCTTTTTTAATAGGTACGGAAGATGTCAATGACTGCGGCGGCGTATACCAACGTCCGGGAAATAGATGTGACCCAACGAATGACTTTGCGCGAATTCGTGGAGACTCACAATGGTCGCCGAGTGATCGACAAGATTCTTATTGCCAACAATGGTATTGCAGCTCTCAAGGCCATCCGTTCCATCAAAAAGTGGTGCTACGAGACCCTTGGTGATGACAAAGCAATTTCGTTTGTTGCCATGGCTACCCCAGAAGATATCAAAGTGAATGCCGCCTACATTCACTTGGCAGATGAGTTTGTGGAGGTTCCAGGTGGTTCCAACAACAACAACTATGCAAATGTAATGCTCATTACTGAGCTTGCAGAACGTGTCGGAGCAAAGGCAGTATGGGCTGGCTGGGGTCATGCTTCAGAAAACCCTAAGCTTCCGGATGCACTGGCCAAAACTGATGTAGGTTTCAAGTCATGCCCATGTCCCTCTGCCCTGCTCTCGTGCCACTTCTTGCCTGCCCCGCCCTGCCCTTTCTTTTCTTTTTGGGATAGAGACACACAGGCGAAGACTCAGCATTATACAAGGCTCCCTTATTCAACTTGATGGGTTGTTTCTTCTTTCTTAACTGAAATTCTGAGCAAGGCCCAACCCCATTCTCTTCCATGCCTTTCATCGATATTCTTCCCTTCCCTTCCCTTCCCTTCCCTTCCCTTCCCTTCTCCTCATTTGCTTCCTGGTTTTAGATCATCTGGATTGGGCCTCCTGCTAGCGCCATGCGTGCCCTTGGAGACAAGATTGGTTCCACATTGATTGCTCAATCCGCTGGTGTCGCGTGCATGCCATGGTCTGGCTCGGGTCTGGAAGTAGAGTACAAGAAAACTGGGATCCCGGACGACATCTACCGGAAGAGCTGTGTCACCACTATCGAGGAATGTGAGGAGGCAGTGAAAAAAATTGGATACCCTATCATGATCAAGGCCTCTGAAGGTGGTGGGGGGAAGGGGATCCGTATGGTCAAGGACCCTAAGGATCTTGCTCTCTCGTTCGAGCAGGTACAAGGTGAGGTGCCTGGCTCACCCATCTTCTTGATGAAGCTCGCCGAGACGGCCCGCCATCTCGAGGTGCAGCTGTTGGGTGATGAACATGGTGACGCCATCGCTATCTTTGGCCGTGACTGTTCCGTACAACGCCGTCATCAAAAGATCATCGAAGAAGGCCCAGTGGTAGCAGCACCTCCTGACCTCTGGCGCAAGATGGAGAAAGCAGCTGTAGCGCTAGCCAAAGAAGTTGGTTACACCTGTGCGGGTACCGTGGAGTACCTGTACATGGAGGACCAGAACGACTACTGCTTCCTGGAGCTGAACCCCCGCCTTCAAGTAGAGCACCCCGTGACGGAACTGATCAGTGGCATCAACCTGCCCGCCGCTCAGGTGCTGACGGCCATGGGGATCCCCTTGCACCGCATGGCTGAAGTCCGCAGGATGTATGGGAAGGACCCCAACGGCTCCTCACCTATTGATTTTGACAACACCCCCGGCCGCCCCATCCCTGGCCACGTCATTGCTTGCCGTATCACGGCTGAGAACCCTGAAGACATGTTTACACCCACCTCCGGTCACATCGTGGAACTCAATTTCCGATCCACTTCTGATGTCTGGGGATATTTCTCAGTTTCGGGTGGTGGTGGAGTCCATGAATTCTCAGATTCACAATTTGGTCACATGTTTGCCACGGGTCGCACCCGGGACCAAGCCCGGCGTGCCATGGTCTTGGCTTTGAAGGAGCTCTCAATCCGTGGTGATATCCGTACAACTGTCGAGTATCTCAGGCAGCTGTTGGAAACACCGGATTTCAAGAAAAATCGCATTACTACCAAGTGGTTGGACGAGCTTATGAGGAGCAACAAGGAGGGTGGTGTGATGATGGCTCGTCCCAGGCCCTTTATCTCTGCTTGCCTAGGCGCCGTCTTTAGGGCCCATGCTCACAGCACTGAAACCTTGGCGGAGTATATCGGCTGTTTGGAACGTGGCCAATTCCCTGCGAAGCATGTGCACGATGACCTGGTGACATCGCAGCAAACACTGATTTATGAAGACATCAAGTACGAATTTACTGTCCACGTCTCTGGACCAGGCAGTTACACTCTAGTCAGGGGAGATTGGTCTGCTGATTCTGAAGTCATTACTCTTGCCGATCAGGGTCTGCTGGTATCTTTGAATGGTAAGAAATTCGTCGTCTACGGCAAGGAATTTCCTTCTGGCTTGCGCTTAACTCTAGAAGGCTGCACTTTGAGTTTTACTGAGGAGTACGACCCTACCAATGTGAAGAGTAACCTTCAAGGAAAGCTGGTGCGCTACTTGTGCGAAGACGGTGCCCATATCAACAAAGGTGAGGCCCTGGCGGAGGTGGAGGTAATGAAGATGTACATCACGATGGCAGCTCCCGAGGCCGGTGTCGTGACCCACAAGAAACCGGCCGGGTCCGTACTGGCAGCCGGCGAGTTGGTGGCCACGATGGATCTCGATAACCCTGATGCCGTCAAGAAAGCTGACATCTTTGAAGGTAAAATGCCCCATTTTAAACCCGCCCATCCAGAGCCGCGCAACGTGAGCATGGCTTTGTCACAGCATCTGGACTCGCTCAAGATGATGCTGAACGGGTACCGCCTCGGCCCCGGTGTGGTGACCGCCTCCTTGGAGAAGGTTCTCACCTGCTTGCGGGACCCTATGCTGCCTTTGGCAGAGTTTCAGACCGTTATTTCTTCCCTGGCTGGTCGCCTGCCCGAAGGCCTGTTTAATACGCTGAATGAATTGGCCCACCGTTATGCTGCCAAGTCAACACACCGTTTTGTGTGGGAGAAGCCACAGCCTTTTCCTGTCCAAGACATGGTCCAAGCAATCAACGATGTCGAAGCCAGGTTGTCCGTCGCGCAGAGAGCGGCCTTGGAGACTAATTGTGCCCCACTGAAGGAGATGCTCCAGCACTACGCTGATGGGAACCATACCCGTGCGATTGAAGTCATCGAGGCCCTCCTCTCCCAGTTCTTCGACGTGGAGCACTTGTTCTCCAATGATTACCTTCCGGAATACGTGATCGGGCAGCTGAGAAAGGAGCACAAGAGTGACTTGATGCCCGTGATCCACATCGCTAGGGCTCACCACCAGCTCGATGAACGCAAGGAACTTGTGAAGAGCATCCTCGATGTAGTCAATACTCAGTTTGAGCCGATGACTGTCGCTTTTTTGCCTGTCCTCCACAAGCTCTGCAAGCTTACCAAGGCTACCTATTCAGGTGTGGTGCTCAAGGCTCGACGTGTGTTGATCAGGCATGACCTGCCCTCCCCTCAGGAACGACTCCAGCGCGTTCAGACACTGCTGAGCACCACTGCCTTGGACACGACGTCCCCTGAGAAACGTGTGGCCAGGCTGGACCCATTGATCCATCAGTCGCAACCGATTGAAGATCTCATCTTCAGTTTCATCGACGCCAAGAAGCACCGCTGCGACGCCGTGGAGACTTACATCCGCAGGAGCTACCATATGTACCGCCTCAGGGACGTCAACGTGGGGGTCTCCCCCGAGGGCCTCCTGCTCGCCACTTGGGAGTTCGGTACGCCTCTAGCCAGCCGTAACCTTTTTACCGATGCCAAGACCGTTGAGAGCTCGAGCCCTGCCAAGAAGGGCAAGGCTAAGAAAGGCAAGGCCAAGAAGAACAGCCGCAAGAGCAGCGAGAGCGAGAGCACTACCTTTGAATTGCAACGGACGCAATCCGGGATGAACACGACCATTCAGGAGGTTCCATCCGCTGGCCGAGACGAGTATGAGTCCGCCGTCATGGCCTTTTGTGATGACTTTGACGCCCTCCAGAAGCAGCTCTCCATCATTCTCTCCAAATTTTCTTCCAAGGGCCTCCACCGTGTGCTTTACTTGGGCTTCCAGTCTCGCACCAGTCTGAGCACGGATGATAATGTCGCACAGTACTTGCAGACTTTTGTACAGAGCAACAAGTCGCATCTGCACGATGCCAACATCAAGAAGGTCACCTTCATTGAAGTCCGCAGCTACAATACCGTAGACTACCCCCGCCTCTTCACCTTCAAGTCCAAGTTCAACTTTGAAGAGGACCGCGTCGTCCGCCACATCGAACCGGCGAGCGCCTTTCACCTTCAGTTGGAGAGGCTTAGTTGCTTCAAGTTCTCTCATGTCGATTCCGCAAACCGTGAGTACCCCAAACATGGATCTCATACATTGAAACAAGAAAGCAGAAGCACAAAAATCCATCTTTTGTTTCCTTTTTCGTATTTCTTTTGTCGAGATCATAATAATCCGCGATGAAGATATCTTTTTTTTAATATATTCGCTGACTAACCATGATAATTAAGTATTCATACTGTCTGAGCGGACTCACCTTTTTTTTTTTTTTTTTTTTTTTTAAAAAAGAAGAAACAAAAATCCTTTTGGTATATGAACACTTATGGCATAGAGAAATGCGCTTATCTTAGTGCTTGGGGAATTTATATCTGTCATATCCTTGCTTTGGCCCCCTTCTCTAGGCAATGTGCACCTCTTCCTGGCCACTCCCGCGGAGAAGGTGAAGCCGGACCGCACCGGCTACGATGGCCGCAGGTACTTTGTAAGGACCGTCCTGAGGAAGATCGAGCCCATGCCAGAGCACGACCAGTCCAAAGACGATCTGGCCGCCAACCCGGAAACGGAATATGCTGTGGTCCAGGCGTTGGATGCGCTGGAGATTGTCATGGGCTCGGACCGTACCAAGTACCGCTTCAACCATCTCTTCTTTAATGTCCTGTCCAAGAGTTCTTTGTCCAGGGAGGAGATTGAAAGCCTGGTAGCCCGTTTGGCACGTCGCTATGGCGACAAACTGCTGAGACTGAATGTGATGGAGATGGAATTCGATGTAACAACCACCGACCCTACCAAGGGCTCCACCTCGTCCCGTTTCGTCTGCCGGAACGAGACTGGCGTGTCCCTTGAGGTGGAAACCTACGAGGTTGACGGCAACACGCTCGTCTACAAGGGGCCCAAGATGCCCTCGGATGCCGTCTGGAACGGTAAGAACGTGCTGGATCCCATCCCTGTCTATCATCCCCTGGACCCCAAGCGCCAGAGGGCTTTGTCTATGGACACTATTTATTGTTATGATTTCTTGACGATCCTTGAGAAGATTGTGCGCAAAATTTGGAGCGAGTCCAAATTGGAGCCCAAGCATTCGCATTTCATCCAAGCGGTCGAGCTGGTTTTAGATGAGGAGGCCAAGGACCGGGATCCCTTGTTCCGTAGCGGAACCTTGAAGGAAGTCCTCGTCGCCCCTGGGAAGAACACGATCGGCATGGTGGCGTGGAAGGTCACCCTCTACCTCCCGGAGTGTGGTGAGCACGGCCGTGACGTGATTTTCATTGCCAATGATATCACCTTCCAGGCCGGTACGTTCGGTGTGCGCGAGGATCTGCTCTTCTTGTTGGCCTCCCAGTACGCTCGACAACATGGCCTGCCCCGCGTCTACCTCTCTGCCAACTCTGGGGCCCGCATCGGCCTGGCTACTGAAGTGATGGAGAAGTATTGCGTGCAGTGGAAGGATGACGACCCACTCAAGGGCCCCGAGTACCTCTACCTTACACCACAGGACTACCAGGAATTGCGGGATTCCGTCGTCTGCGAACAGAAGCCCTCACCTGATGGCTCCTCCACCCACTGGGTCCTCAAGGACATCATCGGGCGAGGGGAGGCTTTAGGGGTAGAGAACCTCAGCGGCTCCGGCCTCATTGCTGGGGAGACGTCGCTGGCTTACGAGGACGTCTGGACCCTGACTTACGTAACCGCCCGCTCCGTAGGGATCGGAGCGTACCTCGCGCGCCTTGGGCAGCGCTGTATCCAGAAGGTGAGCCAGCCTTTGCTTTTGACGGGCTACAATGCCCTCAACAAGCTGCTCGGCAAGCAAGTGTACAGCAGTAACCAACAATTGGGTGGCCCTGACATCATGTTTACCAATGGTGTCAGCCATCTCACCGTCACCGATGACCTCCAAGGCGTGCAGGCGATCGTGGACTGGCTGCGGTACGTGCCCGCCCGCCGTGGTGCCGCCCCTTTCGTGCACACGGAGCACGACGACCCCGTGGACCGCCCGGTCAGCTTCAGGCCTACCAAAGTGCCGTACGACCCCAGGCTCATGCTTGCCGGCTCTCCCCTGGACTCCCTCCAGGGCCAAGTGGAGGAATGGGTCTCCGGTTTCTTTGACCAGGGCTCCTGGATGGAATTGCTCAGGGGCTGGGCGGCCTCGACGATCGTCGGCCGCGCCCGTCTCGGCGGGCTGCCAATGGGTGTGATTGCAGTAGAGACGAGGCAGGTAGACCAGGTAATCCCCGCCGATCCCGCTTCCGCGTCCTCCAAGGAGCTGGTAGTCAACAAGGCAGGGCAGGTGTGGTACCCGGACTCGGCCTACAAGACTGCTCAAGCCATCAACGACATGAGGGCGGAGGACCTGCCGTTGATCATCTTTGCGAACTGGAGGGGCTTCTCCGGGGGCATGACGGACATGTTTAACGAGGTCCTCAAGTTTGGCTCGTTGATTGTGGATGCCCTGCGAGTATATGAGCAGCCCATCTTTATTTACATCCCCCCAGAGGGCACCGTGCGGGGCGGCGCCTGGGTAGTATTGGACGCCACCATTAACGAGAGGCACATGGAGATGTATGCCGCCCCTGAGGCGAGGGGAGGTGTGCTGGAGGTGGAGGGTACGCTGGATGTCAAGTACAGGGCGAAGGCACAGCTGAAGACAGCCCATAGGATCGACCCTGTGCTGTCTGAGCTGGACTTCAAAATGACCAAGACAAGCAGCAGTCAACACGCCAGGGAGGCCGCGCAGACGGAGATCAGGAAGAGAGAGAAGAAAGTGGCCTCATCCTACCACCAGGCGGCGGGCATTTTCTGCGATCTGCACGATACCCCGGGGAGGATGATCGCGAAAGGGGTGATCCGCAAGGTAGTCAAGTGGGAAGACTCCCGCAGGTACTTTTACTGGCGCTTGAGAAGGAAGACCGTCGAATTAGAATACACCAAGAAGATCGAAGAGGCCCTGGGGCTATCGGGTGAGGAGGGCGGCTGGAAGCGCTCCCTGCAGACCTTCCACCGCTGGGTGCAGGATGCGGGTGCTGGCCATCTTTTGAAGAAGGACAAAGAGTTTTACGAGTGGACTCAGGCCAACCAGAGCAAACTCAAGACACAAGTGGACAAATTACATGGGAAGGGCCTTCAGAATAAGGTTCGTTTTTTTTGTCAGTTGAAGATGTATCATAGTGATATGCATTTTGTAACTCCAGGACATGCCTATATCCCGCGTACATATAATTTACACGAATGAGCGTCCTCATGCTTCATGATTTCCTTTTTCTTGCTGTCATCTTCTCTGCAGGTATCAAAACTGTTGTCCGGGCTAAACAAGGCCGAGCGCGCTGCCCTGCTCCAGTCTTTGGCCAAGTAGGCTCTTTGCGTAGAATTTCTGGGCCTTAAAATAAATAATAAATTAGTTTAATAAGATCTGCTGGTACGACCATCGTCCATTCTCTCATGGTCAAACTTCTAACAGTTTCTGGGGCCTCTTTCAAAGCAGAACCACGTCCCTCACTTGACGCCCCTATCACGTGCAGCGCGTGCCGACCATTCTATGTTCAGTGGGCAGGGAACACCTTCTTGGTCAAGGGCACCATCAGCAGCAGGAAGAACAGCACAAGGCCGGCCTATCAATGAAAGGAGACATGAGCGCACGGGCTGTGCTTTACATCGCTCTCGTAGTGTTCTTGTATTCCATGCGCGCCCCCTTTATGGTCCCATACTCTCCCATCGAACACTGATAAACACAATCACACGGAGAGAGCATCGTACTTACCAGAGTAAAAGCCCCAGGAGGAACTATGCCAAACATCAGCGGTTCCACAACTGCAAACAGTAATTTAGTGCGTATACATGCGGCAACGCTCGTATTTCATGTCATCGACCTGCAGGTAAACTATTCTACATTCCTCGCTGATGAAAAATAAATGAAGTATATGCCAAAATAAAGAAATCGTTGAAACTTACTCAAATGGAAGTGCTGCGGGCTG
>JACKZZ010007758.1_pt1 | contig 10788 bp, 4 predicted proteins | sample 8027871 | NCBI WGS metagenome assembly JACKZZ01 (sample SAMN15724774, study PRJNA655200) | protist metagenome | isolation source: fluorescence activated cell sorting (FACS) single amplified genomes of... | place: USA: West Boothbay Harbor, Gulf of Maine | collected 2000-07-19
ATAATATGTTATAATTAATCAAGTCAGCAAGTCAGTATAAGTTATTAAGTATATATATAATATAGTAAATAGAAGAGAAAAAATTCAAGCAGTTATAAATAACAGAAAGCTATTCTTACACAAGGAAAAATTTCTGAAATCGTTCATACTTTTTTTTAAATATATTAAGTATATATATTTGTATACTAATAGTTCTATCAAATAAAATTGGAATCTTAGTATACAATTATATATACTTAATATATTTAAAAAAAAGTATGAACGATTTCAGAAATTTTTCCTTGTGTAAGAACTATTTTATATTATTTTTTTTTTTTATTTTTTTTTTATTATTATTGTTAGCTACACCACTACAGTACCCGACAGGTATACTGGTATAATAATAGTACTCTACTATATAATACTAATTAAACTAATAAATAAAAAAATTATTAAATGATGAAGAATAATTGAAATAATAATAATGAAAAAAAATAATTTTAATAATAAAAAATAATCCTTTTATTAATCCATCAATTGATAATAATACCTGTATATATAATTTATTAATATAATTAAGATCTTCGTAGTCCTCTGTAAGACACACAGTGTTCGTTTTTTGTTATTTTGTTGTCAATTTAAAATCACAATCAGCTTTGACAGTTACAAAAAACGGACCATGCCTATCAGGTTCAAACGTCGTCGGCAATATAGTATAAACTTCTCCTTCATTTAACGGTTGCAACATGAAATTCGGTGGTGTGGATATTTTATGTACTGGCATATATGGTGTTTGTGTCCATGGTTTACCGTCATAAAAAATACCTGTAGGTTCTTTTGTAATTCTTGTACCGGATACACAATAAAATCCCATCATGGTACCGACACTATCTTTGACTGCTCGTCTACCCCATCTATCCTCAGGTCTAGATAACGTTATATCAACTTTTGCCGGCCTATCTGTAAATAACTCCAAGCTAAACTTCGGGTTTCTTTTCCAATTTTCATTCATATGCATTCCGCCACTTAAATTTTCACTCCAGGATGATGCAACTGTTTTTTCCCTTGTTTGAGGCATTTCTTCCATCGCAATTGGAATTTCACTGAAAACTTCTAACATATACGAGCCTTCCATACCAGGTTGTTGCAATACTGGAACTACAATCATTCCATTCTCACACCATATTTGCATCAATTTTGGTAATGTACACGTTGCTGCTTCACGATCTGAAAAATCGCTACTGCAACACCATTCACCTTTTGGAATAGAAAGCTTACGAGACACTTTACCAACTGTCTTATCTTCCTCTATAATCTCCTCGCCTCGTGCTATACGCTGTGCTTTAGCAGCTGCCTCTGCACGCTTATGCGGTGATAGTGGCTCACCCATGAAGTTCGTAATTTCAATACGCTTCTTCTTACCCGTTGCTGGTGGTGGGTCTGGTTTAACAATAACTAACCCAGGGAAATTTGTTTTACCCTCACGCTTTCCCTTTACTACGCCATTTTTATCGGTACGTTTCAACACCACTTTTAGACTGACTCTATCCTTTGTTTTCGGTAAACGTATTAAATATTGAGGATTTTGACAGAATTTTAAATTTTCTTTTTCAGTACCTTTAATAGTTAACGGACCACCTGCAGTATCAAGCTCCTCCCCAATTGTCCAACTACCTTCATATGTTTTACAAAATAATTCAGGCAAAGCTTCAACTTTCATTTCCTGCCGTGTGAAAATCCTCATGGTATATGGCATTTCAACCCCCCATTCCCGGGTATACGGAACGATAATGTAGTGATATTTCGGTGATAATACAACACTTGCTTTGCTAACTTCTCTGCGTGGCAATAAACCAGCAAACCGCGATTTGCTGCTATCAGTTATTGTATTTTTTAAATCTTGTTCCCATATACGACCTTTATCGCTTTTTTTCTGTTTTAATAGCACAAATCCTATTGAATAATGCGAATCTCCGTGCCTCAAAACACGCCTATCTTTTTGCATTAACGATATGTAACACTCCGTCTCTTTCTCAACTATCAATCGGTATTGTGGATTGTTAAACCACCTTGGGTCGCCATCTATTTCTGTAAATGTACCGCGACGGTTTGCAATATGCGAGTTTCGTTTTCGCGGACCATCTTCTTGTTTTTCCTCATCTGCCGTTTTTTTTTCTGGCGATCGTTTTACATTTCCACCACCATGCTTTTTACCTTTTTTAGATGTTGCCATCGAATCACGTATAATTTTGTGCGCGCCAGCAGCTGTTCTACCTTCCCACTCACCTTGAATTAGATACTGATTAAACTCTTCGCCAAACAAACGACACATACACAGAGTATCAAATTGCCTGACAAAATCTTCCCAAACCATCCAAAATGTTCCATCTTTATTTGTTCGATCAAATCCAATTTCAGTATCTTCTTTCATAGCTTGTTCAACTTCAGGATGTTCTTCCCACTTTGGGGAAGCATCACTCCACTCACCACGCCATGCAGCATCTTCGCCCCATGGATTCCGAATCTTAACAAAACGTAACGCACCAACTTCTTTAGCGCATAGCAAACTATATGCCCTGCTTTGCTTCAAACCAGTGACAAGGTCTACTTCACCATCTTTGATATCCTCCATACCACTACTAACCGTTTTTTCACATGTAATTACATAATAATAGTCCAAATATCGTTGAATTCGTGGCCACAGACGCCCTTTGCTAACCATCTCTGCCACTGGATCATCGGTTAATACGATTGTTTGAGCACTACCACCAGTTAAATCAACTAGCGCATCACCAACGTGACCACCAGACAATGCGTTGTATGTACCATGTAATTTTGCATATGCTTTTTCAACCATTTGCACCCATTGTTCCTCTGTATTACTGCAGCTGCCATAAATTGGGACGCATGCCTCTTCTTTTTCGTTTATCTTCATTGGTATACGTGTATCCACAGGCACTTCAATCCATTCTCCGTCTTTATAAAACCTACATGCTAAACGGCCTTCACGAGCCCATGCATCTTCATCTTCGTCGACAAATAAATTTTGGACTAAAGCTAACGGATGTGAAGCAACGGCTGCTAGTGCACCTAAAAACCAAGCATCATCGATATTACCTTCACTTACATCGCCAGCCTGATCACCATCAATAAATAACTGTGGATCTGCTAAATTGTTTGCAGTTGGGAATTCATCCGTAGGCCTTAACCAATATACTTCTGACGGCTCACCATTTTCCCCAATATCGTAATCGGCAACTTTTCCTTCATTCTCATATAACGCGGAATTATTTGCATTAAATTTATTATCTTCCCACAATGCCATCTCGTCGAATTAATAAAGTAACAATACAATAAAAATGTTTAGGAGGAGTACACTTTCTAAGAATATATAACAAAAAATGTATGTTATAAGTCTATATCTATGTATACTGAAATACTCAACTGTTGAATAATATTTTTATGTTTGTATCTATGTATCGTTTATCTCTTGTGATTCGTGTCACTTAACGTCAACAACAATCCGGTAGTGGTAATGATGGGGTGGTGTGTGGTGTAATTTTTTATTATTTATTATAATATTATTATTATTATTTATAGTATTATATTATTAATAATAATAATAACTACACAGTATGGTGGTAACAATATAATAATAATAATAATAAAAAAATATATAAAATATGTACTTTGAATAAAAGAGTTTCTGAAGTTTGGTGCCTCTGCTACTACTGCTACTACTATATTGAAGCTATTGGCACTGTTGTGGTGTTGTACTGCTGTAGTGTACTGCTGTAGTGTACTGCTGTAGTGTACTGCTGTAGTATACTGTTGTAGTGTACATTGCGAGACGTAACCCTAATGAATTTATAACGATAATACGAGATACGACAAGAGGCTAGACAGGTTCGTATTCAGCAAGAGAATACAGGGGAGTGAAACGTCCGTTATGGTAGGAATACCTTAATTGCATGGACGTAGCAGGCGCATACCAATACGGTTGCGGTGCGTTGTAACGTATAAGCATTGTTACAGGAATTACTAGAGCTGTACCTGTATTAAGGTTTCTGCCAATTGTACAATTGGTACAGTTATTGTATGGGGATTTACACTCTCGCGCATATATTAAGGTTTTCGTATTCCCCTGCTGAGTCAATTAATTACTTGTTGCACTTTTGTTACATTCATTATTATTATTATGTATTTCATTATTTACAATACGTGCATATGCACATGGTATTTCTGTCATTATTGTTGTTATTATTATTATTATATTATATATTACTATATACTATTATATGATGAAATTATTTATTAATTATTAATAATAATAACACTAATAATAATACTAATAATATAATAATATAATATATATAATAACGTATAATAATAACAACAACAAACCAATAATAATAATTATTATTATTATTATTATTAATAATAATATAATAATAAATAGTAGTATAATTTTGCATGCACTACTGTTGTAGTAGTACATGGTGGAAGATGCATCGCGGTGGAAAGTGTTTGCTACAATCAAACATATTGTAGATTCTTTTTATAAGAAAAAAAATTGAAAACAGTATATATATTTACATATACAAATACGCGTGATAATATTGCAAGCTATTAGCGAAAAAAAAACAAGTATTCGTTGTATTATGTCAGCGAAAAAATTATCAAATGCATATTTAACATTAGTTGGCGATAAAGAAGTTGCAACGAGACCTTCGTCTGTATTGATGGAACGTTTAGATGCACAAAAATCAACAGGGGAAGATGAAGTTGACGTTATATTAAATGGCAAACACAAACATTTATTCAATAATCGCATTTCCGATTCATTCGTGAAGTCTTTATGTGAAGCTATGTTAGATTCTGGTGTTGCAATAGGTATATTAGATTTAGGCTGTAACTTACTAACGGATCAAGGCGCTGAAACATTAGCAAACTTATTGAAAACTGGCGCAACACCAGTACGAGAGTTATATTTGAATGGCAACAACATTGGCCCAGACGGATGTAAATTAATTTGCGAAGCATTGGCAAGCGAGAATGGCGTAAAAGTAGAGTCTTTATCATTTAATGGAAACCCAATAGGAGAAGAGGGTGGTATGGCGGTCAGTCGTATAGTAGTGGACGCAGCTTGTAAGGTACGTGACTTAGATGTTGGTAATTCTGAGATTGGGACGCAAGCCGTCATTGCAATTGCGCAAACAATGTGGTACAATACAACCGTGTTGCGTTTAAATATGGAAAACCCACGTTTATACGATTTGCAGGAAACTACAGCATTTCATATTGCGAAAATGATACGAATAAATCGTACTATGCAAGAATTATACATAGGGAAGCATAAAATCAGAGATGCGGGTGCACAAACAATAGCACAATACTTGGAAGACAATGCATCTTTACGTGTATTAGATATACGGGCTAATGAAATTTCAATTGCTGGCGCAGAGGCATTTGCAATTTTGTTGATGAAAGGTGGCTGCATCCTATCGTCATTAAATATGTCAAGAAATCGTATCCAAGATCAAGGTGCACAAGCAATAGGCGTTGCATTAAGAAGCTGTAGAACATTAGTTGATTTAGATATTCGTAATAATAAAATTGGTGATACCGGTTTGATAGCAATTGCCGATGCAATGGCATCAAATGCTGCCATACAGCGCTTGCAAGTATTTGGGAATAATTTTGATGATCAAAGTGCAGATGCATTTCGAGAATTAGCTTCAACTCGATTTGAATACTTCCAAGTACAATGTGATGTAAAGCCATATGTTGTCGATGGCAAACCATTAGTAGCAAAAAATAATTTAGATATTGATATGGTTGTCGTTGATAATTAAAACAGATGAAAATAACAAAATAACAAGTATGTATGTACGAAGAAAAAAGTAGAGGAAAGCGTAATATAGTTTGCGCGATGTATTAAATAGTACGAATTAATTATATTTGTGTTGGAATATGTATTAAATACTGAAAAATTAAAATGAGGAACTTAAAAATTGTACGTAAAAATAAAAGTTTAAAATGTAAAAAAATCAGAAATGTTTTATTTGAATAGCCTCATACTTGGTACGAGCGCGCATAAAAACTCAAAAAAATGATACAGATACTACACGCTATATATCGTGTGTACACTATCGAATCAATACACAGTAATATATGAAAATGTATCGTGTGTGTGTTTAATACTCGTACTTAATACACGTTAACAATGTTATGTGTGCTGTCTATTACTACGAACTTTAAAAAGTTCAGCATTCTCCGTATTACTCGAAACAGATATGGCACATGTGCGGGCATGATAAGGTTTCAAGGTACCTTATTTATTTGATTAAGATTTCATTTCTTCCTCTTTACTATTTAATTAAATGTTCAAAGCGTTTTTAAAGGTTATCCATGTCACAGCAGCTTCTTCAGTAATATTAAGGTAAACACACATACGACGGACATAACATTATACATTACCATGACGCAATGATAGCCCCTTCAATACGTAATCAAGGAACTACCAACTGGCCTATATATTGTATATTGCAGTATCATAAATAATAATAATATTATAGTATCTCGTAGATTTTGCGGTTCTCGCTCCGTCGTCCGATATATTATTATTTCTGGAGATGTAGATGATTGATTAATAATTGTGATGATGATTTTATTAATAGTATCTAATAGCTCATCATCAAATGCCGGCGGCAAAGAAATTTTTCTGTCCGTCTCTTTGACCACCACCAACTTTTTGTACCATTCTTATTCACCAGCTTGGATAGCACTTACTTATTTATTCACACATAAACACGTATTAGAATTATTTGGACAATCATGGCAAGTTTTACACCACCCAATGATTCCCCAAAAAAAATGTGGACACCAACTCAAAGCGACATTGAAAACTCTGAAATGACTCGGTTTATGAGGTATGTTGAAACAAACTATAACGCACCGGCAATGTCAACGTACCATGAGTTACATCGTTGGTCAGTAACAGAATATTCATCTTTTTGGATGGCTTTGTGGAAATTCATAAATGTGAAAGCATCAATACAACCTGTTGCTGCATACGATGATATTACAAAATTTCCTGGTTGTAAATTTTATCCTGGTGCACTCTTGAACTTTGCAGAAAATATGTTGAAGTTTAGAGATGATCGCACTGCTATTATATTTCAGTGTGATTGTAGTGCAAAGCCAAGGAATATTACATACAGAGAATTATATGATTCTGTATCAAGATTTGCAGCTGCATTAAGAAAAGCAAATGTAAAATGTGGCGATCGTGTAGCAGGTTTTATCCCAAATATACCTGAAAGTGTTATTGCAATGCTAGCAGCAACTTCCATGGGTGCAATATGGAGTTCTTGTTCCCCAGATTTTGGTATACAAGGAGTTATGGATCGTTTTGGGCAAATCGAACCGGTTATTTTATTTACAACAACAGCATATTTTTACAAAGGAAAACGTGTTGATTTATTGCCGAAAATCAAAAACATTACAAAACAAATTACAAGTTTAAAAAAAGTTGTATTTGTACCATATACAGAAGGTACTGAATACAAAATCGGTATTCAAAGTATTAAAAATGGCGTTCATTTAGTCGATTTTCTTGATGGTATTGAAGCGCAAGAGATCCAATTTGAACAGCTACCATTTGATCACCCTGTATATATTATGTATAGTTCTGGGACGACAGGTTTACCGAAGTGTATTGTGCAAGGACCCGGTGTACTAGTTAATCATATGAAAGAAATGATATTGCACTGTAATATTAAACGCGACGACAAAGTATTTTATTATACTACTACCGGTTGGATGATGTGGAATTGGTTAATGAGTGCATTAAGTGTTGGGGCAACTGTAGTTGTGTGGGAAGGCAACCCGTGTTATCCAGAGTGGGATTCATTATGGAAAATGGCGGAAGAAACTGGGCTGACATTGTTTGGAACATCTGCTGCGTATTTGCAAGCTATTATGAATGCTGGATGTGAACCTGGCAAAAAGTTTAATTTAAGTAAACTACGCACAATAGCATCAACGGGTTCTCCAGCGACAGATATTGTATTTAAGTATGTCTATGAAAAAATAAAGCCAGACGTACAATTTGCTAGTATCAGCGGAGGGACAGATTTAAATGGTTGTTTTGCACTTGGTTGCCCAATCTTACCCGTTTACATAGGCGAATTACAATGTTTAGGTCTAGGATTAGATGTTGCCATTTATGATGACGACGGCAATAGCATTGTAGATAAAAAAGGTGAATTATGTTGTCAAAAACCTTTTCCATCTGGCCCATTGTTTTTTTGGAATGATGAAAGTGGTAAACGATATAAAGGTGCGTACTTTGAAGAATATGATAATGTATGGCGTCATGGAGATTTTGCTAAAATTACTACTCGAGGTGGCATGATTATATATGGTCGTAGTGATGCGACATTAAATGCTGGAGGTATACGTATTGGTACCGCTGATATTTATCGCGTAGTGGACGAAACAATCAAAGAGGTTAGGGACAGTGTTATTGTTGGTTTACAAGTTGGTAAAATCGGTGGAGACGAAGTGAAAGTAGTTCTTTTTGTAATGATGAGTGAAGGTTGCAAATTGACACCACTGCTAAAACGTACTATACAAGATCGTATACGAAATGCATGCAGCCCGCGCCATGTGCCAAATGTAATTTTGGAATGCCCGGACATACCATATACAATCTCCGGAAAGAAAGTGGAGCTCGCAGTGAAAAAAGTATTAGAAGGGCGTACCGTAAAAAATTCAAGCGCTTTACGTAATCCAGATTCGTTGGAATTTTATAGGAGTGTGAAATTCCAATAAACCACGTAACTTTATATACCAAAGTAAGGGGAAGAAAATTGTAATCTTGTGTATATAAATTATTATTTGGTACATATATTAATGAGAGTAAGAACTTATTTTAAATATATTAACGCAAAATACAGACTCAAACTTTAGACATTTTGTCTTCCTCTGAGTCACCTTCATATGAATACTAATTCACACCCCAAAGACAGTAAATTCACCCTAGATCCTAGATGTAGGTCTGGTCGACGAAAATTTCACACATTCATACACACATATATATTACGAACAACGATATACATTTATTAATCACAGATATAAAATTTTATTTAAATTAATGAGTAAGATATATACTACACTCGTATTTTTATATATATAAATGCCTCACATATCATATGAACATGATAAAGCTACTTCCTGTCCTGCTATTCATATATATATATATATATATATAATATATATACACACAGACACAGACACACAGACTATACACGAAGCTGCATATATTTATGTGTATAGAAATGCAGCAGCACCCGCAGCGACAAGCAAAAGAAGCACGATAAGTGGCATCATAGAACCGCCACCACCGCCCATACTTGAAGCGCTTGCTTTTTCTTTTAATTTTGTACAGTCTTCATCCGTTAACTGACCAATAATGTATTGTTTCATATCATCCATTGCTTGTTCGCTATGACCAATATCCCAGAATTCGTCAGACGCATCAATACCGGAATTTTCTTTCATAATGTCATCTCCACCAGGGTGATCTTCCAAATATTTAGTTACATCATATACATTATATTTTGTTGCATTTGCAGCTGATTTAGCATCTCGAATAGCAAAAACTACTTTTCCTTCGTGCCTTTGTGCGTCATCTTCACCTTGATAACGTTCTAATTGTTTTAAAGTAAATTTTTTGACCATTTTCAATATTACAAATTGCGAAAGTTGTGGTAAAAATATTATAAATTATAAATATATTAAAGTCTTTGTCTGTTCGATGAAATCGATGTAGCCTCTGCACGTATCAGCATTCGTAATGCGTGAGTGAGGAGGGAAGGAGTGTACTCAACATTAGTAATATACTATACCAACTGTGCTATACGACATCATACGTCTATGTCTATCGTACAAAACAGCACACTATACTGTTATGAACTATGACACCATACGTCGATGTCTATCGTAGAACAAAGCAGCACACTATGTACATAATATATTACCATTGCTTGCACTGACGTTGTATTGTGTATTTAGTTAGAACCTTATAAAACCTTGCTGGGCTTTGAGCTTGCCGCCTAGCCTGGCTAGCTTGCCGCAGCTCGTATAGCTTTCGCTTGTTTTTTGAACCACAATTTTAGTTCATTCTTCCCCGTGCCCAATCGCCAACTTAAATTATTGCAATCGCAATTAGTTGCAGGCGCTGCTAACTTCGAACGATTAAGGTAATATTGTACAACTACAGCTAGTTACACCCATAGTGTACCAGGTATACGCATCTCGTTAGTACGTACTAGCGTCACGTCTTACTATCTATAGAGACATAGAGACAGAGTGTACGAACAAAGGCCCAGCCTAGGCCCAGCAGCTCTGGGAGCTATAATAAAATTGTATTTTAACAATTTCAAAATTGAAAATTTACTGCTATAATAGTAGCTATGTTTGTAGTATTATCTAATGATGTCTTTCAGTTATGCATTAAAATATACAGTAACAACTCACCACTGATAAAAATTTTAAATTTCTAGGAGGAGCTAAATGAAAATGAACTAAAACCTGTGGAATGCACAAATCTAAATGGAATTCTATACTAGTAAATCATAGTAGTTGCTGTTATTATTCCCACACACTAAAATAACGATGTTGATTTCATTTTGATAGAATAAGAATTATAATTGTACCACCAACATTATAGTATTATACTAGCACACTACGATGTTTTTACTACTACTAATAAATACAATTTTTTTAGTAATAGTATACGTA
>JACKZZ010019132.1_pt1 | contig 10787 bp, 3 predicted proteins | sample 8027871 | NCBI WGS metagenome assembly JACKZZ01 (sample SAMN15724774, study PRJNA655200) | protist metagenome | isolation source: fluorescence activated cell sorting (FACS) single amplified genomes of... | place: USA: West Boothbay Harbor, Gulf of Maine | collected 2000-07-19
GAACAGCGGCTAGAATTTTTTTTTGATTGCCTGGTTCTGTACGAGTCTAACTATATATATTTTGTTTTTTTATAAAACAAATGATCAACTCAACGGACTAATTTTGTCCCCCGAGAGGTGCTTCTTCCGCCAATGGTGGTTGGGCTTCGCCTAGACAAGGGATTTTCTTCAAACAAAATATCATCTCCATCGATTGCTACCATAGAAGCACGTTGCTCTCGACGTTTGTGCTCCTCGACAGTAATACCAAAGTCAACATCGTCGACTAGCATTTTCGCCTCAGTCGCCTTCGGAAATATCTCATTAATCCAATCATTAATCATTTCCACCCGATTGAATCTTTTGGCTTTAGGTGTCGCCACGTACGATGGATCACTATACCCCATATCCACCAAATCTGGCCTGTCATCTCGTTTTGTAAATTCTAAATCCCGATCTTTTCGCGCACGCAAATAAGTGGCGTGACTTATATGCACTTTCTCAGGAATTCCTTCCGATTCCATTAGTTCTGCATCTTCCACAGTCTGCCCCCAAAGGTCAAAAATAAACTTCTTCCCCCCAACAACGCCACCAACAACTGTTCCACTAGCAAGTCCAACTCGAATTCGCAAATCTTTACCTTTAGGACCTTTCCCACGCAAATTAAAATTATCGTTCAGTGTTCTCATTACTCCGTGCATTCCGATGCCAAACTTGGTTAGGAGTGCTGCATGATTCGCTGTTGGGACAAGCAAACCGCACGCAGCGACGTAACAATCCCCTAGAGTCTTCACTTTGTCCACACCAGCCCTTACCGCAAGTGCATCGTGCATCGAAAACATGTCATTCAAAATTTTCACTAAATTTTTTGGCCGATCGGACGGAATGGGGGCCAGGGCATCCGAAGAAGAGAATACAGTAAACGAGACGATGTCAGCAAACAAAACAGTGCCGTAGGCATCAATGACCACGTTTTTACCTTTTTGCAAACCTTCGGAAATAACGCTAGGGAGAGGCAACATCGCAATGTTTTTGTCTCTCTCTTGGTTGCTGACGTCCTTCAATGTTTTCAGGACTTCCGTGTTTAAAAAACTCTGACGCATGTTCATATCAACCTGTTTCCCCTGGACAACGACAGGATAAACACACACCAAGAAAAAGAAAAAGAATTGGGTTTGCTCCCTTAATTCCAAGCGGGGAGTAGAAGTTGTGCCTGTGTATAGCACGGTCGTATATATGACCACAGCAATCATACAAATGATTGTAAGCATGAACACAATCCCATGCTCCATGACAGCGTAAGTGTTGAGTGCGTACAGGTAAATCATGAGAATCATGCCAAAATAGTAGTGGCAATAAAGCATTTCAAACAAGAGCGTTCCTATGATAACTGTAGCAATGAAGGCAACCACAATGTGGTCTGAATGTATCACCCATATTTTCAAAAGATCATTGTATAGATTCAGGCAAGACCCACCGCAGAAGCATTTTGCCTTAGGCTGCACACTGGTATCCCAGAGGGTTTCATAGTCCAGTTTTAGGCTTAACACTACCCACAAAACAGTCAGTGGGATAACAATGCCTAAATTTAGGTGATGAGCAAAAATTAAATTTTCTGTCATACCCGGCCATGGTCGTAAAGCTTCATTTGTTGTCCAGCTATACAGCAAGGATGGTGTCATTTCTGTCAATTTATTACCTACTAAATCAACAGCATTGATGGTGACGTCTTTGGTATTATTTCCCCCGACGAGAAGCTTGACTAACACCTTGACACCCTCGTTCACATCTTCCCGCTTGGCAATCGTATCCAGGGCGTTCATCGGGACTTCAGTAAACGAAATGATTCCAGCACCATTATCATAGCCACATGGCGACCTGTTGCTAGTGTACATCCCGTCAGATTTAACATCTTCACCTCCCGTATCCACGCAACTGCCATTCAAGGTCTCATGGACAAACTTTTCTATCCACATCGACGCGACAAGGATAATCATCCAATAGCTGACTAAGCTAGTGAAGATGTCTCGTTTTTTCTTCGCTAAAAAATTTCTTTCTAGCTTTCGAGAGGTTCCACTACGGACGCACTCTAAGCAAGCTTTCCATGGTTTTGCGCTCACCAAGTTTTTTTTCGCTCTCGCTTCTTTGTCCTTTTTTTCTTCCTCCGCACGTTTGCGTAGAAACTCGTTTCTATCTATTGCTTCTTCGAAAAGTTCTACGCAATTAGCACAAGCTCGTTTCTTATCAATTTTCCATTTGGAGCAATTCCCGCAAAGGAGCATCCCACAGTATCTACAATGATGCCGACGGTTTGTTAAGGAGAACGGGTCATGGCATTGTTGACACGTCTTCAGGCTGTCGCTCACCCATTCTTTCTTCTCTACGGCCAACTCACTATGGCCTTTTTTTTGGGCCATCGCTCCTATTAGTGCTTCACCACCGCCATTAAATAACAATGCCGCTAGTTTGTTCTGCCCTATACTTTGCCGTCTTGATGATGACTTGTTATTCTGTTGGATATTCTCGACATTCATCTGCATCTTTCTGTAGTCATCGATACTGGTAGAATTAATTTTGCTGCCTTCAATGTCAACCCCTTCTAAGGCTTTGACGATGAAATATACTTCCATGTCCCCTTTACCCTTAACGTTTATAACACCTCTCAGGCTGACTTCAAAGCGGTCTTTGATCTGATCAGCAGTCTCTTTTGGACATTGAATTTTATGTTTTACCCCGTGGCTGTACATACGGCTTGCAGTGTTTGCAGCATCGCCCCATATGTCATATGTGAACTTGGTTTCCCCAATAACGCCAGCAACAATCTTGCCAATGCACATGCCAATTTTGAAATCGAGTTTATCATTGAATTGGCAAACTTTTTCTGACATGGTAAAAGCAAACTTGACCATATTGTAGGCATGATCTGGATTTGGAGTGGGAAGACCTGACGCGCACATATAGGTGTCCCCGACTGTTTTAATTTTTTCGATACTATTCACGTCAGTCAGATTGTCGATGAGTTTGAATAGGGCGTCAAGCTGCCCCACAACCTCAACCGTCGGCAGCTCTTCAAACATTTCATGTATCCCGCAGATTTTCGCGAACAAAACAGTGACTTCGTTGTAGCTCACACAGTACTTTTTCCCTTTTGTTTGAGCCAATTCTTTCACAGTACTAATGATTTCTTTTGGAAGAACGCATTGTAAAAGTTTTTCTGTGGTCGTAACCTGCGCTTCTAGCACCTTATATTTTCTCTGCAAAATCTCGGTTTGCCTATCATGCTCTTTTTCACCCTGGTCACTTTGATAGTTGACTACAACAAGCAAGAGAGAGATAAACAAAGGGAAAACAATCGTCCGGACGAGACTGCCGTTTGTCGTTATATTTGTGTCCATCAGTTTTGATGTTGTCAAGAAAATTCCATGAAGAATATTAACGAAAATAATTGTGCAAATTTTCTCACGAAGTGTTAGAAATCCCATTCGATAGGTGTATCCAATGAGCCAAATGAGTTGGAGGCCTTCGTTAAAGTGAAACAACCCCACTATCAACCCTGTACATTCAAACATTATGACATGGCTTATTGCCAAAAATATATGAAAAATCTTGGCGCCAAAAGTGGTTGCAATCACTTTTTTTAACCGTAAAAGAAAGTACAGCAATACAATCAGAAACTGAAGGCCGACTGGTATGAGGAAGAAGAGTGCCCGCTGTTGTTGACTGCAATACTCTGCTTCTGAGTTAAAGCTGCTTCTTGGCAAAAAAGCTTTCAAATTAACATAACATTTGCCACTAGCAGTTTCTGGGATGAGCACTAAGTCTTTCAGGATACCGAAGGTACAAATGACGAGACCCACGAATGGGAAAGATAATAGCATGAGTTCTGTTGGGTTTAGTTTCTCTGGAAGCTCCGCGATCTCTACTTCATTATGCTTCTTTTTCTCCTCTTTCTCAATTTTAGACTCTAGCTCAGTTGTGTCAACGAAGACGTTGGACACCACAGTTGTTGCCCCAGCATTCTTACGATTTTTTCCAAAAGAGCCAAACACGCTCATTCGGTTTGTGTTCTTACGCGGAGGTGATTTAAAGGGGGACCTTTCACTAGTTTTTTCTCCTGTATTCTTCTTCTTCTTTTTTAAACCTGGCAGTGCGTAACTAGCAGGTTTAACTGCGGCTTTAGCCACGGCCTTTCGCTGTGGGCTCGACATACCGTCCATATAAGTGTTTCCTATCACTTCTGTTGAGGCAGGCAGTGTTTGTGTGCATGTGTTGAGGGGGGATAAATCGTACGAAGCACGTCATGCTAATCTGGTTCATCAACGCAAGGCCACAAAGATTGATCTGGCAGTCCTCAGGTCGTCTTGTGAATTATTAATTTACTGGACGGACACAGAACAAACTAATCGAAAAATACAAAATACAAAATAGTACGAAAAAACAAGTATTGACGAATATCAAGATAAGTTGCGCAGAATATTGCATCTGCGGCGCTGCGGCGGCTTGGCGTCGATCGATGCCTCATATCGTAGTTTTTTCATTTTAAGTTGTAGTGTTGGTATTTGCTGAATTAGTATGGTCTCATAGTGCTGAAAGAAACCGCATGCCTCACATAACAGTGCACAGTGTGCAGCACACGGAAGCGAACGCGTATTAGATTTTTTTGGGTCAATTCTTGGACGAATCACCCAAAATAGTATCCCTCGAATAAATCGAACGAAAAGTAGAACAAATCCTCCACGAAACTTTTCAGTAAATATTACTAAGAAATTATGTAGTCCAAGACGGCTATCGTTCAATTTCTTATTTGACAGGCGATGTTCATTCTTCTAACAAACACAATGAAGTTTTGGTTTTGCGTGATTTGGCTGTGGTGGTTTTCATGGCAATAAAATGAGTCTGTCAGAAATGACCAGTGGTAGAGACGAAGAGACTGGTTCTTTCCTCGCACGACGTCAGAGCCGTAGTGGCTGGCAATCTCGCATTCAGTCTATCAGCTTCCGATTACAACAATATTACATATTAAATTACAACAAAAAATAGAGAAGCAGCTCTTTCGGAAGCGCGAAAGGGCAAGATGGTCAATCTGTCATTATTTGGGATTAGACTACTGTGTTGCTATAGTTTACGAAGACATTAGATGTTCAACATGAAAATACAATTGCATGATGAAATAAAAGATTTGTCATTTTATTTGGCGGATTACGAGTTGATTATTGTTTTTGTTGTTGATGAACTCTAAGCGTGAAAGATCGTCCGCATGTTCGTGTGTATGGGTCAAAGCTGCGCGTGGCGTTTATTTTAGCTATTGCCAACCTACTGCGCTCTTTTATGTGGTTCTCACCCTATCGTTTCCGATATAGAGCGTAGCACACGTGTATTTAGCTTTTGTATCCCGGGGTCTTGCGCAAGTGTGAGTCCTCCCATTCGAAGATATGTCGCTTTGGGGGGACGCAGTCGTGGCGGACGAGACATTCAATGCGAGACAGGCCGACGAAGATCCAGAGATAATGCGCTTGAAGAACGAGCTCACTGACAAGAATTTGGAACTGCTGGAAACTCGCACCCAAGCTATGTCTTCTGTAGCACAATTACGCACAGAAGTGGCGAGACTGAATGCTATGCTTGCGACAGCAAATTCTGAAGTCCGACAATTGCAGTCGACCCAAATGAAACCCATAGAATATAGTGCCCCCGTTTTGGAAGTGCAGACAATAGTGCCTGCAGAAGAAGAAGTTCGTCAGTTACGAAGCCGCGTTAGAAAGGCCTTGCGGATGATTTCAACGCTGCGGGAGCAAGTACAAAGTTATGAAGCAAACGCACAAAGGTTCGCCGACGCTGAGCGCATAAACATAGCACAGCTCAACGTGGCGACCTCCAAAATAGAGCAGCTCGAGCGCAGGCTGAAGCAAAGCGAACAAAAAGAAAATGATTTGGCATCGTCGATGTTAAGTAGAATTAATCATGTCGAAAGCGAGGGATCCCGGCTACGTGAGCTTGCTGTTACCAGAAGTAAAGAAGTGTCGGAGATGGAAGAGCGTCTAACCGTCACGTTGAAAGTGCTTCAACAAACTCGGGATGAGAATAAACGACTGTCGAATATTGCGAGCACAGCGAATAATCAATTAGAAAGTCTAGCGAAGTTCGAATCATCGTTTCAAAAAGCAAAGGAGAAAATAGTTCTTTACGAGCAGAAATTGAACCACCAAGCGAAACGGATCAAGGCAGCAGTGGAACTACGTGGTGCTCTGACAGAATGCAAATCTGAGCTTGACGCGGAAAAATTACGAAATAGAAATATGGGGGAACAGCTGGAGATAGCCCAAGCACAAGTAACCGAACTTCAAAAAAAATCTGTCTCTTTACGAGTTCGTCTAGATCAATCTAGTTTAGGGTCTAATTCTGCTCAAGAAGAACTGCAGCAAGTGTATGAAAAACTAGGCACGATGACTGCGATGTTCCATGCGGAAAAAAATGAAGCTGAAACGGCCAACCAGCGAATTAAACAGTTGGAGAATGATTTAAATATAGTCGTGAACGGTGGACTTTATTCGCGCGATGGGACGACAGATGGCGGCGAGGCACGAAGCAGTTCGGAAAGTAAGCTCTTATTGCAAGTGAGCAGCTTGGAGAAGCAGGCACTCGAGCGTCGGGTTGAGTATGAAAAGTTGCAAAATAGGTACAGTCAGTTGCAATCAGAAAATAGGAGGTTGGTGCAAGAGCGTGAAGCGGTGCGTCAGCAATCGAATGAGGTAGATAGTAAAACGAATGCAAAACGAGAGAAACTTAGCGATGCAAAGAGAGCACAAAATGCAAAATGGACTGTAGATCCGTTAGATACAATGATCAGTACGCTGCAATTGTACGAGGCATTTGATCGTTTATCCAAAAAAGTAATGACACAAGAAGCGTTGGAGGCTGAAGACATGCTTGAAGACGAAGAAAGCTTTATCCTAAGAAGCAAAAGAGTGAAGCAACACACATTCAGTAGCGCACTGCAGCAGCTGTCACGAGCGAATCAAAAAATGAGGATGTTATACGACAACGTTGTACGAAAGTATGCCGAGGCGAGCGAAGTGTGCATCACCCAATGACAAGTTTCAATGAATGGAGTCGCATCATCGACTATTATTTTGTTAATAAAAAATATATCAAATTAGTAGTTGTACTACTGTATTAAGTAGATAGAAAGAGCGTGATGATGATGGGCAGGCAGCTCAATCATTCCCAACGAGGAAGGAAAGAGTCTCGAATGAAAGAATAAAGAGAAAGAGAGGGAGGACTCCTTGTTGTGTGATGTATAAACAGCCTGTTATTTATAGACGTCTCTCTGTCATATATGTGCATGTGTGCAACGATGGTTTGTTGTCAGATGTGGGGAATTGTCACGCACTCCTTCACATTTCACGTCATGAGTGTCATCAATGTCAAATTTCTGTGCGACGGTGATGTTGTTGCTGGTCGGAGTGGAATTGGTGCAGCAGTTGCGTGTGTGAGTTCTCGACGGCGTTGTGCTGTGCGGGTACTACGCACAGTGCACAGCGAATTGCTTCAGCGATGATGTCTGCCGCCCGGACAGTTCTTCTACTCCTAAGTTTGGTACACCTTGGAGACAATGCCCAAGTGCGTCACAGGAAGGTAGAAGAGGAACAAATTGGGTTTCTCCAACAGTCTCTCTCGGGCAGCTCGAACGTTATGAGTGAGCGTAGTCCTGTATTTTCGCAACAGAATCGAGAAAATCTATCCGACGACGAGCGCGATCACAGTGGCCTCGGCGTGAGAGGTGCTTCGTCGAATGCTGCAGGGTTATATTCCCCATTGTTGTCGTCACAACTCTCTTCCGCTCCGGTCCCCATGCGCGTGATGAAGCCGCAAACTGCGACATTAAAGTCTGGTGCAGACCAAGATAGGCGCAGCACATGCACAATCACGGTGAAGTCAAAGAAGCTCGCCACTGTCCATTTTTTGAAGCCACAGCCACTAGCAGTAGGAGATTCTTTTGTAGTTTCGCATTCTTCCACAAGGTCTTTAAACCATTTGTGGACAATCCATGCTACCATAGACACGGCGACTTTCGCATTTTTAATACCCCCAGGATTTCCAATCGACAGTGTGTTTGACGCATCGTGTCGTACAACTTTAGAGGACAATCATCACAGTGTGGGAGAGCTCATCAAAATTGATGTGCACTCGTCTGTCGCCTCCGCTCCATACAAATTGCTGGAAAAAGATGACATGGCAAAACACTTAATTGCGAAAGTTTCGAGCGTGACGTCCATGGTATCTTTGAACGGGTTGTGGTTGGTCGAAAAATATGACAAGGAAAACCAATTTATTATCTTTAGGACGCAAGGAGTACAAGACGGAACATATTTTGGACATGTGCATGTGCTATCTTCGCATGCTGACCGAAGTGACGACGACGATGCTATGGCTGTCATTCGAAGGGTCCGCGAAGAAGCCAAAGAAAATAGAATTCTCTCCACGCGTGTAGGTATATTAAGACAAAGAGATTTATGGTTAAAGAAAGAAGAGGAACATTTTAAACGACGGAAACCTAGAGAACACAAGCCAATCGTTAAACTAACGAAAAAAATCATCAACGATACGATTGAGCGTATATATGTGCCGCGGCTTCGTACACCACAGTTTCCAAAACCAGAAGTTATCTTACCATTGCCGACAAAGCCAGCAGAACCGCAGTTAAATTGTTCTCTTCCTACAAAAGCAAGCGATAAAAGTTTACCGGGCAGCTTTTCGTTGCTCTTTGGCAGCAGAGTGGTCCATTCCTCGTGTGATGTAAGGAAGATACTGGGGGCAAATAAAATGTACGAACGTATACAATTGAACGGCGCGCAATATTCTGTGCTCGAGGAACCTCGTGATAATCACACGTTCGTGCTCGGTGACGATTACTGTGGCCCAGATGCTATTGTATCTACGGAAGCAAGTGGACTACCGAAGGAAGAAGTTGATGTGTACAAAGATTGGATGTTTGTACCGGGAAAGTTTAAAGTTGTTCGTGGATCTGACATTGTTTGTGCAGAAAAGGACCCCAAACCGTTCTTTGACAATGGCGAATGCATTCGGCTGAAGTGCAACCAATTTACTATTCTTACAGGTGGTGGTAAAGGAGCATCAGCTGGTTCCAAAATACCAAGGACGTGTTCAACATCTCAAGGAAACTGGGTGCAAAAGCAGTGGGGGTATCGCATTCCTAACAGAGATTCGGTTGAAACAGCACAAGTTGCAGAAAATCTTGCGTCTTCAAGATCAAATGGCGACTCATCTTCGTTGAAGGGGAAAATATTAGAATATGTTCAAAATATGTCTGTACTCCTGGAAACGAGTAACAACGACCACCTTGGAGAAAATGGCAACATAAATATCAAACCTGATTTATTGCGTCGGGCAGAGAAAGCAATAATGTCTCTGCCACTGCTGACGGTGTCTCAAAAGACGGCTGGCTCGACGACCATCGGTAACTGCAACACGTATTCTGAGTTTCTGGTCGTGTTCAAGGCAATTGTTTCAAATTTGAAGGCAACCGTAATTTCTTTGTCTCTCAAATTTGCCTCTCATGCCCCCACGGTGGACATGAAGAGTGATATCGATGATCTAAAGGAAATACTGTCGAAATCTTCGATACTTCATTCAATAGACCAACGCAGGAATGCGACACTGATGATCGAAAGTGCCTGTTCCGAGGAAGATTTGGTACTTCTTCTTCTGCAGATTTTAGAATTAAAAACCGATTTTAACCTGGACAGGAATAAGATTGGCTGTCAAAAAACTGATATTACCACTTGCGATTTTCCAATACGTTTGAACCGGCCATGGAAATCTAGGACAGGATATATTCCAGCTTATAGGATCAAACCTTTTCCACTCACACCTCCCCCGACGCCAGACACACCTACGGTTCTCCCTGGTGCCGCTTTTCCATACGTCAATGTAGTTACTCTGTCTTCGTGTGAACTGTTTTTGTCTCCCGATGGAAGCACCTGTACCGATGATTCATCCGTCTTGTTTCAAAACGATTTGCCATGTAACAATCTTACGAAATTAACTGAAAATTTTGGAAAGCTCAAACGTTTTTGCGCCTGCGAAATAGGCGTAAACGAGTGCAAAAGGGAACAAGTCAAAACAGTCAAAACAGATTTCAATGGAAACCCACACGTGAAAAAACGTCGAAAAGCTCGAACTAAGGATCTATCGAGGCTACGGAAAGCAAAAGGTTGCAATGGATGCAACTCCACCGTTCCAAAACATTCACCGACACTTCACCCGGAAGCTGTTGGCTCCAGTTACAAAGGGTATTACATCGATGGACATGGAGCATACGTGAAATCGAGAGGAGGGAATGCATTGAATGAGTCTGTCGAGGAAGAAACGAAAGACGGTGGGAGCCAGTCGATATACCAGGGTGAAGCGACAGCTAATGCCGATGCCGATGCCGAAGAAGACGACGACGAGATGGAAGATTCTAGACCATGGTCTGAGGCATCCAGGATCACGCCTGTTGAAAAAGAGGTGGCAGGACAGAAGTATTTAATCGATCCACGAACTAATAAAGTATACAAAGACACTCCTCCCATAAAAAGGCCTATATCTCCATGGGATAAAGTCCGTGCTGGACAGACAGAAAGTGCAGCATTTAATGGTGCTCATCCAACGGGAACTCCAGCAGCCAATATAGTCGCTCAATCAGGCGCCCCGGCTGCAGGCGCACCAAAGTGTGGAAACATGGACCCTTGGAATCCCATTGACGCCCTTTGCAAAATGATCGACGAAATAAAATCATTTCAAGG
>JACKZZ010019360.1_pt1 | contig 10787 bp, 9 predicted proteins | sample 8027871 | NCBI WGS metagenome assembly JACKZZ01 (sample SAMN15724774, study PRJNA655200) | protist metagenome | isolation source: fluorescence activated cell sorting (FACS) single amplified genomes of... | place: USA: West Boothbay Harbor, Gulf of Maine | collected 2000-07-19
TACGAAGTAATGCATGAGGCATTAAATGACAAAAAGGTGTGGGTTGAATTAGGAGACGGGATATATCATTTAGCGACGGTTAAAGGTGGATACGGATATGGTTGTTATGATGAAGAAGAATATTGGAGGAGTATGTATGTGGAATACGATAACGAGGACGAGGCGACCATGATCGGTGAGAGTTATAATTATCGCACGACTGAAAATAGCATAATAATTCAAAGTTCGCAACAAATGGCGTTTAAAAACAGTTTGTTCGAAATATTGTTTGAGAGAGGTTTATCTCTTAACAATCCTCAATAACTTAAAGATAGCAAACATTAATATTTCTTTTTTAATTTAAAAACAAATCGTAAAAAGGAATCAAACCTTTTCAAAGCATCAGCCACGATTACAACTCATCTGCCTACGGTCTTTACCGACTGCCTTGATGAGAGGGAGGCGGACAAAGTTAACATCTAACTTCGTCACATTATATATTTTTTTATTTTCACCATTTTCTTTTTCTTTTCTTTTTACGGAATTTTTCTTCTTCTTTTTCTTTTTTGTCAATCATTTTTGTTTTTACATATTACACGCACAATCATTACTGTCACAACAAAACTCACCCCAACCTTTCATCTGAATCGTCGCATCTCGTTCGCATGAACTACACTCAGCAACCCATGGTTGCGTATACATATAAAGTAAATCTCCATCTCCATCGTCATTAAAATATCCCGGACATATAGAACATTTTTTCCACTGTGCGTCTTCATCAAAATCCCCGTCTGGAGGGTATCTCTCGCAATCCTCGTTTTTACATAACTTAGTTCGCACCCAAGAGGAATAAGAACGCCACGCTTTTTGAATCGTTTTGACGGCAGATTTTTTTTCATCGTCGAACTCAACATCGACAATTTCAGGTTCTTTTTCACAACACCAATCAGGAAGATTACCATTATCTTCGCAATAATCCAGCACAGTATCCCGAGCCTCTTTTTTATAAGTTTCAAAAGCAACTGTTAGGTCTCCGCGTGCTCGAAGTATCATACTATATACATAGGGATGATTTTTAGCACGAACCATATCTTCAGGCTTGTAAAAAGGTTTCGTTTCACTAGACCATTTTTGAAAATGTTTTCTTTCACTACAATTTATATACTCAACAAGGTTGTAAGAACTTGTAAGAAGGTTGTAAGAACGCCACGCTTTTAGAATTTTGACGGCAGATTTTTTTTCATCGTCGAACTCAACATTGACAATTTCAGGTTCGTTTTCACAACACCAATCAGGAAGATTACCATTATCTTCGCAATAATCCAGCACAGTATCCCGAGCCTCTTTTTTATAAGTTTCAAAAGCAACTTTTAGGTTTCCGTGTGCTCGAAGTATCATACTATATACATAGGGATGATTATCTTCACGAACCATATCTTCAGGCTTGTAAAAAGGTTTCGTTTCACTAGACCATTCTTGAAAATGTTTTCTTTCACTACAATCCATATACTCAACAAGGTTGTTGAGGGCGTAATCGTAATGAAATCCTACATCAGGTTCGCTCTCGCTTTCAGGTTCGCTCTCGCTTTCAGGTTCGCTCTCGCTTTCAGATTCTTCTTCGACAAGTTCATAGGAATAAGAACGCCACGCTTTTTGAATCGTTTTGACGGCAGATTCTTTATCATACCTCTCATTCAACTCAGACTGATAGACTGGATAAGGACGGCCTTCATCGTCGAAATCAACATCGACAATTTCATCTGAACGCAACTCTTTTACAAATTTCTTATAGATCTTGCCACTACGAAGACGACCTTCTTCACATGCACACGACTGGTTTACACAACTTTCATTTAACATAATAGACTTTAACATATTTGACATAATAACAATATAACTAACAATAACTTTCACCTAAGGAAAACTTTTTAAAAGTTTCTTTAAACGAAACTACTTTTTAAAAATAGGAACTATAAAGGTCGGTAGGTCGTTCGTTCCCAAAAACAGAAACCGAACCAAAGGTATCGCAACAAGAGTATTATTAATTATCTTAGGTAATTAATAATAAAAATAGTTAATTAATAATAAAAAAAAATAGAAAAAAATGAATGGTGAGAAATTATCGCCTGCCTACTACCCTGTAAACAATTCCTAAATAATCTATTTTTCTACTTCAAGCACCTTATTTTCAACATCGTTTACCTTTTTCTTCTTTAATTGTTTGGTTTTGTGATAGTATCGTAAACTAGCCTTATTTTGTGCTAAACGACCTTTCTCCGTCTGTCTGTAGCGAAATCGACTGTTTTTTTTGTGAACCAACCTTTGTTCGTCCGTTAATTTTCTTTTCATTTTTTTTGTTATATATATACTTTGGAAACATTTATATTATTTTTTTTATATAAATATAAAAGAAGAACAAAGAAAGAAAAAAGAAAAACAGAAAAAACTACTACAGCCTAAACAAGCCAACAACATGAACGTTGACTTCCGCGCCAAAAAATACATACGCACAACATCAAAACTTGAATGATGACTCGAATTGCTACAAAAATATTAAACATATGGTAGTAATTTGACGAAAAGTTGATATGTGTATTATCCGTGACAGATGGACACTGAAGAAAACCGACAAAACAAAGGTTAAAAGAAATGAAAGTAATTTAACACAACGGGAGCATAGCTATAACCGGCATTAATGTATTGCAAGTTACATTAAAATAATCTATCAGATTACTATTAGACACGGAAAGTCCGACCACTTAAAGGAACCGCCTGTGTGGGAACAAAGAGCTACCGAAGTCGACCATCACAAAAATATCGTAGGAATATGACGGGAAAAAAGAAACCGACATCAAAGAACAACAGCAAAAAATCGTGGAACAGCAACCGCTCAGGATCAGGTAACTCGGAGCAACGCATCCCACAATATATCAAAGAAAAAGGTCTCTCTGCAATCAACAAGTGGATAACGTACCAACGACTTAGTAAAGCGGACCTAATTGATATAATAATGGGACACAATTCTGAGGAGGAAAGTGACGAGGAGGAATCATTCTCTCTCACACCACCACCGAGAAAAGGCAAACGAAAACGACAAGAGGAGGACCTCGATAAACGATTTGCCTCGCTGGAAAAGAGAATTGCAAAGCAAATTACAAAGCAAATTGCAAAACTTAAACCCAGATCAAGTAAACGTACCCTTACGGACGACGACTCAGACGAGGACTCGGACGACGAGGGAACGGACCTGTTGGAGAACGCGTATGAAGACGAGGAGGACGAAGATTATCACAAAATCGATGCACCCAAGATACGAAAAATCCTGAAAGACTGCAAACTACGAATGAGAGCAGACAAGAAAATTGCAAATGTTATAAGTACGATATCAAAACATGAGTATAACTATCGCGGTGACGACAAGAACAAGGTTAAAAAAATAGGAACAAAACTATACAACCTTAAGAAATCTCACAAAGTGGCGTTAGGCACTACGAAGGCAAGCCTATGTTCCGACACAGAGGAATGGCTACCTACGGCGGTGAAGATACTAAAAAAGATAACTGACGATGGTCGACTCTGAGACATCGAAATTGGTCTGGTGAGAGTAGCACTAGGAATTGCAAAGGTACATGAACTTAGGAAACAGAGATCGGACTACAAACGCAAAATACACCCAATCGATGAAATACTCAACATGCTCTATCGACGACTGAAAGAACGGCGGAATATACATGCTGGTGCACCCAAAAAGTAAGCATCGGTATATCGGACACACACAGAACTTTCGGAAACGAAAGGAACAACACTGGACGGAGCTAGGAAAAGTGTTACACGGCCGAAAAACTGATAAAAAATACAGGCAAATGATGAAAGCGCCAGACCCTGGATGCTGGATTATGCTGAAACTGTACATTCAAGAAGGGGACTACGTGGTGAAATTGGCTCATCGTAGACGGATAGAACGAGAACGACTGGAACGAGACTACATTCAACGAATTCGACCGACTCTAAATACGATGGACATACACAAAGGTACAAGCACCAACATGAAACGAAAAACAAAAAAGAAATGGAACAATAGACGGAAAAACGACAAGATTAGGAAACCGACAGAATATACGACGTTTACCGTTAAAAAGGATAAAAGAGTTTTCTTGACGTTAAATTCAATAGCAAAAGTGTACCCTCTACATGAAAAGCTAACAATTGAAATTAAAAAAGGAAAAAAGGATCTTACACGATACGAAGCAATTAGACACGACCCGGAGATATATAAGGTCAATCGAATCGTTAAGGAGATTAAGACAAGCGAAACGAGAAAACTCAAACTCAAAGAGAGACATGAGAAAGAACCGAACAGAACAGAACAAATGTTTACCAATATCGAAATTAAGGAACTGTGGAACTTACCAAACGATCTACTAGAAAAGGCGTATAGAGCGCGAAAAAATCGTTGGCAAAACAGAAAAAACAGTGACGGCAGATCTGAATTAAGAAAATACAGAACGGAGCTAAGGAAAATCTGCAAAAATCGTTTTGGTAGGCAGCCGAACGAAATGATACACTTCGAATCGATGTATCACCCGGACCCGTATACACAAAAGAGAATAATGGAATACGGACGACGAATGATTGAAAAAACGATAAGCCATATACCAGGCTTTATTCGAGAAACAATCCGGATACGGGCGTTCGTGCAAAAAGAGAATACAATGGGTGACGAACTGATAAATATGAGAAAGCATTCGGCACAATACGATGAAAAGGAACAACCAACGTGCCTATGCTATCACCCGATATTTTCAAACGTGAACAATGAAAACAAAGGAGAGCATCAAGTGATGCGCGGATCAGACGCAACACTGGAAAGATACAGGATACTCCGACTACATGCAAATAGCGTAGCGTGGCCAGGTCTACAGGACTACGAAAACTATTTTCGAAACCAAGAGAAAACAATTTTGGGACGTCTAGGAAACCCAAAGGACAGACCGCACATACGACACATCTCATATCCAAAAAACGATTATGTAACAACGATCGAACTTAGGAAAATTAAAAGGGAACTACAAGGGCTAGTAATATCTCCAGTCGATAGACACAAGGGAGAAATTACCATCGAATGTCCATGTAGGTATCACAACACGCTACAAAAAATGTATGAAACCGATGAAAAAGTTCAGAGCACAAAATCTGAAATTATGACGAAATTGAAGACAGAGTACAAATGGACAAATATCGGAAGATGGAACGACAAGGGAGACATACCAGGACCAGTCTACAACATGAACAAAGAGAAAGACATAAACCGACAGAGACCAGTAAGACCGAGCTTTAAAAACCCAGCTAGTAAAGCGCTGCGGATAGCCGGACGAGTAGTCAACTATTGGATTTCGAAGGCAAAAATCGAAACAAGAAATTGGCACATTCAGGATACACTGAAACTCAACGAGCACATAAAGCGAGAAATGAACAGGATACGAATCTATGGAAAACACACAAGGTACGTGATAAGACCAGGAGACATCAAAAACTTTTTCACACTATGCGATCATGAACAAGCACTTGGTTCGATCAAATACCTGCATGGAAAAGTGGCGGATAAAACACAATACTACAAAGTTAGGAAAAGTGGAACAGCAGGGGTCACGAACACGACGACAGGTTTATTCGGAGACAGCAAATTTCAGATCATTACAAGCGCAGAAGTAATTGATCTAATAACCTGGAGCCTCCAAAACCAATATTACCAACAAGGAAAACATATTCGAAAGCAAAAACTGGGCTTCCCGATGGGAGAAGCAATCGCACCACCAGGAGCAAATGCGCTCGCAACGGTGGCACTCGAAGAATGGGCAATACGTAACCCAAATGAATTCCGAACAACGTCAATCATCAGATACGTCGACGATATGCTTGCCATAGCAGCGTATGATCAACGCGTGAAGGAAACAAAGGAAAATGCGAGAAGGACACTGGCAGCATTATTCAAAGACAAGAGTGAAACACCACTAGGGGTATTTAACAGACCTCTAAAAATAGTGGACGAGCCACTGAATGATGACGGATCAACCAACTTCCTTGAGGCCGAAATACGTACGACGGATGATGGTAAAAATATCAATATCCGATACCGCAGAAAAAACGAGGACATACTAAGAGGAAAGCCAAATAGCAAAAGGCTAAAACTCATAGTACCGTATACTTCGTTTGGACCCAAGGATCGGCACATAGCAAAAATATACGGGATGTTCAAACGAATACAACACATTTCTCCCCGGAGGGGAGCAATTAACGAAAGAGAATTAGGCAAATCGGTACGAACATTTATTACCGAATGTATTCATGCTGGATATCCCGTGCATATATTCCAACGACCACTACGGTGCTTCAGTACACTGGACGATCGATGGACACCCATACTAAAGCAGGTTACTGCGATAAGGCATCGAATTACCACGATGTATTTAGGGATTTCCCAAAAATTAAAAAGGGTGAAATATAAAAGAAGAACAAAGAAAGAAAAAAGAAAAACAGAAAAAACTACTACACTGAATCCATTCCTTGTAGGAAGTTGCTTTATTCATCAGATCGTGGAACGCCAGTTCGGTTTTCTGCTTCTTTACAGGTGACGATTCTGAAGCCTCTTCTTCGAGTTTACGCTTTGCTTCGAGTTTACTGACGACTGTAGATGCCAACGATTCGTTTCGTTCCTCTTCGATTTTCTGCTTTATCCAGTTGAATCGGTTCACAAAGGGGGCAGGAACTTTCTTTCTGAATAATGCAATATACTCACGATGCAGTTGTTGTTTTTCCAATTCTTCACTTGTAAGGTTTGAATTTAACAATTGTTTCAAGTTCTTCTCTTGTTGTTTTTGTTGCTTTTGAGCGTCTACCTGTTTCTTAAGTAAACTCTTAACATCGTTACGAAGTTCTTTGTCTGGTGTTGATTCGCTCTTGGCTTGTTTCCCAGCGGTCGTAAGGCGTCCTTCCAGATACGATGCATCGTTTTTATACTTATTACTAGGTGGCTTGCCGAACACCACTTTGTAGGTATCTTGTAAAGTTTTTAATCGTTTTGTTGCCATGTTGATAAGATGTTGAAATTGTTTTGAGTTTTGTTTGTTTCCACTCTTCCTTTTCGTTTTCTTTCCTTTCTTTTCCCTTCTCTCTTTTTACTAAATTTCTACAAAGAAATCCATTTACCTTTGGCATTTTTACTTCTCTAAAATAAATTGGGGAGAGAAAAGTTAATGCTATTTCACCCTATTCGATGTAAAACCAAAATAAATAATCTTCTTCTTAATAACCCTACGACTACGCTCTTATGGTATTCTGATGTTAACATAATTTTCTAACACTAACAGAAACGAGTATCCAAAGGTAGGAAGATAGTTTAACATAGCAATAGCACTACAGATTAATAAAATTAAACGAGTGGTGATTGATTAGATGCCCCCCTCTATTTTACTAGCAGACTCCTACCTCTACTACAGGATTTTCTTAATACAATCGAGCGTTTCAGGACTTACTACACGATTTCTTTAGTAAGATTCACCTCCTCCATTTTTACTAAAAAATTATTTTAGTAAGATTTGCTATGGTGTGTGTATGGACGAATTATTTAGTGTACGATACCGTGTAAGAAATAGCACCAGTATACGATAGAATAAAATCCAATTTTCTTAATAAATCATTTGGTTTAGTAAGAAATCGATACAAAATATTACCAACCCCTATAATGCTTACCTGTTATTTTGGGTAGTAGGTTAATAGTATAGAATCATTAAATAAGAGGTAGATACAATAGTTTTCTATGGTGCTATTATATATATAAATTGAAAAATGGAAAAAAGTAAAATTGACAAAGTGTTAACCGAAATTTATTACAACCCGTTGGAAGGTTTAGTCGGAGTAACCAACCTGTATAGGAAAGCGAAAAAGAAATTGAAGTCCATTACGATGAAGCAGGTGAAGGAGTGGTACAAGCGACAATCAACAACCCAAATCCATTATCGAACCAAGAAGAAAATAAGTTATTTGCCTATCTTCTCTTACAAGTCAGGTGCATTTCAGATGGATCTGACGGAGATGAAACGGCTGAGTTCGAAGAACAAGGGGTTTAAATATATCCTCACAGCAATAAATGTAAATACCAGAAAATTGTACGCTTATAGGTCTAAATCAAAAAATGCGGGTGCTATTAAACAATTGTTAAAACAGTTTAAAGACGATGTTATAAGTCATAATGAATCTTTCAAAACTAAGAACAGAGTAGATGATCCGTTAACCAGCGTGACAACCGATGCAGGATCAGAATTCTTAGGAAATAAAAAATGGTTTGAGGAGAACGAGGTTCAGTTGATTATTGTCAATCCGTCCAACAAGAAGTATACCACATCAAAAATAGAACGAGTCCATCGCACTTTAAAGGAACTCTTTAACAAGTACTTCACAGCCTTTCAAACGGCAACATGGTATGATATTCTAGACGACTTTGTTTCCAACTACAACAATCGCTACCATGCAACAATTAAACAAGAACCGAACCAGGTGGGTAAAAAGGAAGAGAAGGAAATAATAAAAACAGACTTTGCCCGTATGGTAAAGCATTTGAATAGAAGGATGTTTCAGGTTGGGGATAAAGTTCGAATACGAAATGTTAAAAAAATGTTTGAGAAAGGGGAAATTCTTTACAGCACTTCAATTTATACAGTCGCCGAAACCAACCCTCTTTTTACCTTTCGAGTAAGGGATGACGACGGAGATTTGCTTAAGAAGACCTTTAAAGACTATGAATTGTTGTATGTTGGGGAAGATGTTAGAAATATAAAGAGCAGGGCAGTTGTAGAAGAGGCAGATCGTGAAGCAAGTAGCAGGAATCGTTTTGCCAGAACAGGTTTAGATAGAACCACTATTAGAAGCGACCAGATGAGAGCCAGTAGAAGGATAGGGGAGGTAATGCGACCGAAGACGAAAAAGAAAGTGAAGCGGATAAAATGGAAGTTTAGAAGGGGTGATAGAGTTAAAGCAAAAGCCTCTTTCTTCAAAGACACGGAGTTGTCTGAAATAAGACGAACTGGAAAGGTATCCCAAACCATCAATTACAAAGGAACGCCAGCGTATAATATAAAATGGTCTCGAGAACCCAAAGGATTATACTACGACCAAGAATCGGTAGAAAATGAACTAGAAAAAATATAAATATCATCGGTTATATATAATGCCTTTGATTAAACTAGATAGTTCAGCAACGAATGGAAAACCAGAAAATTTTACCACAACATTTAGCAATTTTGTCCTTGAAGACAATACGGAATACGAAGTAGCGATGGTAGCCTTATCGATGAATTACAGTTACCCAAATGTTAGTGCTACGAACGCAAACAACTTCTCTCTAAATTCTTTTTTTGGAATGTAGAATCTAGGGTCTGCTCCTTTCTGTTCTCCATCGTTATCATCATCATCTTCTGGACTATCTTCAGGATTATCCATATCAATATCACTATCACTACTCTTTTGTTCGCTACCGCTACTAGGTGGAGAAGGTACTTGGTTTCGTTGAAACACATTTCGTGCCCTTCGTAATTTAGCATTATTATTTGCTCTAGGACTGATTCCTGCGACTGGTGAAACTGACGGAGTGAACGAAAAAATGATGTCGGAATTATTACCGTTCGCGTCCAGCGTTGAAGTTGCTATACTGGCTCTAATATTCAACGAAGTAATTCCATTTGTTATGTCGACTGCTTTGGTACTACTACTGGTCGTGGTTAGCGTCACGCTTTCAAAACCTAATAAATTGTTAAATCCCGAACTAGTAAATCGCAACTGGTAATTGTTCGAAATAACAACATCTACCAACCCTGTATTGAAGTTTGGTTGAATGGTAATATCAAATACATCTGCTGAATTAACCACGCTATAGTGACCGTTTCCTTTCATAACATTTTGGATATAGTCACTTAATGCTGATACGCTCCAATTCCCGTCTGGTATCGTGACCGTGTAAAAATTTGTACCGCTGTTTGGCGAATATTCTACGGTGGCAACCTTAGACGAGAATTAAAGAGAGATTCACTTGTGAAAAAAGGTAAATCTAAACGGAATGAAATACTGAAACAAAGAAGGAGAAATAGAAGAGAGGTAGAAGAAGAAGATTTTGTAGATGAGGAACGAGGGTTAGCACCTAGACGACGATACAAGACTAGGGAGTTTGGAGTGGATGCTGATACATTAAGAGAAGAGAGAGGAGATAGACGAAGAAGTGGATTAATGAGAACACGGTCAGCCTTCCACAACTGATACATCTATTGTTTTTTTTAAGAAACTCCCACCTTTTCTTTTCTGTTTTTTGTATCGGCATGCATGTAATTTTTTGTGGCATAAAATCCTGATATATATGTTTTTCATAGTCGTAGTCCTGAATAAAATTTGTTGGTTCTTCTTCTTCTGTTTCTTCCCTTGTCTCTTCGTCTGTTTCTATGTCGCTTTCATCTGAGTCTGTTTCATAATACCAAACAGATTTTGTTTCTATTTTTATTCTTTTCCTACACACACTATATGTTTCCTCTTCATGTGCATGTATAGAAAAACATCTTCTGTAGATTTTACTCTTCTTCATGTTTTTCTTTGTACTTGTTAACTTGGTGTTGTAACTCTTTGTTTATATCTCGTAACGATTTGTTTGCCTCTTCTAATGCGTCGTTTACCTCTTGAAATGTGTCGTTAACTACGAGGGCCTTGTTAAGTGCTTTTTGTGTTGTGTCGTTAACTACGAGGGCCTTGTTAAGTGCTTTTTGTAACTG
>JACKZZ010019474.1_pt1 | contig 10787 bp, 6 predicted proteins | sample 8027871 | NCBI WGS metagenome assembly JACKZZ01 (sample SAMN15724774, study PRJNA655200) | protist metagenome | isolation source: fluorescence activated cell sorting (FACS) single amplified genomes of... | place: USA: West Boothbay Harbor, Gulf of Maine | collected 2000-07-19
CTCCTCCCCATTTCCTGATAGATCTCTTGGCTTGGGTACGCCCCACTTCGCTCATCAGCCTCGCCTAATGGTCGCAGCTCTTCTATTTAGAATATATAAAGACACCACTATTCCCAACCCCATTACTATAGTTCATTGTTAGAAATATAAACCGAGTCAGAAAATTGAAAACGAAATAGCTTAGTACAGAACTAAGCTATTTTGATTTCAAACTCGCCGCTTAATGCCGTACTGTACTGCAGTAAACGACAGAACCACCGTTCGATTTAGATTATGAAACTACCGTAGGCTCGAATAAATACATAAAAATACTAAAACCCTCGATGAAATGCGTCAACTACTTCAAGACACAGTGATTGCATACAGATGATACAACTTATTTACAAACCCTCAATAATCATGAATTTAGTTGTACCACTGTCAGGAGATATGAATCCAAAAACATAACCAAAACAGAAGTTCCGGAGGTCCGCGTAGGCTGCTGTATGTGTATCGTCCATCCACGGCGACGGGGCCCAGCCCTCCCGGAACGCATGTATCTCTGCGTAGGGTACCGAAGACAAGGGTGGGAACGACTGTTGATCCGTTCCGTCGCTTGCGCCGTGCCGCTCGTCTTCTCCACCATTTGCGCCTAATTTGCCTATACACAGTTTCTTCTTGTATTTCTGGATTACGTCGGTCGTGTGCAACTCGTAAAACTTTGTCTTAGAGGAACTTCCACTGGTTTTATCATACGAACCATGGAAGATTTTGTTAAATACTGTATATGAACGAAAAGAAAACTTCTGAAATCATCAGGTTTAAGATACATTATCTGTGCATTGTCGTTAATCTTTAGCAACATGCTGAGGCACCCCGCCAAAGAGGTATCCACTGAACTGGGTGACAGGAGAGCTTCTCTGGTAAAGAAACAAACAATTTATAAACAAAAAGTAAAACCCAAAATTTGACATGAAGAGATCTCACTGACAGCATCTTCGTGTTGGTTTGATACCTGGCAACCCGTGGTCAATAGTCAATGACTGACGATTAGTATTTGACCACATGAATGGCAATGAGGATTGACGGTGATCACGATTAACGATGCTTAATATCGCTAATAATGATTAGAATTGATGTCACTTGAGAGAGAGGGCTTGCTGAATGTTGTATGTTTTCCTCTATCCCTATGCCTCCACTCGCATATAATACTACTTCGCGGACTCGTACATAGTAACTGCGAGTGGTCCACCACGGCGACGTCGACAGGTGACAGTTCTATCTCCCTACACCTACAGCACGTCCCACCCTCTCAATATTCAGAAAGAGGGGGGGCACTCGGTCCGGTGGACTAGAAGTTAGGAATTCCAAACTCGCCACTAATCGTAATAATCTCGCCACTCCTTGCGTACTACTGTCTACTCCACCTCCTATAGTGCCCGTGTTCTTCTGTCTACTCCACCTTCTATCGTATCGATCGTGAGTATAATTAACGACGATACGCAATACAGAGAAACGAAGACAGGTTCAGATGCTATTATATCCTCTACTTCATCAAGTGCAAACTCAAAGCCCTTAATTGTCGTTGCGTCTTTACCAGCGTAGGGCAGGAGGACGACGCGGCCCCCCGGATGAAGCTTCGCAAACTTCGTGAGATCGTACACATGTCCGTCTATAGCGAGCCAAAGATCCTCCGCTGTATTGTGTCGGCCCAGCTCTTCAGGAGTGATGATCTTTTGCGAACCTCGCGTGCTCTGTCCCGGCATTCTTCCTACTGTCCTGTAGTAGTCTTAATACTCAAGTAGTTTCTGCTGTCATGTAGTTCCTTCGGTATAAATAATCATAAAAGCCAATCGGACCTTGGTAATGACGTGGCAACGATATCAGGACGCCACCTTAGTAACCTATAATCGCGCGTCAGGTAGCAGCAACCTATAGATATACCTATTGGAAGGGGCTGGACTTGGACTAGCGTTATCAAATAACCCGATATTGGGGGGGCCCTTGGTTATCGTCTTTGTTTGTTTTCTAATCTTTTATGAACAACTCCCGACGCGCGTGTGGGGCTGAAATTTTTGCACACACTTATGAAACCAGAGCCAACAAGCGCTCTCTTCATTTTTGGGCACAATTATGAAGGAGCCAACAACAACACGACCGTTCACTCGCACTCGAAACTTGTCTCTCTTTTGCCAAAATTTGTTCCGTTTTGAACTACAGTTTTTGCTCTCAGCATACAGCTACGCAGCTGAAACCTTTGGCCTGACTAAGCCTTCTTTTTTCACTTCGTCTGGGGATGGGCAGCCCTTTTGTTTTCACAGAGATGGGCTTGGCTTGTGTTGTGATTAGATCCCAACCTCCACGAAGTCCTGCCAGTGTCAATGAGCGAACGACTCGCGATGGGCTCACCAATAACTGGGGCGGACGTCAGTGATCTCTTCAGGGTTATGGCTCACAGACATGGCACTAGCCTGCCTCCCTTTGTACTTTTTAGGGATTGGGATCAACGTAGCCACTGACCTCGTGGGCACTTCCTACACGGTCCCACGCTACTTCTGTGACGTCAAAGCATCAAGCTGCTCAGGCTTACTCCGGACTCAGTGAGGCGGCGCGTCCAACGCCTTCGCATATCACTCTTGATCTTTAAACTTAAAAGATCACTATTATAGTGATCTTTTAACTTTAATGTGTAGATTTTTAAGATCACTATGTATAGTATACATAGTTATAGTGAAGATTGTGTCGTTTGTCCTTCTTATTTAGAGTGAACGCTTAACCGGAGAGGTGGTTGGTCCTTGCCTTGAACATCGATGCACACGGGTAGTGTATGGATGATGCTTGACTGCTTGATACCTCTACAGAAACAGTGCAAAAAACTGGCTGATGAAACTTAGTTTGATGATGAGTCTCATTGAGAATACAACGCTTTCGGGCAGTAGTTAAAAATCTTCTCAAAGTTAATACATACACCATCTTGGATGGACATTACATGACTACGCAAAAGCTCGAATAAAAATGAGCGCAAGAAGGGCGAGGTCTTCGTACAACTAGCCAGGCTCCGATATCATCAAATCTATCGTTGGAGTTGAATGCGGGTTGTAGGTCTAGGTCTTCTTATCGCTAATCGCGACCTTAAGGATTTACCGAAATAAGTTGCAGATTGACGAAGGTGGATTCATAATACAAGACTTGGAGACCATAGTAGGGGTTCTTGTCTGATAAGGATGATACTAGATCCTGCCTTCCTTTCCTAGTAGCTGAAGTAGAAACCACAATTTCTTTGAAAAGTTATTGATCATTTTTTTATAGTAGCAAGTTTAATATGCACAGTAGAGAGTGAATTCATGTGACATTAAGGATAACAAGGAGTTACTACGACTAGTACAATTGACCCACACCAGCGGATGCCGCTTCATTAAACTTCAAACCGTTAGTGTATGTTCATCAATATAGATACAACCTTCCTTAGGACTTGTGTGTCCCTTGCAATGGCAATACAACATATTCAATTGAGACTGACGTTCATTTGTAATAATGGATTAGCTCCTTGTAATAATTGACTTAACTAATGAACAAATCAATAAAAAACATTAACGAATAGTATGCGGGAAAGCAATGAAAATTGTAACTCTGACATTAACACTAAATAGTTTTTCCTTTCAATAATTATCGATTTCATTAAATATATCAATATGTAGTCGGCACATGATCTCCTCACGACCGCCGTCCTGAGAACAAATTACAGGACTTCATCTCGCTCGCCACTGTTTCTTTGAGAACAGAGCACGCGTGTGTTCAGCTTGCGCGGGTCCACATCGTCCGTCTGTAGTAATTAGAGATTGTCTAGTGATTACCACTGAAGAATTGAATTCTATGTCATCTGACATTCAGAGATTTCTTCTTGTTGAATTTTGGCTGGATTGAATTTTGTTTAAAGTTAATCCCTGAGAGAGGAAATATATAACTTGCAAACTAGACTTGAACGCACGATCATGGGGCGAGTGTTTTTCGATCCTTGTCGTGCCTCTATTTAATAGCCACATGAATAAAAAAGGGAGAGTAATACAAAAATACTCCCTTTATTCGTTCCTACCCGCCTTAAAATAATACAGGCGGCCCGGCCTGGTGTGGCTGGCATGCACTCGTAATCGTGCCGAAGAGACACCCAGGTGGCGCACGACCAGACGTCCCGCATGCATATGTGAATTAGCGAAAACGATATTTGTTCGTAACAAGTATACTACATCGGGAGTGTGATAGTGGTATTAACTAAGACTACGTACTGGTACTAGGAAGGACTACTGAAAGTTAGAGAGAACTGGAGAGGACTACTCCTGCTACAACCACATCTTTTCACCACAACTTGAAGTATCTTTACTTGAGGTGGTGATGTTGTTCTCACCACCAGCGCTATCTCTTCAAATAAACAACATCACATCAATTATACGTAGTTACTAGCACAGAGATAAGTAGCCACAGAGCATAATCTTCGGTTCCCCCGAATGTGTAGGAGAGGCCAGTCACATCGCAAGTGCACGTAGCGGTGTAGAAATCGTGAATGGTTTCCGCGGCACTATGTACTAGGACATCTCTGGCGTCTGGTTTCCCACATATGGCCCGCTGGTAACTCTTGGCGTTGCGGAACTTAGAGCCTCTAAATCAAAAACCATTGATTTTAGTAGTAGTGCCTCCATTTAGTAGCATGCTAAAAAGGTTTCACAAGTGAATAAACGTCCTCTGCGGACATTTATGAAGAAGCAGATTGTAGACATAAAGGGTGTTTCGTAGAAGAAGCTTTTGAAGTAACAACCTGACACATGTTAAGTAAACACATTCCGCGAACTGTGAGCCTGATTGGTTAAAAATTAGGCTGCGCACTTCTGACTACAATGTATCTATATGTAACCAGTCTACTTGTAGTAGTGACTGGCATGCACATCATATGCACACTGTGATTCTTCAACTGTAACTAGAAGATTACATATCAATTCTTCGATACTGCTTCTTGTCTACCTAATAAGCCGATCAAAAGGTTCTAGATGTCCTTCACCTTAAGGAGCTTCATTGCCGACGTGTCACCCACCTTTGCAAGATTCTGGCATCCACCGTGCAACATCTTGCCGCCAACACACAGCGAGTCACAACTTCCTGCATCCGGGCTAGGATTAGAACGACATTTCTTGAATATACAATAAGAAAAAGATATACAACTATAACTACGTACAGTACGTAGTTATAGTTGTATCACGCATTGTTTCGAGTACGTAACGTACTCGAAACGATGCATGATGTGCAGATGCAGCGCTGCATACTACCTTCCCTTTCTACAAACTTGAAATTTGGATTCTCTTCTACAAATTCATCTAGCTTGATGTTGTATGAAAAAATATAGATGATGATAAATCTAAAATTCCTAGTACATTTACATACCAGTCATTTGTAAAAAAAAGAGTATTTTTTATCACAATTGAAACAAAACACCAACACGCGCCATAGCAGACACTTGAAACAACTGCGCGCCGCAGCTGCAGGTACCACCCCACATAGGGTCTCCGGACCGCTTCCGCTTTTTGATCTCCACGCTTTAAAGGTAGGGATAACCTTTCCCAGGTGAGGTGGCTCACTTCTTTTCCAACTAGCCCTAAACCCTAGCATTGTAACTTTCCCTAGTGAGTAAAGAAAGAGAGGGGAATCCACCCGGAGCCTCCCTCTCCAACCAGGTGGATTCCTCTCTCTTTTCTATTCGAAAAACTAAAATAAGCGAGGAGAGACAAGAATAACTTTAAGTACTCGGCTATTCTTTTTTTTACTCGCTTATTTTGAGTTATCGTAGTTGGAAAGGGAGGGAGCCGCCTCACCTGGGAAAGGTTATCCCTACCCTTAAACGTTATAATTGCTCCGCGATGAAAGATTTTCTCCAGTAGTGGAACTGGAACTAGTCATCCCCCTCTTGGATATCCCCAATAAACTCGCAAAGTAACCTTTTACACGACCTGCGAGTGGATAGATGAACATGTACACGCGTCGAAGTAGAGCATGCTAGTCATTCATATCCTGTCTGAAACAAGAAGATTATCCTAAACCTATAATTCCTGGTACTACCTAAGAGCATCTAAATCCGAGCCATAATCACCAGCTAATAATGACGATCATTCGATCAAAATTCCATGTTGATGCACACCACTTGCGCTTCAGGTGAAATACTTTGAATAGCACCTCTACAGTGTCGAGTGATTACTTGCATAAAGAAAACATCAAGACGGGAAGTTCAAGTTTCATTCATTCATTCATTCATTCATTCAAGTTGTACAACAACAATAATCTCGAATACATCAATAACAAGAACAAGCAGGAAAAGTACGTGGATTCGCTTGAATACTTATACTGGTGAGAACCAGAGCGTGATAAACAGAAAGAAGTACGTGGAATCGCTTGAATACTTGTGAGAACCAAAGCATGAGCCCCCGTCGCACTGCAGGTGTCAAATTGAAGACCGTTTTTGTGTCTTGCAGTTGGCAGCTCCACGCTGTCAAGCTTAGCACTTTGCGACGAAAATTAGAGTGGCCAGCTTCATTGTCTGTAGGTGCTTATCTTTCCTTGTTCGTCTCTCCGTATGAGAAAGAAGATCTTCATGCCCAACAAACAACTAAGTGTCGAGAATAAAGAAGATTCAAGATTGTGCATATCATGAAATTTCTAAAATAAAATCGATTTATTTTATCACGATACTTTTAGTAAAATCGATGTCTACAACTTCAATCAGATTGAAGTATAGTCACAGTTTCAATCAATTTCATCAATCAAATTCAAAATTTCAAAATAACATATCAACTAACAACATCAACATAAGGTAGAAGCGTTCCCAAGCTTGCACATTTGGCACTGCTTCCTTGGTGACAATTGTCCCCACAACACCAGTGACATGGCTGGTTCGATCCCGATTCGGCGTGACTCGTACAGTCTCCCTCATCGAAAAATTGTTCACAATTTACCGTCTCTTGTAGTGCGGTCCCCGACGGAGTGGAGTTAGAGAGTATTTGATACACAGATAATACTGCATATTATCTGTGTATATTAACACTACTGAGTCTGAGCAGTATTATCTGCATATTATAACACTACACTAACTAATAGCGACTCTACTGATAAAGCCGTGTTTAATTTAAGCAAAGCTTTATCAATTGTAGAGTCAGTATTTGTACAACTAGCCACAGTTGTGGAGAGTCATAAACTGAGAGACTGTCTCTCAGTTTGTGACTCCTTTATATGTCTCTCAGAGACAGAATGAGACACTGTACTTAGTCTAAGTACAGTGTTTCATTCTGTCTCTATGATCTAATAGATAATAGGAAAAAAACTCTTCCTTATCTCTGTAAGAACTATAAATGCCATAATAATAGCTGCGCTACAGCTGTTATGGCCCAAACCATTCTTGCTTCGCCCGTAGTACCCGTTCGAATCCATCAATGCCTGGGAGCAGAAAAAGACAATCTATATCGAATCCACCAATGCCAATGCCTGGAAACACTCAGACAAAAACAATCGATATCTCCAGTTTGATGATGTTGTAGACACAATGAATAGAAGTAGAGACTGAGACAAAATTTATGCTTAATAGTTCGACAGAAAAAAACATCCATGACAAACTACAAAGTTTGTTCAAACAAACAAAAAAAACCTAAAAAGAGCCTCCAACGTGACAAATCAATTATACGCGCAAGATATTTATAAGAAGTTGCACCCGCCAGCACCACAGTTTTCGCCATCTTCTAGTACTAAATGCGCTCTAAATAACAATCATCAGTGTGTACTCAAGAATAGAATATTTCAAAAAAAAACAAACAACTAAAGGTACAAATAAAGAATCAATACTGCCCAGGACTCGCACTTGCTAGCCTTATCCGCAGCGCAGGCGTGGCCACAGCACCAGTGACACGGTGAGTCGGCTGCTGTGCGATGGCGTAAGCACTGATCCAATGTTAGCGCTTGTTTGATAACAGCATCGTCGATGGTTCATTTTTGAAGATAACACAAGTTTTACTCAGACTTCCTTCAGACGTCAAAACACTGCGAGTTCTTCTACTGTTCCTAGAGGTAGTAAGTTCATTGAACAAGATAATACAAGTTTTACTGCTGATTCGTCGAAGATGATACAAGTTTTACTTAGACTTCCTTCAGACTCTAATCCTTGAGGTAGTAAGTTAAGAAAAAAAGTAGCATCGGCATTGAAAGTTGTAGTGCCTACATCTTACCTCTGACTTAGTTTTAGTAGCAGACTCGAGCATACAATAAAAAGTTTTTCTAGTAGTAGTACTCGTAGTACGTCAAAGGACTTCTGCTACTAGTTTATTTAGTTTTACTGGTACTTCTTAAGGACTTCTAGTACTACTAGTGGTAGCACTAGTATTACGTCAAAGGACTTCTGCTACAACTAGTGCTACTTAAAAAAGGACTTCTACCACTAGAAGTACGATCATTATTTTCGTGTCCTACCTCCGTCTCAAGCGTCTCGCAGGGCAAGCCCTGTTGGAGACGCTGTAACAGGGAAATCATCTCCGGTCTCGAAGACGGCGCAAACATCGTTGTCTCGACAATCGGCCTCCGAGGCACGGAAGGCGAGGAAAGATGAAGATGGGATAGATTTTTTTCACCTTCTTGGTGGTTGCTCTCAAAGCTCCTTAAGAACGTCCGAGAGAGAATGGATTAATGTGAACATTCTCAAATAACTTGATATCCGATATGCTCCTCGGGAATGACCCTTATCTGAACACATTTATACGTCTCCCTACACCTCCTAGCTAGATCCTCGGGAATGACCCTTATCTGAACATTAACATATACCTCTCTCTACACCACTCAGCTAGATCAATTTCGATTAGACGAACTGCGAACTACCTCCAAGTGCCCTTATAAAAGCGGATTGGATCAACGAGAACTACTGTGAAGCATAAAAGGAGAGAGTCGGCGTTACTCTCGGCGATTGTCCTGGGACGAGCACCAAGCGTGCTGTCACAGGCATCATTTCCCCTACCGATACCACTGTCAATAGTGGCATCGGCAATATTGAGAGAGCCCACCAACATTTTAGTTGTGCCGCGAGACGGGTCGCAAAGAGCCTCCTCATCATCCTACGCCGACCAGCGCCGGCGAGCGCACACCACCGCGGCTACCGTTTCCTTGTCTTCGCGTTCTTATTGTCTTTATGTTGACTTGTCATTAGATTTCAATCAAAAATCAAAAACTATACGAGGACATCTACATGAACTTCAAATTACCCATACCTATGAAGAATAAATATGATGAAAATGAAGATTCATTGGAAATAAACGGCTACTTAGTTGTAGGGGAAACATGTTGCATGATTGACGAGACCACATCTATACTCTATTATAGGTAACAAGTTTCATATTCTTCTCCTTTCGCATGATCGAGACAGGTTCTGGTCATTCTTAGAATAGAAACCAACGCATACTTTAGGCAGTATGTACGACCTACACAAGTTTCACTTTTGTGTCGAGGATACGTTTTTCGCTCATGCCGAGTTGATATTTTTCATTCCTGAGCTTGCTGCCGAAGCCTATCGCTAGATCTCATCGGGACAAAAATCTTCTATAATTGGATTCCAAATAATAGATCAGGACAGAGCACTTTTACCGACACGATCCCACGGAAAGCAGATGGATGCAGAAACTTTTGTCATGTCCTCCCATACTCTCTCTGTCCGCAATCAATTTCATGTCAATTTCTCTGTTTCGCCTCCCGCTCTTCAACTGAATTTCTTCTTTTGACCGGAATCAACATACATGGTTAAAAAATGTGCTTCTGTTGCTGTTGTCTCTCACCCTCTCCATGTTTCTTATTCTTATTGATATCTCTCATACTATAATTGAATCAGAGCTTCAACTTGAAGCAATCACCACTACAGAAGATGATGTTGCCATAGCAGCGACAAACCGATGACGTCACCCTCCATCTTTGTTGTATGTCTGGCTCCCGCCTAGCGCGGCAGTTGCGGAATAGCAGAGCTTTCAGGTGGTTTCAGCTCTCATCATAGATATTAAGCATGAGTGTGTTTTTATCAACAACGTTGGAGGCGTAGGCGTTACACCTTCATTTAATCTTATAATCGTTCGAGAATCACTTATAGTCTTATAATCGTTGAGTTGCGTACTCTGTTCGAGAATCACCATGAAGATTGATGTGGACTTGGAACTCTTAGTTTGTCTAAGATCTTCACTACCATTCTCCATCGGCTCTAGCTATATTAATTTCATATACTTAATATAAGAAACATAAACAGATATAGATAACGATAGGACACGCCTTTCGTTGGGAAATTACTTACGCTACTTAATACTGAGTGCTCACGCTTCTTGTCCGGAACCAACATCCTCCTTGTTCAGAACCAACATCCTCCTTGTTCAGAACCAGCATGCTATTTGTTCGGAACAAACATGCTATTTGTTCGGGACACTCCATTCTGCCGTCTGAACGAAACTACATTGGTTATTCTCTTTAGCCGGATCGCAGCGGTACACGTACTGGCCGAATCTTGGCCCAGGCACCATCGTGCATTGCAACTCCGACACATGTAAATTAGATGAAAGTCAAGTACTTTGTTTGTTGAATTATGGAAGATGACCCACGACACAGCGCATTTGCCTGCTGCCAAAGAACACTACAACTCATATAGATACTATGTATACCTGTACTATACACTGAAGAATGTTAGTCACAGAGCCGAATACCACGATGTCACTGAAGAGACGAGAGGGGTGCATCAGCTTCAGCACAACACTCCTGCTCGG
>JACKZZ010012938.1_pt1 | contig 10785 bp, 4 predicted proteins | sample 8027871 | NCBI WGS metagenome assembly JACKZZ01 (sample SAMN15724774, study PRJNA655200) | protist metagenome | isolation source: fluorescence activated cell sorting (FACS) single amplified genomes of... | place: USA: West Boothbay Harbor, Gulf of Maine | collected 2000-07-19
TCTACTTAACTAATAATTTCGAATTTGGATTTAAACCTATCTGAAATATTTTATGTAGATTTTTGAATTTGTTTCTGTACTAGTACTTGGTTTCTTTGCGACTTGATTTGCATCTTCCTTCTTGAAGAGCTGCAGAAGTGTTTCCTATTTTTGAAAAATGAAAATGAAAATTTTTTGTATTCTAGGTCCAGTATCAAGAACAATGTTGTTGAAAACCATTTAAAATCTCTTTTGTTTCTATAGAAATGACAACTCAGTCAGGATTAGAGAGTAAGAAATTTATTACCAACAATTTGATGCATCTATTAATGATGAATATGAATGATGTGATTGAATCGTTACAATTCTCCGTCAGATACGTCATCAAAAATGATGGATATCTCAATAATAATAATAATTCGAGTTAACTTGCCAAGGCTCAAGCTTCTAGTATATGGATAAATTGAAGTTCCGTTAGTTATGTGCCAAGCTATCAGTATCTTTTTCTACCAATGTCATGCAAATAATGAGAAAACAATTATCATATAATTATGAGACGTCAACTACGGTAGATTTAATATTCTAATAGAGCTAATAATTATGATATGAAATGTTTCAAACAAATATATATTCTACATAAATGTCCGTTTTCCTATAGTAATATTTTCATGCCGATTCGATACTACTCAACAGAGACCTCTTTACTAATATTACGATTCGTGCTTTAAAATAAAGAATTCAAGATAATCGTTAGTCGTAGGCTAAGATCCAACTAAATTTACAATAATAGTCTTACTTGACATACCGTATGTACGCGCTCAGTTTAGTCTTACTTCTATTATAAATTTTCGATTATCATTCAATCTCCAGAGTCGATATATTAAGTTAAAAAAATCTGTCGATACGTCCGCGAAATTCAGTTTTCCCGATGGTAGTACCATTTTCGCATCTTTCCAAATCCATTGAATTTGCTCGCTGCAGCTTGTGTGTAGGCTCCTAGAGCCGGCCAAACCAAAAAGTCTCCTTCGTTCAACTTCTCCATGTCTGTCTGCGCTACCAGATCGAATCCATCACACGTAGGGCCAAATAATAAGGCTGGATACTTCTGAGGAACTTGGTGACGCAAATTTTGGGAAGGTGAACCTTCATCCATATTGATAATGCTCGATTCACCGCTAGAGAGGGTTGGTCCGCGAACGATTTCCGGCGGGCGCACGTTGGCATGGTCATACACTAGATTGTTGAAACTCCCATACACCCCATCAGCCAAAAAATAGCGGAAGCGCGGCTTCCATTTGTTTTGCGGCGATAATGAGTTGTCGGACGTGGGACTGGATTCATCAAATTCCTCGAGTTTTAGAGGGTCACATATAAAAGCATCTTCTTCTTGCATTTCTGATTGGCCCAGGGAGCCACCATTCTCAGATTCTGGGAGGTCGTCAGGGCTATCATCTGCCAAGGAATTATTAGCTCGTTCACCGCTTGTGGTCGCATCGTGTGGTTGGGAAACCGAGAGAGGAGTGCCAGCAGTTTCTTCAGAAGCTTCATCTTGTCCATTGGGAAGAGAGAAGCCTCCCAAATCGTGCACTCCTATCACTTTCGTGATCAGGGCAGTAGTTTTGTGCGCGAAGAAACGCCCCGGTTCCGCAATCATCCTTTTGCGGCACAGTATCTTGCTGGAATCGACAAAGGTGAGAATCTCCCCGGCCATCTTGCGGAATAAGACCTGCGTATCGGCGATGTCCGAATCGCATTTCTCACTCCCATTGTTGTTAAAGCAGTGATTGCTGTGAGGAGAGTCAAGCAACTTCAAATCGCCCTCTCCGGGAAATCCGCCGCCGATGTCCAAAATGTTCATATCATCCGGGGAGAAGAATGCCTCAGGAGGTGACTGGTCCTGAGACCCTGTGGCAAGACCCGTGGCGATCGCAAACACTTTTTCAGCCTCTTTTAATGCTTTGGTAAACATTCCTGCCTGCGAGCATCCGGATCCGACGTGAAACGAGACTCCTTTCAGCTGCAATTTGAGGTCAAAGCAGCGTTCGATCAGGGATTTGTAACAGGCTGGAGAGCAACCGAATTTCATACTCATAGGACATTGCGCCGTTTTCTCATCGCCGGTGACTCGGATGCGGAGCAGAACCTCCGCGTCAGGAAAGCATTCATTGATTTTGTCTAATTCGCCAAGGGAATCAAATGTCATCTTGTGCACCTTGTGATTTCAAAATATTTGTGATGCAAGGTTCAAATTTCTCAAAAATTTCATACCAACTGTCACACGGCATTGTTCCAGTAATACAACAATACTTCTTATAAAACTGTCGAGAGTGGAAGAATAAAAAACAATTACAACTTATAGAATGTTTTAAAAATTTTAGCTAAGCTTTACTGAATTAGAATTTAGTATTTACTAGTATGAATCTACAAAAAAAAGTTTAGTATTAGTACTTTCAATTTTTTCGCACAAGCCAAATGCGATCGGAACTTCACTGGATTAGCGTAGATGATGCGATCAGGTCCGCCAAATGTTCCACATTGACTGAACCTGTCTTTAGGGGATACGGATCGCAGCATTTCCGTAACCAGCTCTAATTCGTCAGCCGAGGCGCAATCGAAGCCCGTGCCCAAGCTGGCGAGAACGCGGAGAATTTCGATATCGGGGTTGCACTTCACAGCGTAAAATGGGGTCACCCGATTGTGGAAGGCCGCATTCCACAGAAGCATCTGAGAGCGCAAGATAGACAGATCCACTAGAGCGATCGGACGGTCAAAATCTTCTTCGTCCGAAATCGCGGTGAGGCCAGCTGTCGCAATTTTCAGCAACGGAGTATGGAGAGAAAAGGCAGGAAATTGGAATCCGAGATCATCGTTCTTCTTCTTAATATCTTGACTCACATTGACATTGACACTGGAGACATCATCTCGTACTACCGTCAGGAGGTCACCGATAGACAGTTTTGGACCTGATCCAGAAAACTCTCCCGTGAGAATCTGTTTGTTCCTCATCAGTAGCACCTCTATGCTCTGAGGTTGGAATAGGTCTAGGAAGATCTCTTTTAGAGTGTCTAACGAAGTGGAGGAGGAAGGAATGTAATTCGTTTCCACACTTGCATAGCTGCAACTCTCCTGGGGAGTAACATGCACAGTCATGTAGAAGTTACCGAAAACTAGATTGGCACTGTAGCCCATCGGGGAGAAAAAGAATTCATCGAGGTGAAATAGATCGGCTGCTTCTATTAAAGGTCCATTATTATTTTGTTCCGAGTCAGGGTCAGAACTTTGGGTACTACTATCCACAGAATCATCTTGCTCACTAATACTATTAATACTAGTACTGGAGACGTGGCTTTCCTGAGTCTCATCCCCGTCGTTGGAGCTGCCACCATCCCGGGACGATGACCCCTCGGATTTGAATCGAATTCTGGGTTCCGGCTTGTTGGGACTGTTTCCCACCGAACTGCAGATGGTACTGAGGTCCGATACAGATTTCGTAGGCTTCAAAATCGAACTTGAAGCGTTATTAATTACAACCTGCGCACAATCTCCATCGCTTAATAATGCCGGGTCGCTTCCGAAACTCAACGGAGACAACACCGCCGGAGAATTCGAAGCATACTCTTTCTGAAGTTGCAATAATTCGTCATTGGCCCCTGTCTGCAGAAGTTCTTTCTTAAGCCAATCCCACAATTTGGTCATTTTTTGTTTCGTTTTCTTAATGCATTGCGCCTTCTCCGCCTTACAAAGGTGGTTTGTGAAGAAAAGAGCTGCGCGGTCTTTCGAGATGTTACGGCAAGCGAATTCCAGCACGTTTTGCGCAGAATCATCACGAGCACCCTCTGAATCCTCCTGCGAGGCGGACCTTTCAGCTATGACGACGTAACCAGATTGGAGCGAATGCTCTTCTTCTACGGTTGACTCGCTGGAAGTTAGACTAAACTTTTTGAGAGCGGTTTTGGGAAAAACGTGGTGAATCCAGTCGATCTCGTGCTCCGGATACTTATGCGGGAATTCCTGATCTTGAGGACGTTGCAACGTCGGGCGGCGGAAGACAAGCTTTACCAGTTCGATTTGGAAAGAGTCTTTTAATTTACTGTAACTAATATCCATCGAGTTTAAAGCTTGTTTTTGAAGTTCTTCAGACGATTGCATTTCCTGAATTAATTTCAGCTTCACCATCTCCAGTAATGGACTCAAGATCTTTAAAGGAGTCGTTGTACCGCAAGTTTTAAGCAAAAACCCCTTGTCCCACACGAAAAGAGAGGATTCCGACAAAACGTAGGCGTCAATACCATCAGAAGAGCCATCGAAGTTGGTCAGAGCGCGACTGGAAACATTACTACTAGGTGCTCCATCGTCTCCCTTGAAGACAGCCAAGATGTCCACCTTGGCATGTTTCAGCAGCCCAGACCAATCGGAGACGTTGAGGAGGGAACGGAGACTGAAATTCTTAATTTTCATGCAGTCATCCAGAGATTGGGGGCGACCCTCCTTGACAGGCGCCGGAAAAACATCCATCATAGCGTAGAGACTGCGCTCTGGTCCTTCGAAAAAGTCGGCCATTTTGTGAAAGATCTGCGAGTTTTACACACTGAGTCTTCACAAATTATCTGCGGCTGGCACTAAATACACTATAAGTCTTAAGAGGAAATGTTTAATGTTTTGTAAAAAGTTTAAACTTATATTAACTTAGAAATAAAATTATTTTAGCTTAACAATAATAAGAATTGCGTTAAGATATAAAACTGAAGAGGTCCTAGACCTTGGTAACAGTAAGTACTAAAATTGGTGTGATCAGAGTGACAGCTAGTAGCACAGTGGCATAGAGAATCGTCGTCGAAAATCTAGAAATCAAAAATGTGACAATCTATGATTAAAAGAGCCAAGTCTCAAAGGCACTAATATTTGAAGTTAAACGAAGTGCTCAAGTGAAATATCGATGTTCCCACGTAAATATAATATTTTGAAATACTATTAGTGTAGATCAGAAAATTATTAAGTACTTAATTTGGACTCCTACAAATTTGCAAATAATTATATGTGACTTTTGATTATCAGAATATCGAACTAGGTATAATAGTCACGCTCAAGTTTCGCAAGATATTGAGGCTTGATGAATCTAGCAAGGATCGTTAAAATTCTAAAATTGCTGCTTACTGTAGCAACATTACCATGTTAAACTACCGAGTCAGATGAAATTTACTAAGGTTCAATAATAATATGTGACTGTACACTTCAATTATAATCTGAAATTACGTAATCCGAATCGGTGCTATGACTCTTCAAGAATTTAGGTTAAACGTTCTAATACTAAAAATAAGCTTGTGCTACCTAACGTCTGATTCCATCCCTTATCCTTAGGCTCCTACGAAATATACATCAACCAAGTCTAACAGAAAGACGACTTAAAACCTGAGGTCATTCAGATCCTCAATTTTTTAGTTGTTACACAAAAACCAAGTAGAAGTATATACTATGTACGTAGAGTCACTGTTTGATCAAACGCCTGGTCGGTGAAATGTAACATTGTAAGTGCAATTTCCAACTTAAATTAACTTTAAGTATAAAGTTCTATTATTGGAATTTTATTGAAGCTCATTGTGATATGCTAATACTGTCAACAAGTATCAATGGCTTTAAAATTAGAGGCCTATGAAATAGGATGGGATTAATAATACTAAATAATAATTGACATATTTCACATAATAATATCCAACATCTGATTGTTCATCTGGACATACGAAAATGGGGGATAGTATTCGTGAGTAGGGACCCGGATTGAGAACACTAATATTATGGTTGAATCTATTATTATAGTGTCTTTCTATTATTTATCTGATAATCACACAGCTATATTAATGTATTGTGATTTTAATGGTCTAGCGATCCATATGACCATTTCAATTTAACATTTGTTTGATTGCTTAAAATGAACTTTTGAAAACTGATTTTACTTAAGCTACGATATCTTTTTATACAAGAACGGACCACGACTCGGCTGCCAGCGGCGGCGGATTTTTTTGATACACATAGATAAACCCATTGACTATCGCCGTAGCCTGGTTATGTATTCAATTTCGTTTCCAAAAGCTATTTGATCCATAAATCACGTAATATTCTTATTATGAATTTGATACTATAATATGTCGATGGCATTATGAAGTTATGCTAAAAATACTAGTATGTTGGATCTCTGTGATCGAGTGACTTGATGAGAATAATAGAATACTTTTAGACAGTATTACCACGAAAATACTTGGTACCGATTCGCAGTTTCTCAGTCAGAAAGATCACGATCTTAACTTAAGATCAAAAATACGTGGACGTCTTTTAAATTTGTAAAATCATTGTTTGCTTGCTTCTTCAGACACCGTAACACTTTAAATAATACTAATAATTTTAAAGATGATTATCAAGGACCCGGTTTAAAATAAATAAACCTGCTTCACAATAACAAAAATTGAAAGTCGCGCTAAAAGTTGAATTTATTTGATTCGTAAAGTTTTAAACCCCATCTCTCTCCACAATTTGTTAGTAAACTACACACAGCAACGAATTATAAGAACTCAATTGGTTGATGACGGGTTCAATTGAACCACTGCATTACTAAATTTGGACCTGAATACTTAATACTGTACTTGGAGTAGACGATGCTCTGTGTCAATACAAAGTCTTCCTTACAGTTCTTCGTCGTTTTTCTCTTCCTTTTTATCGCCCAATTTTATCTCAAAGGTAGTAAATTCCTTATCAGATGAGTCCGCATTCGCCTCCTGCTCCCCAGAGTCAGCCTTCGCTTCGGGTTTTTTTATCTCGAATTCTTTACCTTTGGCTAGTGCCGCCAAAATGCGGGCGGCGACGTCGGGCATCGACTCTTTCTTGTTTTTCTTCTTTTTATTGCTCTGCCTCTTGGCTTCCTCACGTCGCTTCACTTTCTCAGGGTCGGCGTAGGCAATGCCGTCCTTATCTCGCTTTTTTACAGGAGTCGTCGTTGTGGTGTCCGTAGGCCGCTTCGACTTTTTACTCCCGAATATCATTATGTTTGTACTATCCTCCGCCTCTTCATCCGACTCCCTCGTACTATCCTTCATTGTGCCTTGAACCAATTGCATAATGCTGCTTATGGATTTAGAGAGATCACCGAAGTCAACTTTCACCTTAACGCCTTCTTCGCCTTCGGCTTCCGTCTCGAAACCCTTCTTTGCGAGAGCCTCGCGCACATCATTTTGCCAGAAACCTCCTTTTTTTTTTTCTGAGCTCTTCTTCCCACTCCTCTTCTCGTCGGGAGGGTTTCTCTCGAACCTACGCTTCATCTCCCTCATTACCTAGGGGTTGCTTATTTACTATTTATACGATTCGGATCCAAAACTTGTCTTATAGGAGTCGGAAGTTTCGTCTTAGTAATATAATAAATTATATAATACTAGTAGAAAGCTTCCCGAAATATAACGCTCAAAGGCTCGACACTAATAATGAATACCTTTCGTGCGTTGAGCAACTCCGTTTGCTCATTTTGCGACTTGGTCCTACGCGAGCGTATCTTTGCGGGAGCCATCATAACTTTCTCATGCAGGCTTTCAATCGTATAAAGTAAAGATCTGGCGCCATTACGGTACATATTTGCTCCGTCTTTGCTGGAGAAAACAGTTGTCGTAGACTTCGGTCTAGAACTTGGGTTGTCATTATATTGCATCGTTTGTCCTATTACAACGCGCGTGTTGGACCCTTTTAAACGAGCTTCTTTTTCAGGATCGAAAGAAGTATACAATTCTTTCTTTTCAGACATTGTAGAACTGGATCCTGCCAGGTCAGTAGTAGGCTTAGTGGACGACGACTCATCTAAGTCCGAGGCTAAATTCGTCAATGTTTCCAGCCCCGAGCTGGGCCCAACCTCTGTGACTACGGTATTAAGCAGAGCGTCTTTCGGTCTCAACACTTTCGCATGGGAAAAAGGCATTGTTTTCTCAGTTAAGAGAACGCGATCACAGGACGCGGACGCAACCTAATAATTTTTTCGAAGTAAATTAATAATTACTTAATAATAATCGAATGTTAAATTTTTGACTCAGATTAAAGTCTACGTTGAAAGAATTTTAATCATTATCATGACAATGTCTTATAATTTCTAACGCCGATTCCTATTGCAAAAGGATTAATAAATAGTGTCACTAGTAATAGCAATTACCACTCCCCTAATCACAGTCCCCCATTGTTCTTTGCCAGATGAGTCCACGAAGCTTCTCCTCAACACGTTACCTCTCATCCCCACCATAGAAAACCCATCGGGACGAATAGCACCCCACTTTACCGGAACTGCTCGTACCTCCCCCGTTTCCACGTTCCAAAAACCGCGTAGTTTGAAGGCGCCCTGACGGTTGGTGATTGTTTGAAAACGAAAAGACAGGAAAACATGAGCCTCCTTCGCATCGAACTTTTGGTCCAATCCCTCCTCATCTTTGCTAGCCTTCACATTTAACGGCCACCGATTAGAGTACTGTTTTATTAGATCGCGAGTAGTCTCGGGGCTATCATCATCCTCGATAGCATCTGAAGTGGAATTGTTTACTGGCTCAGCTGTGGAGTGGTCCTCCTCCGCGCACTTCTTTCCACAAGACTCAAACCTGTTCTCCCATGCAAACTCGTGATAGTTGTGAAAGGCATCGTCTGCCGGGAACTCGTCATCCTCAAAATTGAGATCGAAGTTCCGCATTGAATCCGTCTGAGATGTTGACTCGTTGGACAGTCTAGCTAATCCATTGTAGTACTGGTTCACCCCCTTCATCCCTTTTCGCATCAGCCCCCGTAGACCGTGTCTAGTGGAGCAGCGAAGCTTGGTCTTTCCTAGCATTACCGCATCTGCTGCTGCGATGTTCACTTTGTTTCGTATCTTGTTTCGCGTTTTGGTATTGAAATCCACTCGCTCTATCCGCAACCAGATACGGGTGGCCCCTTGGGAACAAGAATACAAACCAGAGAACTCCTGGCCCTCTCGCACCTGGGCATGCGGAAGGAGAGGATCTTCATCAACAGCAATGGGACTCAAATTAATGTTATCCGACTTTGAAGCCGATTCCGCTTCAGGAATCTTATTATTAGGAGTTGCTGAATCAGACTCAGAGTAGTCAGGATGATCCAGATTCCGAAAATCCGTGTATTTTAACCCAAAAGCTTGCCTGTAATAACTTACTCCTCTGTAATTACGCATCCAATCTAGCACTGCCCCTAGAGCCACAGATTTAAACTCCAACACCGACGCAAAAAAGGATTCGAAGTGATAAGACAAAACGCCCTTCAGTACTTTCGACCGTCGTTCCTTCTGTTTCTTTTCAATATTAATCCAGGCCTTCGCTGATAGTTGTTGGTCCGCGCTAGAAGAAGCCGAAGAAGAATCGGTTCCATGTCCTAAAATGACCTCATTCATAATCTCATATTCGGAGGGTGTCTGCTGCATCTTCTGGGAGGCGTCGTTCGAGACGCCCTCTTCATACTCGTGATTTAAATAGGAAAGAAAGAAAACGGTCTGAACCATGAAGTCGTCTATCGAGGATTCGGGTAGGTAAGTCCGAGCAAAGGCATCCCGCTTGCGGAGTCTTGTTAAACTAGAGTCATTGTTGGACTCAGGTCTGGATGGATCAAAATTAGAGTACGAGGGGGAAAAGAATTCCGCGTTGGTGATAATGTCTTCCAAAATAAATGTCAACCGCACCGACGTAAAAAACCCGGTCGCCCCAGTGTAATGCATAGGATGTTGGGCTCCGTCAGATCTGTTCATGAGAATGTCCAAATTGGCAGCATCTACTTCTTGAACAATATTATTCGATCTTCCATTGAGCACCAAACTTTTCTCGAGTCTAGTACCTTTTAAAGAAGTCGCTGGCTTATCCCCCATCGGATTGAACCCAATTGTCTGGGCTGGATTCTTGCCCCATCGAAATTGTTTCAGCTTAGTTGGAATAAAAAGTTCCTTTCGGAACGCATTCGTCGCCAAAAATTCGTTACTAGACAGGAAAACGGCGGCAGGTGACACCTGCTTCATCACTTTAGTGTTCGCCACACCCCTAACCACAATTACAGCCAGCTTTGGATCCGGATCTAACGGGACCAAGGGTAGACGGTTGCGAAGAGTGAGCCTTCGCAGATTCTCCTGCCTCTCATCCTCGGATTCGGTAGATATTAAGATGTTCTCCTTACTCAGCAGGGTGGTAGGGAGAAAGGTCCTCCGTATTACATTCTCCGTTGAAATAAGAGAGCGATAGAAACCTTTGAGCTTGACAGTGTGTTGATCATCGGCCTGTGCTAGGCCTCCCTCCTGTATCATTCTCTCCACCGTTGATGTAGAGATTCCAGGAATAGTGGCAGTTTTTGCAACTCGCCTAAGCTCCATCCTGTATTCATGCATTGTCCTCTTAAGAACAATTTCTGGCTTTTTTACCACCAATCGATGCGATTTCACTTGTCTCACTCGCGAGTGAAGTTTCTCCGCTACCCTCAGCTCGATGTCTTCTCGACGTTCCGTGTCGGAGCTAAGAATTGTCTTCTTCGAATCGCTAGGCAAAGTATCTGACTGGAGAGAGTTCAAAGCGTCCACGTTAATCTCCTTTATCTGGATTTCTATCGCGCCAATTTTGTTCTCTCCACCACCACCACCAATGGCGGAGGCGTCACCACCGTTTTTCCCACCCAACATTTCGACGAGACCTGCACTCTGTTCCGGGGATAAGACGCGCGTCTGTATCTTTGCTCCTTCTCCCAAGGCGGCAAATGGCGACGATGAATCTGAAGAGGACGAGTCTCCATTGTTCTTGATGTTAT
>JACKZZ010017061.1_pt1 | contig 10784 bp, 8 predicted proteins | sample 8027871 | NCBI WGS metagenome assembly JACKZZ01 (sample SAMN15724774, study PRJNA655200) | protist metagenome | isolation source: fluorescence activated cell sorting (FACS) single amplified genomes of... | place: USA: West Boothbay Harbor, Gulf of Maine | collected 2000-07-19
ATATAATAAATACAACTTGAAGATCAGTTTTTGACGAAAACTTTACGAGTACCTACAGTTTTGTGCTGATTTCATTTTAATTTATTTTGACGTTTATAAGACAATTAGTAGTTGGTTGTAATGATAGTGTATGGAATATCAACGTACCACCTAAATAGAACGAATTGTCAAACCATGATATAATTTATTTCGAGATATACGCTTACGTGCTAGAAAACAGATGTTATAAGTATAAATCCCCGTGACGAGACAATTGTTGACAACTTTAAATATACTTACAAACTATAGTGAATGGGGTATCATAGATGATATTTTTAGTGTCTATTAAGTTGTCTAACGATAAAACTTACCCACTAAAAGATATAAACTCATTACACATGTAATGATATTGTGGCTTAAATTGTATTTGTCCTTACCAACTGTGAAATCCGAATACTCCAACATTAACAGAGTCGTAAACTTATTTGTGAAGGTGTTAAACACTTACGCTCTGTAAAGATAGAAATCAAGGGTTGTTTTATTATGGTTAATATCATTTTTCTACATACTCCCTATGGATAGCAATGTAATGATAACACATCATTTCGATGAGGGTTGTTTTAATTTACTTACATTCTAACGTAAGATTAAAGTCCTTACTCAACAATACATATAAACAAAGAACACCTCTACGTACTCTCTAAAACATTAAATCGATTATTTATAACATTTACTACTCTATGACCCCTAGTGCTTCACTTACCCGTCATCCCAGTCATCAGCGTCTAATTCCTCAATGCTAAAATTTGAAAGACCAATTATTACTAAATCTACAAGTATACACTGGACAATGCACATCCTTACGTCATGCTAATACATTGTGATCAAAGCATATGATCAGCTACATAAATCATACTGTAAATAAAACAGCATAACATACGCTTCCTGCATCCAATTTGCAGAAAAATCATTTCTAATACAAGAAGAAATAATATTGAGTTTTGTAATCATCGTATATCCTTCCTTTAGCAAGAAGTTTACTTACTTGACCGATGGAAGATTTTGTCTGTGTCGTCGTACAACAGATAATAATCTTGTATTAATGATAGATTGGTGAAATCCATCCTTCTGTTTCTTACATGCTATGCAAAGATATAACTTAAAGGTTTATTATGAGTTTTATAAATAAAAGAACAGAGTTATTTACATTTGCGAGCTATATCCCCAAAGTAAGACGAGATTTTGTAAAACTACTCATAGCTGAAGTCGCTTACTTGCTATTAATGTACAATAAAAATGGATTCTAATAGAGAATGATGGACTTATTCACTTACTATCTATAGTTTACCAAACCAAGGGTCAGTGTCTACGAAGTGAATACTACTGCCTAGAAAACACTCCTTACAGGCTACGTGAATAGTATATATACACCGCCTTTGATATAATAGTATGTATACACTGCACACTCGTATTCTACATACTGCCTATTCCATATAATAAATGCCAATTCAAAGGTCGTTTCATTATTGTAATGTAATACTACGTACACGGGTTTACTAATTGTAAAGAGTATTTAACTTATGTGTGTGTGTTCGTCCATGTATATAACCCTACCATAAATGATGATCACAACTGTGGATTAGAGTTTGCAGATCCTTTAGATACCACACATGAAAGAAATGAGAGTGTACTAGGCAGTTTACATACCAATGCCTACAGAAATAGTTTGTGGGGTAAGAAGGGGTATATCTGTATCTACACCAGCAGTTGCTACATGGAACTTGTTGCTTACTTTTTGCTATAATATAACGTGGAGTCATGGAAGTAAACTCATCGGCATCTGCATTTAATACACTTACCAACTGCCAATGGCAGACCATGTAGTGGCTTAGAATTATTGGGGTAGTATATAATGGTATTTATATCATCACTTACTCGCTGGTATAAGCACAAGAGTTAAATTGATCAACAGGTTTGTTCTTCGGTGTGGTACAGTAGATATATATGCTTGTCTACCTCCTACTCATGATCATAGTAAGTCAAAACTATATTATTCTATACCTTTGTTTACTGTACTTTGATGCATTTAATACCTCCTATGATCACTAATTGAGGAATAGTGTTGAACAGATCTTATATATATATACATACGTTCTATGAGAGGAATTGTGTCTTGCCGTATATGGAAGGTAGGTATGGTATATTCATTTTCAACTTACATACTACATGTACATGAATAGATGGTTAATGGTAACTTTGTTTAGTAAGGATATATTTACGACAGTAAGTGGTTACTTACAACCTTTATATTTGAGCAGACAGGTAAAATACATTATGCAGAGCATTTATATAATGTATCAAACTCCCTTACGAACTATTGATAGAGGTACAGTACTCATGAGAATACTATAGTACTGGTGATACAATATATAAATGCACACCAGCTATGTATGTATATATATCCAATAATAGTTAGTAATCAAATAGAAGTGGTGTGGCCGTTGATAGAGGGTAATAAAACTCGTACAATACGCTATGGCTGTATATTTTTTAAATATTAAAATATTACACCAGCTATTGTTGTGCAGCATTTAATTATATTATAAAACCTACGTTGTACTTCCAACTCCAGTAGATGTTTTACTATTATTTAAAAATAGAAAGAGGATTATACCATACATATGACTCATCGTCAGAATAGGTTGAATAATAGACGTACATTCTACATAATATAAGTATTAGCATTGCTTGCTTTTTAAAGTCCACAATCCTACGTACCCTCTTTAAAAGTAATAAAATTAGTTAGACGACACAGGTCTTGTACTACTACGAACACGATCGTTACTTACATTAAAAACCCTCCACTTTCTTTGCTATTAGATGGATAGTTGGAATAAAATAAATAGAAATAAGCTCTCACGATACTACACTAGCATATACCATTTTTCAAGATATTCGCTTCCACTAAAAATAAACAAACGTTCGTTCTTTCCTCTTCCAGGATAGTATTCAAATACTACATTTACTTACTTATTGTCATCTGCGTCGCCATAGGTTCTATTGACACCACATATATTCCAATACCTTCTATTCTGATAGCTAAAAGATCACGTACGCGAGGACTCTGTGGTGGGTGATAGATACTAGAATAGGACACTAAGGTTTAATACTACAAAGTAGATAACCTACCGTCTGTAGAAAATATCCAGTGTTTTAGTCAGAAACTACGGTATCAACTATAGTCAATAGCTGGATGGATACCTGGTTCTGTGTAGAAGGGTAAAGGGTAAGATTAGCATGTGCGTATTCTATTTATCTTGCCAATAGTCTTACTTGCTGTCGTCATGCAGTAGAATTGATATAAATTGATATAAAGACTTCTTAAGTGGCTGTCCCTTACATGCTATCGCATCATATTGAATAGATACTAACTCTTTGCAACTCTATATATATTTACCAGCTACAATATATTCAAGCGAGTATTAATCAGCTCTATACAAATTACTTGAAAACAATGTCATCTAACGTACCCTCTGGTGTGTATTATAACAGGGTTTTGCTTATCAATCTATCGTCTTGCCTTATCGATAGTTACTGTTGGGCATAATATACATACGTGGGTCTATTATCAGAAAGTTATGCAACAACACAGATTTAAGTCTTGGATACTACAATAATATATATATCTAAAAACAATTACCCTCTATGATTTCAGCATTAGCATAACAACAAGTATCTTAAAGCTAAATTATCAAACCCTCACAGTGGACTTTTGTATGATATTAATATGAGGCAAATGTCTGTAATCACACCACACCTGTACTAAGAGGGTCTCGTACTCTCTGTAGTAGTATTAGGTCAAAGATCATAATCTCAGAAATACCACTATTAGCCCAACATCTACTCCATTTCTTACTTGGATCTAATTTGTAATAATTTAGCATATATAGAGTATAGTAAAGACAGTGTTGATTGTACTTAGTAGTATAGCATGCTATTCACTTACAATCTTAATGAATAATAGGAACGTCAGTAATTGGCAATATACATATGTCTCCATGACAAATTGTAGGGACCTACAGGACGCTATATGGAAGTGGAAGACAACATGAATAAGTTTTCTAAGATCAAACTTATATTTTCCTTACCAATGTCTATATAGTCATCAAAAAATATAAAACCCAATATTGTAAAGGTATAGTATTTCTATAGGCTGTGCACGTACTCGTTTGTGCCTCTACGGAAATATTTATAATAGGTATAATGTATTAACATCAATCTGGATGTGTAAAAGTCTCTCTGCTTATTACTCGCTACAAGTACAGAACAGTACAGTGCTCTTGTGAATACATAATACTATATTATAAACCAAATATTGTTGAGAGAAACTTACCAACTACGAGTGGGTAAGAATAGGAAGAAGATAATGTTTAGTTACATATTAAGGACAATATTAATGACCTACGCCGTTCCTGGAGTACATTCCAAATGTCGTGTTATAACACCATTGTCTTCCAAAAGACGAGCTCTGTCGCATTTGTATATTATATTAATATTGTATCATGGAATTTCGATAGAATTCAAAGTTAACCTACTCAATCTGCATCACATTAACAACACATAGGGTCATGAACAGGATGAAAAGAGTCGCCATTCTATATATTATTTGTATCGTTTAGGTATAAATACTATAAACTACAATATAGGAATAGTAAAATGAGATGTTGGTTTTGTAATTCGATTTTAATAAAAAATATCGAATTTTTGTTATAAAGAGACGCGTGAGTTGAGCGACCCTTGAGTTGGAAAGATCCAAAAATATCCAAAAATATTATACAAAATAAAAGAATCAGTCAACACCCAGGTTCGAACTGGGGACCATTTGCGTGTAAAGCAAATGTCATAACCAACTAGACCATGCTGACAGAACGATATAGTTTAATAAGATTCATCTGATATTTGATTATTTTATAGACATTCTCGACCATTCATTTCTTCAACTCTACTTCAACATGAGCAATATATCTTTATTTTTTATTTTTTATTGTGGCATTTTCAGAAAAGAAGAAAGAAGTTGAAAGGAGATTTCTACAAGGTTAATGGATGGCTCTTATCAATTCAATAATAATCCACTGCTGTGAATGAAAATACGATTGAAATCTTGAGTAACATATTGTTGTTTCCTTACCGAAACGTAAGGTTCCATCGGTAGGTTGCTGTCTTTTCTTTTGAAACAAGACTCTTTTCAAGTTGTTTCATGTTTACTAGCAATATAAAACATCAATGTTTGTGGTGGTTGAATTCTATTACTGATTCAAGCAATGAAAACATTGAGAGAGATTTTATAATAATTATATCATTTATAAATTCGTAATTGTATTAATATTTGTATCATAAATATAAAAATGTCAGTTGAATAAAAATTATTTTTTATTTAAAAACAACTTACTGGAGATGTCTTCTTCTACGTATACAGCCCTTGTGGTTGGAGCTACTGGTGCGATTGGGAAACAACTCGTGCGTGAACTTGTTAGTTCTAGTTCGTGTAAACAAGTGATTGCATGGACTCGACATCCTTTACAAGAAGAAAAAGAAGCGAGAAAAGAACAAATCAAACGATTGTTTTTTAATAATGAACACGACAACTCCCAACAGGACCTCCAAGCTGCTGCTAAAACTAAACTTGTATTAAGACAAGTGGATTATGATCATTTGAAAGAACAAGACTTTATTGTGGGAGGGGATCTTGCTGCTGTACCCGTGTCTGCAGTGTTTTGTTGTTTGGGAACGACTCGAAAGGGTAGGTACTGTACTATTGTCTGTAGATAGTACTTCAATACGATCGGCTTTTATATTATAGTATATTCTATATAGATGCAGGTTCGGCAGAGGCCTTTAGAAAAGGTATGAATAGTGTTACAATACCTTACTTATTATAGCAATTCATATTTACAACATCAATTTGGTACCATATGAACCGTAGTGGATCTAGAATATGTCCAAAGTTGTGGAGAGAAAGCTAAAGGCCTTGCTATTCCTTTCTTTGGTCTTGTATCTTCTGTCGTACGTTAGTTAATGCATTATATAGAGTACTACTACATGTTCATATAGAGGTTTATGTTATCGATAGAATGCTAATGCCAAGAGCTGGTTCCTCTATCCCCAAACCAAAGGGCAGACGGAACAGGTGATTAAAGATCTACAATTTCCCTACACTTGCATCTATCGTCCTGGTGTTCTTAATCGTGGGACTCTTTCAAGATCTGTAGAACGACTAGCCATGATGTTTTTGAATTGTATTAAAGTAGAAACAGTTGCTAAAGCAATGCGATATCAATATGAATCAACAACTCAAGCGACGCCCACGACGAACAGTACATTGGCTCGAGTCAACGTTCTTTTCGACGTTGACTTGAAACAGTTGGCTCATGATGCAGCAGAAGCATAGCTATATAGACTACAACACTATTAAATGCATCGGTTGTCCACCTATTGAGTAGACTTCATACATTGCATGATACGCTCTTTCTAATCCACGGGTATAATCTTTCGTGTTAAACAATGGCTTTTTGTTTGTATTTACTTGCAGTACTCTCCGTATTTTTTGTAAAAGAATTTTATGTCGAGCTAATTGTACTATTGATGTTTATGTATTAGAGGGAGTAATAAGTATTAACTACTACATGAATACTAGTGCTATCTATATATATATATATTATACCTGCAACGTCTTCGTATTCCTTTGCACTGTGAGTTACCAAGTAACTATCCATTCCTAAATGCTTTAACAAGGAATAACCAACACGACTGGTAGTAGTACGAAGTAAGAGGTTTTACTAGGTAACTTTATTCATACAAATAGAGAAACTACCTCGCAAAGCTTTCTCCTGCCATTGTCAATACAGGAAGACCTCCACGTAGAGCATCTGTTGCAGTTGAATGAGCCCCATACTATGTTATATATATAACTAAATAAAGGTCTATTCAACTTATAATTCATTCTCACACTTACCAGAAACGTATCTAGAAACAAATCTGCCATTCCCAGACGTTCAATGTGTTTTACTTTAGATACTCTGTAGAGATACAAGTAAGTTACAATGGTTACCACGACAAAGGTATAATAATAATACTCTACCGAGGAGCATAGAGGATTCGATTGGGTAAAATGCCCCAAGAACGTGCTTCTGCAGCAAGGTTCGATTGTAAATCTCTAAACGCGTGTTTACTAGTAGGTGTTAAGAGCCAAAGAATACTGTGGGGAACCTATAGATAGATAAAGAGATAAAACGACCAACGTGTATTAAATTAAATAATAAAACTAGAAAAACTTACTTGGCGTAATATAGACATCCATATTGAATATACCACAGGCTCTATCTTATCATTCTTATTGAAGTTTGCAAATACAAAGCAGTTCTTCTTACTACTCTCCTCACTGTACAAGTGTTGGGTTCTTTTGTACAGAGTACATGGATGTAGTGTATCTTCTCCCTCCTCATCCTCCTTCTTCTTCATCTCAAGTAGACTTGCACTACTACTATCGATATCCATCGAATATGTTGTTGATATAGTCGATTCAAAGTAATTCACTTGATAACAATGTGGTAAATACACCAACTTTTCAGTAAACCAATCTATATATTAAAAGAGCAAATGATAGATACAGTACTGCAACACAACCTTTCCTCCTTTTTTCTCCCTCTCTCCTTACTTGAATTTTCTGGAAGAACGACTATGGTATCTGCAATGAGATAGTCGACAAAGGACGCTCCTGATGTTCCAGGAAAGATCAAGTAGTTTACAATGATAGGAGCAGGTTTACTAGCTGCAATTTCTGTTCTTCCTCCTCTTGTATGGCCCTGAGCATCAATAATAATGTCAACCTCTTCAGATTCAATACGTTCTACGCTTTCCAAATACCCTATATCTGCTAGAGGAATGAATTTCTCACAGGTGGATAGAATTCGTTTTCGATAGAGACTTTGGTCGTCTAGAATGAGTAGTTATTATAGTGTTACTCTACAGTAGTCAAACTATGCCTCTCATATCAACCACATACCCTTTCCATACGCAAAGGCTAATATCATAAACAATCGAGTATTGTGATGTGTGAAAAGACCTTGTATTAGATGGGACGTTGGATGGTCGTTGAAATCATAGGATAAGTATCCAATACGTAGACGACGATGAGAACGAGGGGCAGTCTTATTACTACTACCGGTAGTACGATAGGTATCCCATTGAGAGGAATAGACTTGTGCAATTTGTTTACGTAGACTTGGAGACATGGGCATTAATAAGGTATCAAAGGGTAGGATCACACTCACTTGATTGCTAAGGTGTATTTATTATAGTAATTATAGATTAGATACAGCTACATATATATGTATATACAATAGCTACCCACCGTTGCAATTGTTTTTCCATCGTTAAATGCAGTAACCTATCTCTACAACCTACCAACATTCTCCAAGAACAAATGCTAATCTTTGCACGATCACTGTGTAGAAGTAGCTGCAGATGATAATTAGAACGTTGTTGATCCGAAAGGTTTCTATTGTTGTTGTTGTTTAAAACACGTTCCAAGGCTATGTTGTATTGTTTCAAGGCTAGAGAAGCCTAGAGTCCCGTACGTAGAGTAATGGTTATCATCAGTAAAGAAGGTAGTTTTATAATATTATAATAAATGCACGTACATCTCCTAATAGTTCATACGCAATGCCTAGATTCATCATCACCATAATCAATACGTTTTCAGTAGTAGAAGGACAACGTAGAGCTCTCTAATGATTAGGATAATGAATGAATGAATAGATAGATAGATAGATAGATACCTGTTTACCTGATAATTTGGAATACTATGTTCTACTTCTCCATGTTGATGGTGCAAAGCAGCAATGTTCATCCATGCCTATTAACAATACAAGGCCATTCATAGTATCTATATATCTATCTATTTATATTTAACTATTTATAATATAAATAGTTACCTCTGGAAAGTCTCTTTTCAGAGCAATAGCGTTGTTATACATCTCATTTGCTTCTATAATCTATTATAATATAGTAATAAGTATTATACTACTGTACAAGATAGATACCTGTAGTACGACTGTACCTTTCCTAAATGCTGCAAGGTTACTCCATAATCAAAATACATTTGATGTTCCTCCATCCTCCTCCCTTCTTCTCCAATAGAAAAAGCCATTTGATACATCGATTCTGCTTGTTGTAAATCTCCTAGATAATGATACGAAAGAGCCAATTGATGATAGAGAAAGATTCTTTCATTCGTATTATTAGTATTATCAGAAGAAGAAGAAGAAGAAGAAGCAAATATTTGAGTTTTAAAATACTCTACTGCTTCAACAAAGGACTTATTGTGATACAATTGGATGCCATTGGCATGTTTCAAGTTAAAAGAAGAAGAGGAAGAAAAGAGGAGTGTATTATCTATTGCTACAACATCCTTTATAGTACAAATGAGGGAATAGGAGAATATGGGTAGTAGATAATAGAAAAGTAACAATACTTTCATCTTGTGTTTAGGATCATATTCTTCTTCTTCTTATGAAAATGTTGTCATATATCAGATCTGATTTATTACAACATATTTAGCAGCAATGATCTGAATCACGAAAAGACGTCCCTTCGATCTTCAAGCTTAAAACTGCTGCAGTTGTTCCTGTGCAATATTGCAGGAACAACATACAATCTTGAGCTATTGATATAATAAATATTATCATAGCTCTCTCTCTCTCTCTCTCACAGACACATATATAATCAAACAAGACAACACGTTTGTATATATATATACTATATAAAATATCTATGAAAAAACAGTTACCCATGCCAATCATCCATCAATCACTCCAAATAAATTTCAATCCATCAACACAAACAATACTGTTACCTACACTTGTCTCGACGACATTACGCATCTCTATATCATATCAGCATCGTTAGTATGATTACTAATTCATAGTATCATCCGTTCAAACGTTGATTCGAGTGATTTCAACTTTTCGTTGTGCTAAACTGTTGAAGAAGAATTTTTCCAACTGCTCAGCAGCTTCAGCTTTGGCCTTGTCCGATACAGAGTTTCCAGACTGCAAGATACTGTTGATAGAAAAGAGGAAATTGAAATCCCGTTTACTTTTATTCAATAGCTTGTTTTGAATCAATAGCTGCTTATTGATATCCAATAAAGAGGTATTCTCCATCCCTTCCCCTTCTTCTTCTATAATAGACGATATTATCGGTGTTACTATCGAATGATTCGTTCTCTTACTCGCTCTATCGTTTTCAACAATATGATGTTCCATTAAACGTTTGTTTTGTTTCCATACCAACATATCTTCTTCATCATTTATAGCATCAGAAGATGCTTCTAGTGCAGTAGCAGTAGTGTGGATTAAATTCATATTGCTACTATTAGTAGCAGCATTGACATTTTTATCAACACAAGGTGTTGTATTGAGCGCCGTCGTATCTATACTGTTACTACTACTACTGCTTTTCACGCTGTTGTTATTAATACCACAACTTGTAGTCATACATGTTGAAGTTGTCGGATGAGGACGAGTGTTTGTCACACCCTGATTATTACTTGTACCACCACCATTGGCACTACCACCAGACAATGGGGAAGAAGAAGGCGAAGCAAGTTCTATGTCTGCAATTTCATTCCATCTATAACTAGACCTCAATACTTCCCAAACCCTTAGATACTTGAACCCCTTTGCTTTACGATGTTTTCCTCCTCCATTTTCATCTTCATTCGCTGCTGTTATCAATTGATGTAG
>JACKZZ010012435.1_pt1 | contig 10776 bp, 9 predicted proteins | sample 8027871 | NCBI WGS metagenome assembly JACKZZ01 (sample SAMN15724774, study PRJNA655200) | protist metagenome | isolation source: fluorescence activated cell sorting (FACS) single amplified genomes of... | place: USA: West Boothbay Harbor, Gulf of Maine | collected 2000-07-19
GAATCGTCTCATCAGTCACTCGTAGTCGTTATATCCCAGTCATTAAACATTTCCGCTTACCCTCGCCCTCGGGATCCCCACGCTCCACTCCGCGATGAAGTTAGAGCATTGCAGCACGGCCCAGGTCCCGTAGACGTACCGGGTGAACCAGTTCGGATGAGCGAGGCGTCCGAAACCCATGGCGAAGAATGCCTTGGGCTCAATGAGTCTGCATCAACGGTGGTTTCGAAGGCGGTCACGACAGTTCGGATTCAGACATAATGATAGTGGTACCGCAGGTTAACCGTTAATAGAGCGTTAGTAGTTACAGTAGAGCGTTAGTAGTTACAGTAGCCGAAATTATAGGCGCAATTACAGTCACCAGATTCGGGAGTACAAAGTTCGGGGAGTCCAGGTATACGGGCAATGGGGAAATGGAAGGGAAGGAAAGTTTATGGGTCACGGGTTCTGAGTGGAATGGGGCAGTGAAGTTACAGTCGAGTTCTAGGGAATTCTGCGTTATCCTGAGAGAGCGTTCCAACGAAATAGCAACGAAATACCGCTCGATAGTGCTCGAATCGCGGCGCTTCCTGACCTCACTCGTGGTCACCTCAGTCTCAAAAACGAAAACCGTTCCCCAAGAAACCGTTCCTTGTGCTTCGAACGAACAGGTGCAAGATGCGACTTTCTCGTATTTCGCGGGTTATTCCCACGCGTTTCCGGTTCTTGGGTTTTTGTTTTTTTGTTTTTTCGGACACTTAACACTGGATACAGAAGGACAAAATTGTGTGTGGCCGCGCCAAGCACCACAGCACCCCCGGCCTCTGAGTCCCAGAATGCGGCAGTCAACTGTGAATTCGTGCCTGACGAGCCTAGCTAGAGCCTATAACTTCGAATCGCTGCGAGAGTGACACCACCTCCGACTAGGGTTAAACCCTAGCGTAGACGGCAAGCAGCATTGTAGTCTAGTGATAGTGATTTTTTTGGTAGTGATTTGATTCCTGAGTGCCTATCGACTCCGAGCCATGGTACTGCCGATCGTAGATGTAAATTAGTAGGGGAGCCCTGGGAGCGCTCATTCCGCTATAAATACGGCGTCCCAGGCCCCGTTTGAAGTGTAAACTATGGTTTCAGCAGGGATCTGGTCCCTCTCTTCTGAGTGTCTGCAAACTGTTAAATCGTCAGTAAAGATTAAGTGAATATCGTCGAAATAAGTTAATGTTGTAGATACGATACCGCCCGCGTACGGTGCGGATCTGACCTCATACGTCGGGTCGAAAGTATGTAGTAAAAAGACTCGTATGTATTAAGTGATGAATACTGTACAGGGGCGATTTGCCCGGCAGAAGCGCCTCATCGGGTTTTCTCCTCTTAGATGTTCCTTCTCGTAAGAGCGCCTCTACCGGACTCAAAAAACCGTGAATCGTCCCACAGATTAAAAAATACGAAGTTTCCCGCCCGAGATCCACTGTCATCACGCTTCCTTCTCGGTCTCAACCCCAGACCTCATTCCTAGCCCCGATTCTCTCCGTATCCCAACCCCAATCAAGTCGTCCCCATCCCATCCTAAACCTATGTAATGAATTGCCTCTGAATCAATCGAAACCAGCTAGCTGTCATATTAACATCGATGATAAAAAAATCGCCGATATATCGAGCTAATAACAACCGCGAGTACCACCTTACTCGTGCCCAATCTCCTCCTCGATTTCCTCGATCCGTCGCTGAAGGGCGATAATCTGCTGGTGAACCGACGTCTTCTCCCCCTTCAACGTCGTCAGCTGCTGCTGCAACCGGACGTTCTCGCTCTTCTGGAGGTTCGCCTGAACCCGAAACTCCTCCTCCATCCGCTGGACATCCGACTGGAAATACCTCATGATATCTCCCAATTGCGCCTGCAGCCCGTTCGAGGAGGACAGGTTTTCGCTCTTAATCGTCTCAAGCTGGTTCTTCTCAATACCGATCTCCTCATTCTGCGTCTGGAGACTGTAGGCCAGGTCTTGGACCTTCCCCTTAAGACCCGTAGACCTCTTGCGGTCGAAACTGTCGGCGGAACGGTGCATCTTGTTGAGAGAGGGTTTTGGGGGGGGACTAACTAATCAAAGGAAGGTTACTAAAGAAAATTGGTACTAATTGTTACTAGCAAAAGCTAGAAACAGGAAGAGCTAAGGAAGAGCTGATGATCTAAGCTAATGACTCTCGGAGCGAAAGAAAATTCTCACCTACAGAGCGAAGCAGGGGGTTGATGGAGAGAGAAGGGAAGAGGGAAGGGAATGTTAACGGCGGTATTGCTGGGTCAATCGAAATCTCGGTCGTGTTACCCGTATGAAGTATGAAGTGGCATGGAAAAATATGGAGTCTCAACGTTCCGCTACGCTACGTCATCTCAACGTTTTCGTCAAAAACAAGTTCTGTTCCTAGCTCAAAAATCAATCTTGGTCGAGAAAACAACTGCTCATCTCGTAACGTCAACAACAGCTCAGTCTCTAGCTCAGCTCGCCTATAGTCTCAGAATCTCCGAAATGACGAAATGAAAGCAGGGAACACCCATTGGAGAAAATAGGCCTGACACACTCGGGACGGACCCTAATCGCGTTGAAAATGCAAGCAGAAAAGCAAGGTTGTACTCAGTACGGAATACCGAAAGCTACGTGATACTGCAGAAAATGACGAGTTTCCTAGTGAAACCCGCGGGATAAAATCCTATCTACTCATGACTGCAAGAACTCTGAGATGCTCCTACGGTGCAAAAAACTCTGTTTCAACAAATGTCTATTTACATGCTAATCACATAATTGCAACTGTAACCCGGCTAGTCCGGCAACACACAAAATCCGATCCCGCCTCTTCTACCTCAAATCTCTTCCTCACGTGAACGCAGGGATCGCCGCACTTCCCCGCGACGGCATCTAACTCCTCTAACTGAAGATCCCTGCGTCCATATTCTGCTTGTTAACCTTCTTTTTTCCCTTTTCCGTCCTCTGGGCCTAGCTAAAGATCCCAGCGTCCATATTCTGTTTGTTAACTTTCTTTTTGCCCTTTCCGTCCTCTCGTTACGAGAAGATCCCAGCGTCCATATTCTGCTTGTTGACCTTCTTTTTTCCCTTTCCGTCTAGCTGAAGATCCCTGCGTCCATATTCTGCTTGTTAACTTTCTTTTTTCCCTTTCCATCTTCCGGAGTCGCCATGGCCTCCGCCATGCCCCTGGCTTCTGCGTCGGCATTAAAAAAGAAGTCCTTCACATTAAAATCCTTCGGCAACACCTTCTCATAGTAGTCGATCTTCCCCCGCGCATGTTGACGGTCTCCCGGCTTCTCCTTGTGCCGATGTTCTTCTAAATCGATTTTGGGTTGAGCGTGACGGACGTCCGCCTTCTCCATCTTACTTCCCGCGGGCGCCGCCCCCGAAAACATGGCTATCTCCTCGACTTCCACCTCGACTTCTTCCTGTTCTTCGGGCTCTACCGGCTCCTGGTAGATGTACTTCGCCCAAATAACGTACCCAAAGAACCCGACGAAGAGTAGGCCGGAGAAGCCGATCATCACACCGATCGGACCCTCCATCAGAGATTCTGAGCCCGGGGGATCCCCTGCATAAAGGGTTACGGAGACGTCACTCATGGAGTCGTCACCCTTACCCCGCCCGGTGGTAGTCGTAGTAGCGGTGGTGGTCGTCGTAGTAGTCGTGGTGGTGGCGAGCTGGACGAAAACTCCTACTCCTCCGTGGGTGGTTGGACAGCCGGAACCCGCCCCGGTACCAGCATTCAACGAATTACCCGCGTACAAATAAGACGACGGGCAGTGAAGACCGACAGAGCCGTTGGCTGACACCAAGGGGTACCCATCCGCGGTGTTGATCTCCCAAATAAGAGTGTGGGAGTTGGAGTTAAGGCTGCTCCTATCCACAGTAACATTCGCCACCGTCTTACTAACCCCATCCACATCCTTCACATAAGTCGTTCCCGCAACCGTTCCCCCCCTGGGATACGGAAATATCGAGTCGATATTCTGCTTGCTCACGATGACCCACTCGGAGCCGTCTGCTCGAGCGAACATGTAGTACCCAAACCATATCCGGTCATAAAACCGCACACTATAAGACGACGGAACCGATGCGGTTTGCGAATTACTCAAATCCGAGCAGGAATCTCCGTAAGCATCGGTACCCCACAACTGGTCAGTTGCGGCGTGGAAGAGACTCCCATCCGCCGCCCACCTCACCAGGATCCAATCCTTTCCCAACGCGCTCTCAGTAAATCCAGAGTGACCGAACTGCCCTCCCCAGGGCGCAATACTCTGGTATCCTTCCGCAAAGATCGTTCGTTCCATGTAAGTTCTCCGGTAAAGGTCGTAATCGGTGTTGGCCACGGGCGCCTTCGGGTCAACAGTCGTGGTTTCCGAGGAATTTGCGGTCTGTAACTGCCTCCTATAAGCCGATTCAGTCCCCCTTAAGTTCCAACTACTACCGACGTCCTCACCTAGTAGAATTCGATCAGATTCATACGGTTCGTCGACTTCCATCAAGAGGCGGCTGCTCGAGTTAGCCGCTCCTGTTGTGGTGGTATCACTCGTTCCGTTCGCCCCTGATTCTGATGAATCTGAAGCAGCTGCAGTCGTAGTCGTTTCCTCCACACTGTCACCGGAGGTGGACGTCGTACTCGTAGAGGTCGTGCTCGTGCTACTGGTCGTGGTCGAGGCGATAGTGCACTGACTCCCATAACACTGTTGGAGGTCGCCCTTGATCTGGAAATGGTCGTAACTCGGCTCGTATGCTGACATCCACAACGCGCAATGGGCAATGTCGTGGACATCCGGGATGAGAATCGACGTATCACTAATCAAACAACTAGTGTCGCGGAAGACAAGCTCGTAGGCAGGTTCTGGGGAGAAAGGAAGTCCAGGGTTGGATTTGACAATTAGAATCGAAACATGGTGAGTCATGGGAGTCAACCGAAACAGGTCTACCTAGGGGCTAAAACCAACAAAATACTCATTTTCACATTCTCATCATGGTACTCAAATCGACAACTGGTATCAGAATCATTCTCCCCCACTTACTGCGCGTCTGCGCTGCCACTCCCGTCGTGTAGAACTTACTGCAAGTTTGGGTCGTCAACGCGGTTGTGTAGCCGTTTACTACTTGAACGGTCGTGATGTTGCTCGTCATGGTGTAGTCGCTGAACTCGTCTGAATAGGTTACATTCATCGCCGTAATCATGTTCAACACCATATGGGCGTGAAACAGGGTTAATTTCGTCCCACTCCCGGTCCCTAAAGCCACTACTAGTGCGTCCGCTTCGGATTGGATCTCCGTCGAAGCCGACCACTCCAGCTGGAGATGGCCGCCCCCCATAGCTAAGCGGCGGCGGGGCGCTGCGGCACCTGGTTCTCCCAGTACGGTAGCTTCCACCGGTTGTTGAGGTGGTATAGACGGTACTCGATTCACAACAGGAGCCACAGCAGAAGCCTCCCCCTTCTGAGATGCAGTTGGTTCTAGTGCTTCTCGATCCGGATCAAAAATCTTGCTAGTCGAAGTTGGGGACAGATTTCGAGGCGGGAACTCCACCTGAGTCTGCACCGGAGACTGGCCCTGCACCGGAAAATGCTGCCCCTGAGACGGAAACCCGAGTGCAGAGCTCTGTGGAAGGGCCTCGAGCCTTCGGAGGCCGGTCCACCAGGGATCGACGAGGCTGGCGTTAATGTTATCCGTGCCGAACTTGTCGGCGCGCATTGAAACGACGCTCTTAAACGCCTCCGCGAGGGACCACTGGGGGAAAAGAGTTGTCAATGTTAGGCTTTACAGGACTATACTTATGAGATACTTATGAGGTTCACACATGATCCATCATCATCCCATCATCCTGATTCTTGAATATCATCCTGATTCGTTATTCGTGAATATCAAGAATTCCTGAACTTACCTTGACCGCCGCCGTCAGATTCTTCGAGTTCTTGAGGTTCTTACCTTGACAGCCGCCGTCAGATTCGTCGAGTACTTACCTTGACCGCCGCCGTCAGATTCATTGAGGTCCTTACCTTGACCGCCCCCGTCAGGTTCGTCGAGTTCCTCAGGAAGTCGCAGCAGTCCACCCCAGGAGTGCTAAATTCCAATATCATAATACTGGACATCGTGTAGGTGTGATACCAATACCCAGGTGTTGTGGTAGTCGTATTCGTCTCGTTCTGCGCCATGACGAAGAGGCCCGGTGAACTCCGCTGATACCCACCGTAGACAGTTTCGTATCGCCGATCCAGAGTTGAGTCGCAGAGGCATTCGGATGGATCGGAATCCGAATCCGACCGTAATCGTGGTGGTAGCCGTGGTGGAGAAGAGAGCTCCGGGTGGAGCCACCCGAACATGCTCGTGGTGAGACTTGAAAGAGGGGGGACATCTTGTTGGGGGAGTAGGGAGAGGATCAACAGGAAGTGGGCTAGTGGACCCAAAATATACCGCGGAAAATTAAATATCGACATATACTTAGGTAGGCTAGGGGAGCCCTTTAACCGAGTTCTGGGACCCAACCCCATCCAGACAAGGTTCTACTACGCTAACTGTAACGAACTATACACATTTCTACCGAAAATTTCAATCATCGCTAATAAAGCTGATCATTTCACTCATCACCCGGATTACAGGGTGCTATTCTATGTAATTCAACTAATTATTCGACTTCACAAATCACGATAAACATCGGGTAATTGGGGGCTGCGAGGAGTGGTGACAGATGAAAATGAAAATGCGTGAGTCCGATTACAGTTGGTCGGTTTCTAGTGCGTGAAGCTATGACATATGACTATGCGGCAACGTAACGAGTTTCTCTCAACGTCTCTCTCATTCGATATGGAAGCCCTTATTCCGCGGACGGGATGGGGATTTGACAACGATTCGATTCAAGTCTACGTGATTAAGTAGCGAGGGAACGTCAGAACGTTACGAACAACATCAGATTAAATGGCAGCATCCGAAACAGCTCAGCGGCGTCAGGAATGCGTTAAAACGTCTTTTTCTCGATTACTTCATTGGAGTATAGCATAGTAGCTCGTGTCTGTATGACACTTTCATTAGATATGTGAATCCTCCGAATTTAACCTTCCTAGTACCGCTTAAATCCTATTTCCCTTCCACCGATCCGCGCTTCCCCGCGCCTTACTCGTTGTCCCCCGGTCCTTTTTTCCCCTTGGGAGCGACTTTCATAAAAATATAGTCACGGCTGGACGACGCAAAGGAGACCTTGTCCTGATGCATCAACTCATAGTAGCGCGCTCCCTCCATCCGCTCTCCATTGAGAAAGGTGCCGTTCGTCGAGTTAAGGTCCATGAGGTAAGGGACAACGTCTGGGGGAGGAAAGAGAATCAATCAAAAGAGAGGAGACAAAACTCGGTGAAGATACAACTACTCATGATTCACTACAGTCTCAGGGGTTTCATTCTCATCGTGATAACAAACACTGACAGAATTCCTTACCTTCTCCCCGCTTCCGAAAGTGAATCAGCGCGTGTTGCTTCGAGCAGGTGAGGTGATCGGTTGGGACGTCGACGACCTGTCTGTCTTTGCCGAAATACCACTCAGCTTGGCCCCTCAGATGGGCGATTTTGGGGTCCGGCGTCCCCTTCGCAAACACGTAGATCCGCCAATTCGAGTGCACCTTGTGATCCGGAATAGCTGAGTCCGCCGGAAGAGAGAGCTTCTTCTTTTCCTTCAGAAGCTGGGTGACGTCCTGGTAGCGGAAGTTGGTGTTATCCCCCAATGCAGGGGCTTTCCCCCCCGTTCCCGGTCCCCCAGGCCCGCCCGGTCCTCCCAGTTTGGCCTGCTGTTCTCGCTTCAACTGTGCTTCCCGTTCGAATTGGTCTTCCATCCCTAAAAGGCCGGTAGCCGAAAAATTAACCTCTTCAACCTCCGCCTCGTCCTCATACGCAGGTCCTCCCTCTTCCGGCTCGAGCAACTTCGTAGGAACTTCCACCGGTTTCCCCGGAAGCGACGGGTTTTTCTTCTCGAACAATTCTCTTAACCGTTTCCGCTCGGCTTTCGGATCAAATTTACTCTTGTTCTGAATCACCTCAAACACAGGCTCATCCTCATGGGCTGCCCCGTTCCCGACCCCATTCCCTGCTCCGTTACTCTCTTTACTTCTTTTCTCCCTCCTCAGCCGAATCTCCTCCCTCTTAGCAGCCTTCTCCTCCGCTCGTTTCGCCTTCTGAGCCTTTTTTTTTGCCTTCTTTTCGGCCTTCTTCACCTTCTTTCTGTCCGCCTTTTTGTCCTTCTTAGAGTCCTTCTTACCCCCTTTCTTGTCCTCCTTCTTACTCTTCTTCTTCGCCCGAGACTCGCTCGAAGAAGAGTCGGAATCAGAGTCCCCATCAGAATCGGAATCGGACCCCGAATCCGAGTCAGAATCCTCGCTCTTTGCCCGCTTCTTCGACTTCGCCGCGGAGGAGTCCTTTTTGGCCGCAGAGGAGTCCTTCTTGGAGTCTCTGAAGGAGTCTCGCCGCCCGCTTTCCCGCTTGGAATCCCGTCGAGGAGGAGACGATTTAGAAACGGAGGAAACAGAGGATTTCCGTCTTGAAGACTTCACGTCCCGCTCGCTGGTGCGTCGTCGCTTGACGTCGCGGCTGGGAGAGGACTCCGAATCAGTCGGGTGCCCCCGCTTCCGCCTGTCGTCCCCGCCGTAGCGGCGGTGACTCGGCCGGTCGCGCGACCGTGATCGGCTAAGACTGCGCGGCATTGTTAAGGGCCGAGCGTGTTCCTGCTCTGGATTTCGTTGGAGTTAGCTTGAGCTCGAGCGGAGCTTCGTCTGTTTCTCCGGTTCGGATTCGGATTAAGATTTCCAGGTGGATTAGCCGCGTTCCGCCGTGCGCGATCCAGATAGCGCTCAAGGTCAGCGGGTGTCGGTTGAAGCGCCAGGAGCTGGAGGGAGGGATTTCCCGCCTGTCTAACCCGTTGCCTCCTTCTCGACGCCGATTGAGAACGGGACCGGGATCCGTTGGCTCCGCTCGCACCGCCGTTACTACCGGTCGGCGAGGATGGATTCACTGAGGGGGTATTCGCCGCTGACGACCTCCTGAGAGTGAAAGACGGGAGCCTGCCGTCTGGACTAGCTGAGCTGGCCGCACTCCGACGGGGGAACGCCGATGGAGACCCTCGGAGAGAAGGAGTAACTGCCGCGGTGCTGGACTGACTGGGTTCCGGGGATTTATCGTTCTTGGATCCCGATACGCCCTCGGTTTCGGACCCGTCTGCGACGAAGTCCTCGCCGATGAAGTCGTCGACCGTAGTTATCGGAATCGGTACTTCGGTTTCTGGATCCTCTTGGTTGTTGGAATCCTCTCGGTATGCCCTAGAGTGAGCCGCGTTCTCTCTCGCAATCCGTCGCTCCCTCGCCCGCTGAATCGCTGCGTGACGCGCCGGCGACCGTTCTATCGACTGAGATCTCCGATCACTGTCCTCGCGACGCCGCTGCTCCCGACTCCGTCGTCGACCAGCGATGATAGCGCCTGCCCGAGAAAGAGACGACCGGTTACTCGCCCCGTTTCCTGGTTCTTCCCGCGCTCTTCGTCTCAACCGGTGCTCCAGACTCGTTTCGTCCAGATGCCCGTCGGAAACTGAGTCGAGCAATGAGTCGAATTCTTCCGAGCCCTCGGATAGTTCGCCTCCCCGAAGAGCGTCCGATCCCTGTGAAAACCGAAACCGAGCTGCCCCAGCCCTAGCTTCCCGCAGCCGCTGCCGAGCCCTCGCTTCCCGGAGTCGCGCTTCCGCTCGAGACTCTGCGTCTAGGTCTCCGTATTCTGGTTCCAAAGGTTCCAAGTCCTCTTCCTCTTCAGAGTCCGAGTCGTCTGGTTCCTGGTTTGTGATTGGGATTAAGAGATTTTGCCGAGCCTCGGCCGTCCACACCTGGTTCAAGCGGTGAAGGTAAAGGAGGAGAAGGAGGTGAGGGACCATACACGGGCCGCACACCCAAAGTTGTAGAAATTTAGATAACTTCTGTTAGTTGCTACCAATGCTATTTACTCCAATTTCAAAAGTTCTAAAAACTGCCTAGATAAAAACTTCGTAAAACTCAATCAAGAATCAGAATGCAACTGAGACTTGTTTCCTTAGATATGTCATTAGATATGTCGCTATGTGAAGGATCAATGAAAATCGCTCATACACCTCGTAGATTCTCGTAGACCACTGTCGATTCGATTTAATCAGGGCTGTGTCATGATGAGGATCATCGGCGTTACCTTCGAATGCGTAACACTGACAGGGTCAGTTCCTACTCGCTACTTGTCGTCAGAGTGGTTGTGGGGGAACTTGTAAGCCCTGTTATACGGGGAGAGAACGCAAAACGATAACCGGTGGACGCATCGGAAAAAGGCAGCAAAACCGTGAACTGATGAAATCTGGGAGAATCTGAATGGGAGAAAACTTCAGGTACATTCGGGGGGGATACGCTTGTGGCATTCGATATCCCACGATAAACTTCGACGAAACTCGCTTCTGACGAACAGTTTTATACGGCTGAATTCGGGGTTCCGACCCAATTCGGGTCGTTAGGAACGTGACGGTGAATCTGATTATTTACTCTTCAAGAGCGAATTATTCTTCGGGATCAAAGGACGAATGTAGGCGAGACTGGGTCTCAAACGAAGAATCATTCTCAGAGTATTCAAGCGGAGCGGAGAATCATTCTCAGAGTATTCTCGACGTATATCAGAGATCACATAATTCTCAGGTTATAGTAACCGATCAATTCCGCAAATTCGGTGGTCCAATTCCAGTCTGTGGTGTCCAGGCCGGATTCCGCAAGGAGGCGGGAACT
>JACKZZ010008501.1_pt1 | contig 10773 bp, 7 predicted proteins | sample 8027871 | NCBI WGS metagenome assembly JACKZZ01 (sample SAMN15724774, study PRJNA655200) | protist metagenome | isolation source: fluorescence activated cell sorting (FACS) single amplified genomes of... | place: USA: West Boothbay Harbor, Gulf of Maine | collected 2000-07-19
AAGAAGTCGCGACGGACACTGCCGAGACCGCCTGCTGCTAGAAGAGCGCCGCCAATAGCTTCTACAATGGCAAGCTTCTCCGGTTATTCAACTAGTACCTTCACAATAATAAATTAGAAACTCAAATTTGTTCAAAGAGTCAGAGTCAATATCGAGGAATTCACCGTGCACAAAAAATTTCGCAGAGCAGTCCACTTCTTCAAACACCTGGACATCTTGTTCGACGTTCTTTCTGCTTTAGTACATTGTGTCGCTCCTTTTGGTGAAATCTGTCGTATAGTTCATCTTTCCGTCAGTTTTCGTGCGAAAATCGCCGTCTTCGTCGTTGCTCTGCAAAAATCGTCCGCGCTGTCATCCTCGTGCAAAAATCTTCTGCAGCACTAGGTGCTCGCAGCATTAGGTACTCTGTCGTGGTCACAAGTCAGGCATATTGCAATGGTTTCCTCGTATGTTACTGCTGTAGGTTCGTCAACGTATTGTACATGCTCTTCTTTGAAGACACAATTGGTATTTAGGACGACAATTATTTTTTAAAACCCAGGTAAAAGTTCCCTCTGGAAATAAAGATAAAGAACGGTAGAAGAAGTAGGAGAAGTAACGCAGCAACAGGTTCTTGTGGTCGCTTAAGTGTTTAGTACTTTGGTTTTCCCAGTTGTACACGACTTGAATAGAAGCGAGGGATCCATTTTTTCTCGCGTAAAGAACGAAAACATACGATGTCGCTGAACAGCAAGTCCTGCTCACTAAAAACGGCCGTTGCGGCCGTTTCGGGAGTGACCACGGTCTACTTCCCAGCGCCGACGTATGGAAGCGTCAGGATTGAAATCGACAGAGTTGCAATAATTTCTCATGCATAAATTGCAAAGCATGAAGTGCCTCCCTTGCAGGGATTGCAAGCGAGCCCGACTGTCAGCCTGTTTGGGGTCTGCGATAGAGCTGCTAAAGTGGCATGACAAAAAACGCCTTCTGTCCCTCAACAGCATAACAAACTGGATTCAGACGGTGCCGAAGTTTGTCATGCACCGCTTGGGAATTGGGCTTGCAACTGATATCGATTTTATCCATAACAAACTATTTCAACTTTGACGATTTCAATCCTGACACCCCCATACGACGTCGGCCGTGGAAATGCTGATTTTGGACAAGAACCGGCGGGACAAGCTGCAGCGCAGAAAGTCGCAGAAGGTAAAAGTACAACAACAAGAAACTGTTCTCAATCATGGTTGATAGGCGATCGACTTCTCTCTCTCTTACTCTTCAAGGGCTGACCGACTTCTCTTCAATTATGGCTTCTTCTTGACATGTAGGTGAAGATACTTTATCAAACCACTTAAAAAAAAAGGTACAGCACCAAATTCGCGCGGATGTTGATCCTATTGTCGAGGGAGACGCGAAGCTTTGGCTTCCGGAGGAGAGCCCGGTAACCGACGACACTGCATTCTCGGGTATCACCTCGACGCCGATCCGTGTCGCGGATTTGGTGAAAGACCAAACGAAAATCTTCAGCGACCGCTCCTACGTCCTGAACGGCATTCCGAACTACCAGGACGACTGCATGTTCATTCCCGTCACCACCGCTGACGGCAAGAACCAAGGAGCGTGGCTCGCGGAGAGCCGCCCGACGGATCCGGCGGTTACCTTCACCGTGACCCGCGCTGCCACCGTTTTTTTGGACATGTGGCGGTGCGACAAAATGACCACGGAGGAGTGGAAAACCGCGGCGGAAGCTATCCCCTGCAAATAAACTTAAAATCGATCCGGGTCCTTTCTCTGGAAAAGAAACACTTGTGACAAAAAGTACTAGGCATGAGGGAAAATAACCTTTCTCGGCTGATTTAGAAACAGCATCACGAGCTCGCTGCATCGGAATAGAATATTCCTCCAAGGGGTCTTCACCCAGATCAATATTTGCGATGCATAGGAGGTATGCATTGCAAATTAATATCCCTGGACGCCGGGAGGGATGCGGACTTGTGATACTGGTGTCTTTGGATCCTAAAAAAAGTCTGTCCTGCTCCTGCATGACCAGCAAGAGGAGTCCAGTTTGTGCTACGCGGGGAGGGCATTTCTTATGCAGAACAGGCGTCAGGAAGCCCCCTAAAAAACTGTGAAGATGCTAGGTCGTCATGCATTACGGAAATCATGAGTGGTCATGCAAAATAGGTATGACGAACCTGGCGTCATCAATCTTCCAGACCCAGATCGATATTTGCGATGCATAGGAGGTGACGGCTGGAGCAGGTCCGCAGACGTCAGCCCGATGGGCCTGGTGCTTCTCACCACTGGTGCCAAACATGGATCTCCACTCGAGGACGGAGGGATCTACGGGCCCGGGCAAGTGTACAGGAAAGACGTTGAGGCAGGCGAGGTCTCCTATCCTCTGCAAAAGTATCGTACTCGTATCGCAATCATGCATTACAAATTTTTTTCTTGAGGTAAATCAGCATTACAAATTTAATTCCTCATGCTGAGGACATTATTTGTATATGCATTTATACGAGTACGATGCTTTTGCATTGCATATCCCCGTTCCGGGCCTGGGGACGAAGACGTCTTTCTACGGGGTTTGGGTCTGTTATGGGAGTGCACAACTCCCCCTCCCCCTCATTTGTAATGCAAAAATGCCAAATCCTGTCCGAGCCTTTTGGCTGTGCTTGCATGACAAGTTCTGGAAGCCCAAACTGCACTATGCTCCGTGCGTGGATTTGTAATGCAGACACTGTATTTCTGACATGGTTTCTGTTGCTAGAAATGCACTACAAGTTAGGTGGAAGGGGTGTTGTGCACAGTCATACCTGTCCAGATCAGAGCGAAACACCGATTGTCGCCGATGCTGGGGTTTACTGGCGCCCCGGAGCGGAGCCGGAAGCTTGCGCCCAGGAAGCCGGCGAAGCTGGCGTGTGCGGAAACTCGGGCGACACGCCGTGCGCGATCGTCAAGGGTGGAGACGAGGAGGTGGACGAAGAGGAAGTCGTGACGGAAACTACCGAGGGATGCTGCTGATGCAGGTATGACAGCACGTAATCCTCTTCCCGAACAAGCAAATCTCGTAGGAAGAACGCATTCTAACAACTCTGACTTCTTGCAAACCCGTTTATTACATACTATCGGCCTCCAGTAGGTTCACCCCGATTTATTTCAGCATTCTCCTCGCGTTTTTGTGTTCAATCTTCACTCAGTATGATCACAATTTCAAAAGAATATTAAGAAGGTACACAAAGTTTCAAAAAAGTTAGCACGCCCTCGTCTTGAATACAAAAAATTTGTCATGCGCAGCAGCTTAGAAAAAATGGAGGCTCCGAAGGCGTTTATCGATTTTATGCGTAACGAATCCTAATTTCCATTTTGTCAATTTCCAACCTGACAGTGCCATAGTGGCCGGGTCTGTTGTGATTGTCGTCCGCGGTGTTGAAATTATGGCCAGACTGGTATCCGGGAGAAAAACCGCGTTAGTGCAGCTTTTATTTTGGTTTTATTGGAGAAGCAGCCTTACAAATGCAAATCTGTCGGGTAATATGACAGCAAAAGCCACATGTTCTCACGCGAAGATCATACAGTACGCGAAAACACGGAGGTTGAGAGCACCTTGCAACGCATGGGCCTCCATATCAATCTTTATTAACATGTTCATCTGCATTTTTAGAAACCCAGTAAGAAGCCCACTAACGCAGCCGTTTTGTTCGATAGCAGGTCACCGTCCACCAAAAGGCCCACATCGGCATTTTCGTTGTGTTCGCTGGACGCTGTGATCGCATCCGCGGACGGTGTGATCTCATTCGCTTCCCGTGGCGCCGAAGGCTATCAAAATGAAAAGTCCCCCCCTCCCCATATCGAAAAGGTACGTCTCAGAAAATTTTTTGCGATGCTGACTTGTGGCCACAAATCTTCTCTGTCTTGCAAGAACGCAACTCCACAGGCTCCGCCGCATTCTGCAGGCGGTTTGTGATGCTCTTGGCCCTACAGAGTAGACGTTTGCCATGCTCAGTGCCTAGCCCAAAACCTCCCTACTCAGGATCGATTCATTAATATAGGCCTGCAGTTCTCTCCAGCAATACAAATCTGATTTGTGTACGCAAATTCAGCAGCAGAAACTTCGTTTTGATATGGGGGGGGTTTTCCTTTTGATAAAGGCCGAAACACCTTCACTTCGTTCAGGTTCAAAATGCGGAACTGCGGATCGTCGGCTCCCGGGTTTTCCATTTCCTCGATGCCGGGCAGCTCAATGGTCAAGTACTTCCCCTTTTTCCCACCACAGTCGACGGTAGCTGTACCGGCGTCCGGGGGCATCTATCAACTGCAAATTATTTAAATGTCTGGGTCCTCTGGAGAAGTCCACGTGTCAGACGACACCATCGATCCTGAACAAATGCACGTCGAACTACATCTTCAAGCATGATTTCTACAGGTTTTGCGCAGGAGGCAGCTTCTCCAACATGCTTAACCCGCGTGAGAACGAGGAGTTCGCTCTTTATTGCGTACAGTAAGAAGCGGGCCAGTTTTTAGCATCTTCATGGAATCTTTGAGGCAATGTTCCAGACCTCCCAGATTTTTTTATATGATTTGCAATCCATAACATGCCCTCCGGCACAACGAACCGGTCCTTGCAGGTCGCTCCTTCGCCTTGGTTGCAGATGATGTGTTCGCAGACCTCGTCTTCGTTCGGCTCCGTGCACACGTCACCACGCCCTGCATCGGCAGCAGGGACATCGCGCTTGTTGTTCGTGAGCAGAACTCGGATGCCGCTTTTCTGCTCTGTACCAAGGCTTCCCTCCGGAAGGTTTCCGTCCGTTGCGTTCCACGTTTTGTCACCATGAAAGTCGAGGATCTTTTTGCGAAAAAACAGCCGGCGGAGGCGGCTGAGAGCGTAGTCGGGATGCATCAGCGTGGTCAGCTCCACGTGGCCCACTTCCGTGCTTTCATTTGGCAGTTCCAGCTGGACCCATGGACACTTCTGGGCAGGCGGGGGGTTGGTTACTTGCGCGTCTTCGCCGTCAGCGGAGTTGAACGGGTTCCCCAGCAGGTTTCCGTCCACCAGGTTTTGCTTGGAATACGTGGATTCCGCCGCGGCGAACGTGCTCGACACCGTGATCATGTCCGCCGTCGGTGTGATGTCGTCCGCGGCCCGCTTCACTGTGCATTGCGGCGTCGCGGCTGCGGCATCGTCCCACAAACAGTTCGGGTAGTTGTTGCAGGCTCCTTCGGTTTCGATCGCGGCGCAGCCCGATTCCCCGGCTGCGGACACCAGACCGAGGTGCGAGTGTTCCCCGAACGCAGCCCGGTTCCTCGGTGACGCAGGGTTGACGCAGCTGCCGCCAGCGGCGGGGGCCGGATCGTCGAGGCATTCCGGCGTGAAAACGCAAGCGCTCACGTCGGACCGCCAGAAGCACGAGCCTCCGTAGGGAATGGTTGCAGGATCGGCTTCGTTGCAGGCGGCTTGGTCGGCGTGCGCCCTGCAGTGTTGAAACCCTTGGTTGTTTTCCGCGACGAAGTCGCGGAACTGGCATTTTTCGTTGTTGGCGTCAATATACACATGCTGGCACTTGCCGGTGTCCGTGCGAGCCTCGGTGTTGCAAACGTCTTCTAGTTCTCCCGTCAAGTCGCTGCAGACTTCGACGGGTCCCGCGGTTTCTGCACCAGCAGCGCCCACCTTCTTACAGTGGAATTCGGCCTTAGGATTAAGCTGCTGACTACCGTCAGAGCCGGACTCCAAACAGTTTTCTTCATAATCGACCAGCACATAGCGTGCAGGATCCGTGGCGAGACGGGTCGCAGAAGATTCTTCCTGTCGTCCCGCCTTGTGCAGTTCACCCGCGCCGGTTTTCAGCAGCCGCTGCTCGCTCTTTAGTGCCTGCGCACGACGGCCCGCCTTGGATTTTTTCAAGTGCTTGAGGATCATCACCTCCACCGCCGTGGCGCCGGTGGCCGCCAAGGCCAGGGTTGTTTTCTTCAGGGAAGTTTTCGTCATAGCTTTAGTGCGATGTTGAGAGAAAGTAGTTACAGTGTTGCGTTTCTGAATTTTTGGCGTGAGTAAGTGTAAATACTGTCGTTCTTCACAAACAAGAAAAGTGGTTGAAAATAAAAGGCGGGTGCTGGTTGTACTTGGAATTAATATGCCGTTCTGGGGATAGGAGGCACAATGTACAAATCCTGCTTTTCGTGTTTTGGAATCTCAACAATGGTATGCAAGGAAAAAATCAGATATACCCTTGTTTGTCACAGCCGGGATCGGGAAGTAGTACAAGCGAATTACTTCTGGAGTGACGAGAAAAAAAAGAGACGCAAGCCGTGGACGCAGCAACGAGAACGACGACAAGATGAAATCCTACTGGAAAATTTTTTTACGTAGTACGTCAGGTCCTGAACGAGTTCTTCTATCTTCTATCTTGTCCTCAACCGAAGCCGAACGAAAGACATTATGATTATATATTCCTTCTCCAAGTGATAGATAATACCGAAACGGCACCCAACGACGAGCGTCAGATTTAGTTGTTGGACGACGAACAATAACCACATGAACGAGTTTAGTGGGATAAGGATTGTTGCACGAGTCGATGGAAAATTCTTATTTTTATATAAATAAAAATAAGAATTTTCCATTTCTATTGCCGCTGCTTGTATTTGAAATTCAAATACAAGCAGCGTCACCTGCTACGAAGCCGACCCTTTGCATTTGCATTTCAGTGGCTGGTTACTACAAAATCATCTGCTAGACTGCTGCCGTATAGTAGAAGTAACGAGATCAACCTCACCACGACTTATAATTTTCACGAGCATGTAATATGTGACACAGACTGAACGAAGATCCTTTCCAGTGGAGTGGTGATGGGCGTACGGGTACGCGGCGGCGATGCATGTGGAACAACAGGACGTGTCTAACGTGAAAAACGCACTTGCTATCGCCTCATGCGGTGGACAAAGACTGGGCGGTTCTTGGGATGAACCACTCGAAGATAGAAATTTTGGGTGAAGCACGACAAGAACATAGATGAGAGTAACTGCCTAGCTTATTTGTTGTCATTCTTCTTCTTGTTCTTCCGCTCTCCTTTGTCCCCTTCGCTCCTACGTTGCCCCTGGTGGGCGGGATTCGCGCAAGAACCTAGAAGTGCCCTATCTCGTCTCTGTCTGGGCGGTGAGTAGAAATCGGGGAAAAGAAGAAGAACGACTTTACATATTTCCTAGGGTGGATACTTGATGTTTTTCGGGGTGCGAGAAGGGGTGAAATTGAAGTGTGACGGATAATTTAGAAGACAAATTTCGAAAGCCTATTTTTTGTATTGGGGAGACACCATCTGAAGCAAATTTGTATTAAAAAATCGACTCGGAAAATCTAAATCATACGAACTGGTGGTTGTGTGTATAATAGTACTTACTTTTATTGTGAAGACTGCAAAGATATTGGATGCAAAAATTGCTCGTGATACTGCGAAGATACTTGGAAGATGAAATGAAAATTACCAAAATACATGCATGAAAAATGAGGTTAAGTTGAAGTGGGCTGCTGCTTTGTGAAATTTTTTGTATTCAAGACGAGGGCGTGCTAACTTTTTTGAAACTTTGTGTACCTTCTTAATATTCTTTTGAAATTGTGATCATACTGAGTGAAGATTGAACACAAAAACGCGAGGAGAATGCTGAAATAAATCGGGGTGAACCTACTGGAGGCCGATAGTATGTAATAAACGGGTTTGCAAGAAGTCAGAGTTGTTAGAATGCGTTCTTCCTACGAGATTTGCTTGTTCGGGAAGAGGATTACGTGCTGTCATTCCTGCATCAGCAGCATCCCTCGGTAGTTTCCGTCACGACTTCCTCTTCGTCCACCTCCTCGTCTCCACCCTTGACGATCGCGCACGGCGTGTCGCCCGAGTTTCCGCACACGCCAGCTTCGCCGGCTTCCTGGGCGCAAGCTTCCGGCTCCGCTCCGGGGCGCCAGTAAACCCCAGCATCGGCGACAATCGGTGTTTCGCTCTGATCTGGACAGGTATGACTGTGCACAACACCCCTTCCACCTAACTTGTAGTGCATTTCTAGCAACAGAAACCATGTCAGAAATACAGTGTCTGCATTACAAATCCACGCACGGAGCATAGTGCAGTTTGGGCTTCCAGAACTTGTCATGCAAGCACAGCCAAAAGGCTCGGACAGGATTTGGCATTTTTGCATTACAAATGAGGGGGAGGGGGAGTTGTGCACTCCCATAACAGACCCAAACCCCGTAGAAAGACGTCTTCGTCCCCAGGCCCGGAACGGGGATATGCAATGCAAAAGCATCGTACTCGTATAAATGCATATACAAATAATGTCCTCAGCATGAGGAATTAAATTTGTAATGCTGATTTACCTCAAGAAAAAAATTTGTAATGCATGATTGCGATACGAGTACGATACTTTTGCAGAGGATAGGAGACCTCGCCTGCCTCAACGTCTTTCCTGTACACTTGCCCGGGCCCGTAGATCCCTCCGTCCTCGAGTGGAGATCCATGTTTGGCACCAGTGGTGAGAAGCACCAGGCCCATCGGGCTGACGTCTGCGGACCTGCTCCAGCCGTCACCTCCTATGCATCGCAAATATCGATCTGGGTCTGGAAGATTGATGACGCCAGGTTCGTCATACCTATTTTGCATGACCACTCATGATTTCCGTAATGCATGACGACCTAGCATCTTCACAGTTTTTTAGGGGGCTTCCTGACGCCTGTTCTGCATAAGAAATGCCCTCCCCGCGTAGCACAAACTGGACTCCTCTTGCTGGTCATGCAGGAGCAGGACAGACTTTTTTTAGGATCCAAAGACACCAGTATCACAAGTCCGCATCCCTCCCGGCGTCCAGGGATATTAATTTGCAATGCATACCTCCTATGCATCGCAAATATTGATCTGGGTGAAGACCCCTTGGAGGAATATTCTATTCCGATGCAGCGAGCTCGTGATGCTGTTTCTAAATCAGCCGAGAAAGGTTATTTTCCCTCATGCCTAGTACTTTTTGTCACAAGTGTTTCTTTTCCAGAGAAAGGACCCGGATCGATTTTAAGTTTATTTGCAGGGGATAGCTTCCGCCGCGGTTTTCCACTCCTCCGTGGTCATTTTGTCGCACCGCCACATGTCCAAAAAAACGGTGGCAGCGCGGGTCACGGTGAAGGTAACCGCCGGATCCGTCGGGCGGCTCTCCGCGAGCCACGCTCCTTGGTTCTTGCCGTCAGCGGTGGTGACGGGAATGAACATGCAGTCGTCCTGGTAGTTCGGAATGCCGTTCAGGACGTAGGAGCGGTCGCTGAAGATTTTCGTTTGGTCTTTCACCAAATCCGCGACACGGATCGGCGTCGAGGTGATACCCGAGAATGCAGTGTCGTCGGTTACCGGGCTCTCCTCCGGAAGCCAAAGCTTCGCGTCTCCCTCGACAATAGGATCAACATCCGCGCGAATTTGGTGCTGTACCTTTTTTTTTAAGTGGTTTGATAAAGTATCTTCACCTACATGTCAAGAAGAAGCCATAATTGAAGAGAAGTCGGTCAGCCCTTGAAGAGTAAGAGAGAGAGAAGTCGATCGCCTATCAACCATGATTGAGAACAGTTTCTTGTTGTTGTACTTTTACCTTCTGCGACTTTCTGCGCTGCAGCTTGTCCCGCCGGTTCTTGTCCAAAATCAGCATTTCCACGGCCGACGTCGTATGGGGGTGTCAGGATTGAAATCGTCAAAGTTGAAATAGTTTGTTATGGATAAAATCGATATCAGTTGCAAGCCCAATTCCCAAGCGGTGCATGACAAACTTCGGCACCGTCTGAATCCAGTTTGTTATGCTGTTGAGGGACAGAAGGCGTTTTTTGTCATGCCACTTTAGCAGCTCTATCGCAGACCCCAAACAGGCTGACAGTCGGGCTCGCTTGCAATCCCTGCAAGGGAGGCACTTCATGCTTTGCAATTTATGCATGAGAAATTATTGCAACTCTGTCGATTTCAATCCTGACGCTTCCATACGTCGGCGCTGGGAAGTAGACCGTGGTCACTCCCGAAACGGCCGCAACGGCCGTTTTTAGTGAGCAGGACTTGCTGTTCAGCGACATCGTATGTTTTCGTTCTTTACGCGAGAAAAAATGGATCCCTCGCTTCTATTCAAGTCGTGTACAACTGGGAAAACCAAAGTACTAAACACTTAAGCGACCACAAGAACCTGTTGCTGCGTTACTTCTCCTACTTCTTCTACCGTTCTTTATCTTTATTTCCAGAGGGAACTTTTACCTGGGTTTTAAAAAATAATTGTCGTCCTAAATACCAATTGTGTCTTCAAAGAAGAGCATGTACAATACGTTGACGAACCTACAGCAGTAACATACGAGGAAACCATTGCAATATGCCTGACTTGTGACCACGACAGAGTACCTAATGCTGCGAGCACCTAGTGCTGCAGAAGATTTTTGCACGAGGATGACAGCGCGGACGATTTTTGCAGAGCAACGACGAAGACGGCGATTTTCGCACGAAAACTGACGGAAAGATGAACTATACGACAGATTTCACCAAAAGGAGCGACACAATGTACTAAAGCAGAAAGAACGTCGAACAAGATGTCCAGGTGTTTGAAGAAGTGGACTGCTCTGCGAAATTTTTTGTGCACGGTGAATTCCTCGATATTGACTCTGACTCTTTGAACAAATTTGAGTTTCTAATTTATTATTGTGAAGGTACTAGTTGAATAACCGGAGAAGCTTGCCATTGTAGAAGCTATTGGCGGCGCTCTTCTAGCAGCAGGCGGTCTCGGCAGTGTCCGTCGCGACTTCTT
>JACKZZ010012790.1_pt1 | contig 10771 bp, 3 predicted proteins | sample 8027871 | NCBI WGS metagenome assembly JACKZZ01 (sample SAMN15724774, study PRJNA655200) | protist metagenome | isolation source: fluorescence activated cell sorting (FACS) single amplified genomes of... | place: USA: West Boothbay Harbor, Gulf of Maine | collected 2000-07-19
AATTGACGCAGATTCTTTCATATTTAGATACTGTCAAAAGGTAATTAATTACCTTTATAAGCATTTCACCACATTCGAAAAAATTAATGACAGAGAATATATCTGATAGATGCTCGATCAAAAGAAAGACACTAAGCTTATTATTAACTTCATTTTCAAATCGCTTTGTAGAATTCCATGCAAAGACATTTTTGCATACGACATGGAATAATCAAGAGGATGATTATTGGACTCATTATTTTGAGCAAAGTATATCTGATCGGACAACATATGGTATACAATTCCTGAATCTCATTCTTGATTATCTATCGGACGAAAAAAGTTTCGATGTGTCGATTGTGTCCAAAGAAAAACTTCCTTCAACTATCGCCTCAATTATACTGCGTCTCTCATCACTATCGCCCTCATCAGAGTGTCTTGTTCGTCATTTCTTTTCAATCTTAACTCGACTGTGTACCAATTCCTCTGCAGCAATGCAAGACTTAATCAAATCTGACGTTTTAAAAGGAATGTGTTTATTGGCAAGAAATAATCGTGTCAACAGCGATGACGTAATCAATGTAAGTATGGATAAGTGATCTGTCTCTCGCTGTTTTACTCACTGTGCTCTCTATCTTCACACTCCACAATAAGTTTATCCAAGTGGCAATCCATACCAGCTGCACAATTTATTATTTGGAAGAATCGCATGCTCTATTAGAATTAGCTCAATGTCCAAAGCAGCCTGAATGTTTCCCAACACTCATCCAGTGTCTTTCGATTTGTCTAGCCGGTGCTCGTGAATTAAATCTGAATATCTTACATCGCCAAATCGAGAAGTATCACATTTACAACAACTTTCTTTTGCCCAATTCAAGCATTTCTGAATATCTCATGACTCAAAGTCTTTCTGGTGCTGCCCAATTTATCGAAAGATACTTTGAACAGCTGATGAATTTATGTCTAACTGGTAATGATCATACTGAAAAAGCATGTCATTCCTCTCATCCACAATCACAAGAGTCATCACAGAAGAACATGAATACGATTACCTGTAGCACTGATGGAATGGGCGCATTATGTCAAATGGTGCTGTTTAAATCAAGTACTTCAATCGGCAAAAATATTATCGAAGAACCACAAACAAGCAATATGGCTCTGATAGGGGAACAAATCCAATTAGCAGCGCTTCATCGCATTCACACCATTATTATGAACAATGTGCATAATTACTCGATCCTGATTGGTGCCACTTGCCACTCACGACCACTTCTAGGCCAAATCATACAAGAAATGGATACGATGTCATCTGAAATTGTTAAAATTTCAATCGGATCATTACTCGAAAGGTAGATTCAAATATTCGAAGGTTCTGATTTTCCGATATTCATATTCAAATATTCATATTAGTTTTGCCATTGAAGCATCAATTCGTCCAATTTATGAAATGAAGGTCATTTGCGGTATATTGACTACTTCAGCGAGCTCTATACAGGTATCCACTGTACATGTGCTATTGAATTATATTCAGAATGTTCTCCGCTTCCATTCTACATTTTCATCGACTGCAGATTTTTTATTACTTGCAACGACAGGATTACTTTCAGCTTTGCTGGAGCTTTATCATTGTGAAACTATACATTTGTTTAAGCATCAATTAATATCATGGAATCCACTGGACATTCAAATTATCAATGAAAACGCCATACCAACTGTGTCATCGACATCAGTGGTCGATTGGAACACATTATGTACATCTGTTGTAACCAGTACCTGTACAGATCCATCTCTATCACGTGTTACGCATTTAAGGCAGGACCGGTCACATATATTTTTTGATCCATCGGCATTTAGTTTTGACCATCAGCGATTTGAATCATTTATCGATTGCCTCCACCGCTCTATAAAATACCTCAAGTGGAATGATATAAAGGATGATCAATGGAATGATTTATTGATTTCCATGAAATCTACATTTCAAATGAAAGAGCACTTTAACTCCACATTATCCTTATGGAAGTCACTCATGGATCAATTATTTGAAAAAAAATCCCTCCCATCATCGAAGGCAATCACTTTAATAGACAAACTCTCACAGCATCGAAAGCAAATGTTAATTGAATTACTCCAACAAATGCTATTGGGAGAAATACACTGTATAATTCACCGCTTAAGCAGCAGCAGAACTAGAGCTAGCATTGAACATGAAAACCACAAAGAACAGCAAGTGAAATATCAGCACGTACTAGCTATTGATGCTATTCTTCAACAGTTTTGGAGCATATTTACATTGGATTCAAAGTTGGCCCAATTATTGTCTGCCTCAAATGTAAATCATTACGGAGACTGTTTCGGTAGTGTGACTCAGAATGAAATGCATCAAGCTACTCAGACTCACGCCCGCGTAAAAGAATTAAAGCAAACTGCAGTGGAAGAGTGTGGTTTGATTACTCTACTGCTCTATATACTTTCTATTTCAATTCAAGCACCATATTTTCATCTCTTGCCACAAAAACATTGGGAAAAATGGATCATGTTGTGTATTCAGTTGATTTTTAAATGTCTTCATTCGTATGAATCATCATCCTTCAGCCATGGGTCGCTGCCATTTCCGCATCTTTTGTCTCATCAGAAATGGTTACCATCAATTGAACTGATATTGAATCAGGATTTTTTGGCTAATCGTCACGACAGGTCAGAAGAAGAAGAAAAACATCGACCATCATCACAATTACGTCGTAAAATCATGATAGAAGTGCTCGGATATGCTTTTGGAGAAGAAGATCTTTATTCATTCGAAAATGCTGCCCTTACAAACTACAAGGAAATAGGAACGAGATCTACTATCATAATACCTGATTTGATTTTATTCAATTGGAAAGTATGCAAAGCATGGTCTGATCTAGAGGTAGCAGCAGATTTTGTATCTTGTCTTCAAGCGGTCTGTATTTTAAGTCCTATGAAAAGCTACCAAATCAATCAATCGGGAATTATCCAATCGCTACTTCAATGTCACTTACTGGATACTGCCGCAGAATGGTGTTTTGTTCAATTCTTGTTGGAATATGGTGGATTAACACCTAACGCCTATTTAGTTTGGATGCAAGAGATTTTTCAAAAAGGTTTAGACTCCATCGCTTTCAAACAATTTGGGATTTATTTAGCTTCTCAAGAGAAACAAAAGCAACTCTGCACTTCCTATATAGAGTTCGAGGTAGCTTCAAAGGGCTATGCATCTTTGCATTTCTCAAAGCCTTTTCAATCCTGCTTATCTTCTCCACCTTCAATGTCGAATTCATTTTCTTCTGCCCCATCGCCTTGCTTGAGCTGGCCTCCGTCTTCGGGATACACCTATACTATCTGGCTTCAAATACAAGAGTATGAAGAAAACACATCCATGGAACAGCAGTATCAGCAGCTGCGCTCTTTAAACCAATGTATTATGTGCCGAAAACAAATTAAAAAGGGACAAAAGTTTCAAACATGTGGCCATGGAGCTTGGTGAGTGGATTTTGAGTCGAGTAATCGATTCTATATACTATAGGACTATAGGATTTACTAATGACAAATTGCTCCATGCTTCCCAAATTTTTAGCTCTGGATGTATTGTTTCCCTTGCAGGTAAAAAAATCAATATCTTATTGTAGGCAGAACCAATCCTGAATATGGTACTCGTAATCATTTAGATATTGGAGGAGAATGCACCGTCTGCTCTTATACACGTTTTTATCTCTTGCGCTTGATGTCCGTCGATCGACACTCAGGCATAGAATTTTTCGTTCAAGAAGGAAGAGTTCACATCCGTATGAATTGTCAACAAACTGTTATTCATTTCCCCAACGCACCGCGCCTACAATCGCAACAATGGTATCATATTGGACTAGTTCATCGGCATACACGATACAAATCAAGTACTGCTACATTGTATATCAATGGAATAGAAGTTGACACGACCAAAGTACCGTATCCTAACCCAATGCCAGCACATAGCAATTGCAGCCATGAAGCTATGATAGGCATCCCTGCTCAATGCCGACGTCGCTCTAAAGAAAAATGGAAAATGAGTGGATGCTATTTATTTCGAGAGCCTTTGAGCGATCTCTACATGAATGCCTTATTTTGTCTAGGTCCAGCTTATGATCAAACTTTTCACGGAGAATCAGGAAGTGGTCACATCTCACTAGAGAATCACCACTTATATTCATCATCAACCACAACGCTATTGAAGAGCCATTATAACATCAGCACTAATCTTGATTTTTTGGAAGCATTGCAAGAAAATCAGTGTTCATTGTCATCTTCTTCGTTAAAAAGATTGCAGCATTCTTTCTCAGCGAGTGAATCTTCGGCAACCTCAATAACCACAGCAGGAAATAATAGTCGCTCTTTACGCTATTCCTCGTCATCCACTTCAGCATGTTCAAATGCGATGAACCTGGGTGCTAATCTTCCTCCTTCGTACCACCAGCACCATCGGCGCCGTTTAAAGACAATGAATAATAATTCTCCCAGATTAAAGATGTCATTATCTTCTCCATCATCGGCATTTCGAAGAGTGCTTAGTTATTCCGAATCTTCTATTGGAGGTGGTGATAGTGCGGCGGTGGCGATAGATTCAAACGCAATACCAAAAAATGATTTAGAACAAGAGCAGCATTACTTGATGGAACTAACCACAGGATCAGCATCCGATTTGTCAGCTTTGTGTTCACCTTCGTCAGTGAAGAAAAAAACGTCGACCAACAAGAAGAAAGCAGTACTATATGAAGTTAATTATCAATTTCTATGGGAGAAAGTTGCATTTGGATATAATCGAAAAATGATGTCATCTTGGAATCTTTGGACAAAAATCAACGGCTGCTCGTCTTTGCCTTCGAGTGGGGAGTGTATGGGTGGTATCCAACCCTTTTTCTTCAAATCCATCGCTACCACCGCAAATGAAACACTATATAATGGTATTGCGTATGCATTTCTACTATTTGAGTTGGCAAGAACGCCAGAACAAATCAAAAGTTCAATCCAATTCTTCTTACTATTTGAACGAAATCAAATTCGTCAATTACAAACTACCTTTGGAATTTTGCAGTATCTTTTGCGTTCCAAAGCAGCATTATCTCGTCGCCAGTCGAGGAAAATATCCACCCTCTTAGAACAGTCAGTATCAGTGACAAATATGAGTGGTAACGATGGCATGTCTGAAATTATTATTCCCTATGAATGGATACTTCAAGAATTTTTTCATCAAATCGATACATCATCGATGATTAATGTTGAAGTGCTGCAATATTTGATTCTGGATGATTTGATTTGGCAGCATGCCCCCCCTTCCGTTCAGCAACTCTTATTTTTAAATTTAGCTTCTGCTTTAAATAAAGAATCACCAGCCACAACACTCAATGCAGCGAATGCTGGTCCATCGTCTCGATTGCGGCAAAAATGTAACGAAATAGGATTTGTTCGACGCGTCCTCTATTTTTTATTGAATTCAAGAACAAGTAGTGGCGGTGTTCTACCGTCGATTATTGACGCTCTGTACGTGTATTTGGTTGGAAATACAGGAGAAGGTGTGCGGAAGGACTACCAAGATGTAGCTGATTTTTTAATCAGTACTCTATCAGCTCGATTTTTGTCTCAATTCAAAGCTGAGCCAAAATCTGAGAGTCCACAATCAACAGCCCCAGCACAAGATCAGTGCGGGTCATCATCAGAAGCATCAGTTTCCAAATATTCCATCGATAATTACACAACGATCATGATCAATTGGATGGGTCGATTTAGTAATGCTAGCACTAGCAGCAGTGTCAATTTACATAAAGCAGCACCTTCACCTCTTGAGGGATTTTCTCCCACTAAAGAAGCTGTCCTCGCACTACCTGTACATTACCACGAAATACGAAATCAGCTATTGCAAATGCTACTACAAGTGTTCCACCATCTATCAAGTCATCATAATCGACAGGCGATGATAAAGTTACAATATCTTTCCAACATTTTCTCGCCAAAGTGGATATTTCATTTTCTATTTGGAATTTTTCAGCAGGTTCCAGAAGAGCTCATTCATTCAGTATCTCAACTGCGCGCGCTCAAATTGTTTGTGTGGCTATTCTTGCATCAAAATAAATTTCGCGAGGAGATACAGAAATCCACCTCTTATATAATCCTATTAGCATATGGATTGCCTTTGGTCATGTATGGTGACACAAATGATAATATTGCACCAACAACTGAAGAACGCCAACCTCATGGACGAGATGATCAAGCAATGACTGTGCCGATTCTTAAAGAAATGTGGTATTACTGCTTTTCCCTTTTATTCGATGCATATCCCTCGAGTTCGGTAAAGCATTGGAACTTTAATTCTTTAATCAAAGATTTTCCCGCCCATCGATATAATGCAAAAGAGCATCAACATCATCATCATTTCGAAATGATTTTGATTATTTTCACAGCATTAAGAAGAACATATTTCGATCCACTGGCACCTGAAAGATCGATTTTTCTTCGAAAATCTGTAGCTCTAAAATATCAAGAGCCATGTGATTATCGTCATTCTCAGCTGCAGAAGAATGTACTTGAGATGCATCAACAGATCTTACAGTTTTTAACTTGGATGTGGAGCGAAATATTCAGCTTTCGTTTGCTTTGCTGGGTGGGTAGTAAAAGAGATTTGCTAGGCCGAATTCTCATGGAGCTAAGTACGATTATTTGCAGCACGGCCCAAACAAATTCTTCATTTACAGTCCATATCACCACAGCTCAAGTAGACTTAAAAAGTTATTTTCAAAATGATATTGCCCAAACCAGCCTCGATTTTCTCATTACCATCATTACCAATACATTCTTTATGTATAATGCCAAATTTGGAATGGACTTATTAATCATGGTGATGGATGCTAATCCTGGCGCCGTCTTCCTCCCTCCTTTTCCTGACAACCTAACGCTACAATTTCACGTGATGATTGTGTACAAAGTGCTACAGCAAATGGAAGAATTTTTGCAGTTGCAAACATCTTCTGAGATTCAGCACAAGAGTGAAGAGTCCATATTATCTTTGCAGCTTTTATTCCCAGTCATTATTCAACGATTTGAAGTATGGCAAAAAGTATCGATGGTCTTTCAATGCTCAAATGTTGATATTAAACCATGTTTATACTCCTTCTTCCGACTGCTAATTCTATCTTTGCAGCATATTCCATCTCATTATTATTCAACTTCTTCCTCTTCTTCGGATGATTCAGCCACCAGCCGCAGCAGTAGTGCTTCGATTCAAAAGCATCAAAAAGGATACAAGCGGAAAAAAATTAAGCAATTTCTTTCGGGCTGGTCGTTTCGAAACAAAGAAATGGAAATTCTTTTAAAAGCAACATTAACTTGCTTACATCAAGTCATTTTGCAGATTTTATCCTCTGGTGAAGGAGTGCATGAAAGACTGGCTCCCGCTTCTGCTTCCGCTTCTCCTCATCAACATTCTAACATGAAAATGTTTCTTTCTTTTTTGCACCAATTAAATCAGCACTTTGGACTAATCTTGACATCCATGAATGATCATTTTCCGGCCTCATCAATGTCAAAGCCTCCTTCTTCATCTTCTCATCCACTTTATCAACAATCATTCAATGGGTTTTTATCCTGCTTGTGTCACTTTTTTTTTCAATATCTGCATCATTCAGATCCTTTGATTCAATTTATTGGTTTATCTTTATGGCAGCAACTATTCAAGTACCAGTCTCAACGAATGTTGGAGCTGGTGAATATTAAATTTCAAATTATTGGAGCAGCTCCTTATTCGATCAATTTGTTCAAAGGGGGATTTGATCGCTTGCTGGTACCAGCCTCCTCATCTGCATCATCATCGGATGAAGTGGTGTTTTCCTCCCCATCTTCACTACCCTTGGGCAATGGTCAAAACACAACCGAGCAGCCAATTAGCATAAATAACTCGAGCGAAATGGAAACAAATATTCATAGTAGCATGAATTGTATTTTAGCCCAATTTAAAAAGTGGTGTGAATTGATGGCTTCTCCTATACAAGCCTTTCAAGAGCAATCGGCTACGGAATGGATCCAATATAACCAGCAACTACAATGGCAGGCAAATGCAAAATGGAATACTTTGTATGAAATTAAGTGGAGACAAAATAAAGAAAAACGTGAACGTTTCGAGCGTGATAATGTGACACAATTTTTAGTATTGACGAGGGCGTTTGGACAAGATTTGGACGAAGGATCGAATCAAGAGCTACAACGTCAAGTGCAGTGGAAACGATTTCAATCGGATCAAAATTACTTTTTACATCGCCAATGGAAACTACAGAAAGAGAAGCTGATGCATCATTTTGAATCCACTTCAACTACCACCAGTTTGAGAGGAGCGGATGATGGTCGAGGCGAATGGACATTGGATTTTACAGAAGGACCTTATCGAATGCGAAAAAAACTCAGGTTGATTCAACCTAATCATCATGATGAGACTATCTCGATGAAGGCGCTACTAGATGAAGATGAAGAAATAGAAGGAAAAATCCGAGCATTCTTCGTTCCTGGAGACGAAATCTTGGAATATTACGATTGTCGTGAAATTGATGGATTGGAATCCTATCCCGGTATATTGTGCCTATGTAGCTATCATCTCTACATGATTTATAATTACCAGCTCGCATCATCATCTGCTTCAGAAACCAATCCATTTGAATTGAGTCGAATATCTTGGGTAAATGGAAAGCAACATACCGGTATGGTTCATATTCATCCCATTACTCAATCGAGGAACTCAAATGAACGAATCCAGCCAATAATAAATGGTCAAACATGTCAATATTGGGCCTATTCTGAATTGACCGAGCTTCATAAACGCCGTTATGAACTTGTTCACGTGGCACTTGAACTCTTTGCACGTGATGGAAGAAACAGCTTCTTAACGTTTCGTTTATCAACTGTGCGTGAAGCTGCATTTATGTCACTATTAGCATTATGTCCTAATGTACATGGCCCTGCTCATGGATTAGATGAGCTGGGCTGTTATAAAAGTATTCCGATTCAACATAATGGCAATACTGGACGAGCATCCTCAACAAGCACGAGTAAGCCAACAAAGATTTCTGGGCGAAATCTCAATCCCATGAATCTCAACTATTTTCATTTGCGAAAAGTATTGAAACAAACGATGACCGAGAAATGGTGCAGTGCCGAAATATCAAATTTTGAATATCTCATGCACTTAAATACACTCGCAGGTCGGTCGTTTAGCGATTTGAATCAGTATCCAGTCTTTCCCTGGATTATCTCGGATTATCACTCGGATTACGAGTCTTTCGATTTGACCAATCCGGCAACCTATCGTGACCTATCCAAGCCCATGGGGGCAATCTATCGTGAAGAAGAGTTTCGTCTTCGCTTTGCTGCGCTTGCGGAAGACAAGTCATCAGTCCTTCCTGGTCTTCATTCCCAGTTAAATGAGAATCTTCAACTCCGTGGCATGATCGAACACCAGCCTTTTCATTACGGAACACACTATTCCTCTGCTGCGATTGTCCTGCACTATCTCATTCGTCTGCAGCCATACACGAAACTCCATCAACAGCTTCAAGGTCTGGACGAAAAAAGCACCACTTCCACCAGCACGAAATGCTTTGATCACCCCGATCGTCTTTTCTCGAGCATTCGAAAATCATGGGAATCCGCCGCCGGGGCCTTGCCTCACCAGCGCAAGAATACCCAAGATGTCCGCGAACTCATTCCAGAATTTTTTTATCTCGAGCATTTTCTCACGAATGTCAATCACTGTGATTTTGGCCAGAGCCAAATTGATGGCACGCCTATCGATCATGTGGAGCTCCCGCCCTGGGCTCGAGGCAGTCCGGCCGAATTCATCCGACTCCATCGAGCGGCGTTAGAATCAGACATCGTGTCGAAAAATTTACATCACTGGATTGACCTGATTTTTGGATTTCAGCAGCGTGGACCGGAGGCTGAGAAAGCGTGCAATGTATTTTATCCTCTGACGTATGAAGGTGCGGTAGATTTTCTGTCAGAAGAAGCCTCGGAGACACAAGAGCAGGCCCGGCTTCAGCGTGCAGCATATGTCGATCAAATTAATCAGTATGGACAAACGCCATGTCAAGTATTTCATTCTCCTCATCCAAGGAGGAGGATCAGAGTCACCGAGAATTCGTCCTTGTCCAAAACACCCTCCTCAAAGATCGGCCCGAAACAGCAAAGATCACGAGAATCACCAGCCCCTGGCCAAGATTCAGCCGTAGACGTCCCGACAAACATGAGGCTACTGAATGAAATTCAGACAAACTATTTTGGATCTCCAGCGCTATTGCCTTCGACTTTAGCCTCTGTTTTGACCGAACATCGGAGTAAAGAAGAAGCAGCAGGTGATGATGAACGATCGATGCTTCGTGTGGATGAGGATCACCTGCCCATTATGATTCACTCTCTCTCTAGTTTTTGTCTTGATGATAAAACCTCAAGTCCTTCGATTCACACAACGCAGCGTCTGGTTCCGCACTATCTTCAGACATTAACCATGCCAAGTTGGTGGGTGAATTCGATTCTGCCCCACGAAGATCAAGCTTGTGTTATCAGGGTAGGACAGCTGGGTACAATATCGAGGAAAGATCTGACCCAACGCAAGAAACCCAACCAGCATGAAAAAGAGCAATACGTAGGCTTGAATCGTTCTTCTTTTTCCATCGTGGTAATTGCATCGCAATGTCAATTGATTCCCCCTCATTTTCAACATTATCTCACGTGGGGATTTCCAGATCGAACCTTACGATTGGCC
>JACKZZ010008020.1_pt1 | contig 10767 bp, 11 predicted proteins | sample 8027871 | NCBI WGS metagenome assembly JACKZZ01 (sample SAMN15724774, study PRJNA655200) | protist metagenome | isolation source: fluorescence activated cell sorting (FACS) single amplified genomes of... | place: USA: West Boothbay Harbor, Gulf of Maine | collected 2000-07-19
GGTCGGCGGCTTAAAAATTTCCGTCAGTTCAACCGTGTCCGTTTGCGTTAACATCGTTATTCCAAGGCAGGCAGTGGTGGGGTGGCAATCTGACAATGTCTTTTACTAAGCGCGTTGTGGTTAGAATAATTCAGTTTGTTAATAAATAATTAAATATCATTCAGTCGACATCAACTTTTGTGTTCACCGTAGGTATATCTTCCTCCCTCCGGCAGGTGCGCAAAATTTAAAGAGGCCCTGCGGTATTTTCAAGAAACCCTTACGATCATAGAATCTGTTATATTGATTATTGAATTTACCCCGCGAGGAACTATAAGATATCGAGAGTTTTGCGGCGTGTCTCAGGAATTTCGTCTGCATACGGGCGGGTGGTTGGTTTTGGGTTATAAATCGTAATTTCCAGGAATGGAATCTCATAACAAATTCAGTTTGGGAACCGCAAATCAGGAGGGTCTGGTGGTGTTAAATCCAGTCAGGGAAAAGCAAACCAGGAGGGTGTGGTGGTGTTAGACCCAGTTGAGGAACCGCAAATCAGGAGGGTGTGGTGGCGTTAAATCAGGAGGTCTTGCTGGCGTTAAAAAAAATATTTCAAAGGGAAAACATGGTCTTGCTAATAAATACTACCTCATCAACATCGATTTTATCTGTGTACCGTAGCCATTTTGGCTCAAGGTACTAAATCGTGGCTTGCTACTCGCAGTCCTCTTTTTTTAACCATTTTGGCTCAGGGTACCAAATTACGACTTGTTACTCGCAGTCCTTTCTATAGAATTCATAGAATTCATATGTATTATAGCGCACGTTCCCGTATCTATGTGCATCTTTCTTTGTGGTGTAGAAAAAAATCTGCATGCGGATAACGTTTTCGTGACCACGTTTTCAAATCCCATCGCCAAAAACCGACACCGTACCATCGTGGAACAGAGGGGCGAGATCTGTCAAACACCACGACCCCGACACAGCCCGAAAATGCCCGACCCGGGGACACGAATTCAATCCCACCGCCAAAAACCGACACCGTACCATCGTGGTACAGAGGGACGAGACCTGTCAAAAACGGCCACCCGAGGGAAGAAACTGGTCTGGGAGATGAGAACACGGATGACACATCTTCCTCTTTCTTTTTTCTTTTTACTGCTCATCCTGCCAAAGGCACTGTTTTAGAGTCGGACTCTAATTAGTTTATTGCTATTGCTGTTAGCCGTGCAAACACCCATACCCATTTTACTATTGCTGTTAGCACCGCACGCGAGGGAAACCAATCATTTAAGAGAGACTGACCCGTTTATTCTTACACTCAGTGTCAAACAAAAATGGGACAAATGTTTGGAGGCTTGCTGCATATAAATGGAGAGAGTTCGCGTACGGGAAACTAGACGATTCGAAGAACAAAAATAACCAGAGTGGGCTTCACATAGCAAAATATATTACTCTAACCGCTAACCGACGCGGCTTTAGCTTTCCTGGCACAATATTTTTCCCATATAAAATAGAGAGATACAAGAAGGACAGCTGGTAGGACTTCTCCGAGGACAAACATGCCCACGTTTTTCCGAATATCCGTGACCTCGAAGGGAAGAAAGATGTCAAAGAAGGTATCGAAAACCTCCTCAAAAGCCAAGGCGCATGCTAAGGTCGCTCCCTCGACGAGTAACTCCGAATAGAAAACAGTTGTGTACTTCGCATGATGTTTTAGATTCACCTGGCTATCATCACGTGTAAGAGGCAGCTGTCTCGTCTCTTTGGCATATTTTGCTAGCCTTAACAGCAGAGCTGGGACGATAGAGACCAAAAGAATCACGTATACGAGACTGACCACAAATCCACGCAATGAGAGCTCTTTTGCTATTTCGGCCTCGTCTCCACCACCGGCCGTCACAGTTATCTCGCCAAACAGACAGCTCATTAATGACATGTCGTGCCAGCGGCGATTACTAATAGTAATGATCCAATGCAAGCATCGAAACAATAACCCCCGAATACGGACGTTACTCTGTTTAAAAAGAGGAGAGGCAAATTCGCATACTCTTTGTGCTTCTCCGTATTTGGTCCTCTGTCTAGCACTGTGTTCCAAACTGCCGTGAACAAAATTAGAAACGCCGCAGCAGGCATGTACAACATGACCGTGAGGCTCAACGATCCGAGGCAAGGACGTTGCCCGCCGGAGATCATTTTGCCTTCCAGAAAGCTGAATCCGAGCACACGATGCTGGAGGATAAGTGGAAAATAAGGACCTAACATCAAAATTGACACACTCGCGAACAGTAAATACGCGGGAGGGACGGCACCCGAAAAAACGTTCATATGCGCCAGAGTATGATAATGGAGCATGTCCGCCTCATTATCGGTTCCCGTGTTTTGTTTTCTCGGTTCAACTTTGTCGTCGTTAGCAACACGAGATGAGTTGGCGGACGCAGTTTCAGCCCGCAGACTTTCTTTCTCAGTATATCTTTCGAGCGGACTCATGGAAAAACTCCAAATTTTGGACACTGCCTGATCCAACTTTGCCATGCAAAATTCAAAATAGAGACAACGCCACAATATCACCAAAATTGCGACACCGAAATATATCGCAGCGAACTCCCAATTCGCGAAATACAATGGCAATTCTTTGGTCTGGGACCGGTGTACCACATTTTCCGCGAACCAAGGAATAAACAAAAAAGAGACGACCCCAAATGTAAACCCTCGTGAACAACGAGAACATGCCTGCCAAGTCATGTTCCGAAGGGATCCACCTGGCCCACAGGGCGAGGTGGTGGTCAGACCTTACGGCCTCCCCAGACCGGATGCCGCCGGAGGTTAGCAAAACCACGCGGCGCCCCAGGGGGCGTGCGGCAGGGCAGGACGATGACACAACGCAAAGGAGGTGTCAGAAGCCTGACAGAGAGATAACGTAACTGCCAGAGGGGGGAGCAAACACCCGTGCAGAAATAAAGATTGGCGCAAGGCGCCGGGTCTAGCATCAACCACCTCCCCGAACACTACGCTACAAATCGGTCAACACGGAAATGAAGATTTCTGTAGCAAACTGTCCACGGAAATGAAGATCCAGGTCAATTTCTTTGCGTTCCGCTTCTGTGAGGTGTTTTATTTTCAACAGGGTTTTTTTCTCCTGCTCGTCAGACTCAGACTCTGAAATTCCATGAGGCTCTTCCTGATCCTCCTTTCCATCAGGCTCTTCCTGATCCTCCGCAGATGATGCTCCTTCAGACTGGGCTAATGCTATAGACTCTCCTTGCCTTCTCTTCTCGACCTTCTTGAGACCGGACCGGATTAGAAACCGCATCCGGACATAGAAATAGAGTAAGTATTACATATATCATTGTTTTCAAAGTTTGTGTCCATGTGGACAATTCCTCAATATGCGGGTCTGTGTGGGCTTTTGGCAATTTCCCCCACAAAATGCGATAAATGTGCAATCGATCTGCGATCGATCTACGATCGTTTTGCGATGATTTTGCGATCGTTTTGCGATCGTTTTGCGATCGGTGTGCCACAAATTTGTGATAAAAATGCAACATTTTGCGATCGATTTGCGATGATGTCCCTTCACAACGTGTCGCACATCGATCGCACATCGATCGCACACGAGTCGCAACAAAAAAAAACCCCGAGCGATAGAGTTACGATAAAGATGCGATAAATTACGATGCGTAAGAACAAATTTCATATCGCAAAACGATCGCAAAACGATCACAAAACGATCGCACACGAATCGCAACCCGATCACAACACTATCGCATCTTCTATCACAACCCGTATGGCAAAATGATCGCAAAACGATGCAAAATATCGCAAAAATCACAAAACGATAGCAACTTGATCGCAACGAAAAAAAAAACACATCGCAAAACGATCGCAAACCGATCGCAACCTTGATCGCAACTCGATCGCAAAATAGGCCAAAATATCGCACATTGATCGTAAATTTATCGCAACTTTTTTTGTCTACATAGGGATTTACATGGGGGTTATTAAATTTTGCTAATTTTGCATGTGACAGACAGGATGACAAGGGAGCGAGTGAAAGGGTGGTGATGCTCCACAAATCTGCCCTATTTTGAGAGGAATCAGGCGTAAAGGTGCGTGCTAGTACACTGTCATTTTTTGGTTTATGCGTGCCATATTGTATTTTCTATGTTGCGTGTTTTACACGTCCGTTGTATGGCAGTTGGTTCTGTTTCATAAGCTCTTTTTGTGTTGGGTTGGCTGGCGTTTCTTTAAATTTCAAAAAATTTTTGTTGCATTGTGGCATAAAATCCATATGTTCCACACGATTATGATGTTTCCGTCAACAGTTTCGTTGCAGATAAAAAAAAATTTTTTTATTTTTTTCTTTTGATTCCGACACAAATTCGATCTTCGTTTCAACAAAATTGACATTCTTTTTATTTCACCGTTTTTTTAGATCCCAAAACTTTTTCTGTTGCATTATGTTATAGAAACCATATATTAATTTGAATAATTTCACACCGTTGTGATTTTTTCGTCAACAGTTTCGTTCCTGATACTAATAAAAATATTTTTTTTTTCTGTTTCGTTCTTTCTTGTTTCTTGTCTGTTTTCTCGTTTTCGTTTTGTTTTCTTCGCTTCTCGTCGTTTTCTTTTCGCTCCTCCAGGGTTTGCGGCGGCCCGGTTGCCGGGCCGCCGCAACGTTGGTGGTACTCTGATTAAGTCAGAATACAAAACAATTCCTTGTTGCATTTACACATATTTTTTACCATATTTTAAGGCATATAAACATATAAGATTCTTTTGGAGGTTGGGATTCGTTTCCCGCAATAGGGTTCGGGTTGTAACTGGATCAACATGCTCTGCATCGCGAGGGCCCTACAGAGGGGTCGAGCCTCATAATGATTAAATGTTTTTTAAAAAAACATTTACAACAGAGGGGTCGAGTCTCATAATGATTAAATGTTTTCTAAAAAAACATTTACATTGTAATGTTATCGTCCTCCAAACTGCTGCAACAACAACAACTGGGGGCTGTCTCGCTTCACCAAGGTCATCTCGCGCGCTGTCACACGACTGGCACGTTTCCCACCCCAACAGACTTAATACTTGACAATGTCACCAACTTGGATACTACTAATTAAAGCCTGTAACTCTGGGGTTGTTGGGATACTGGTACGACCAAAATGGACTTCATAACATTTGTCATCCTGTATGATACCTTTGCCTGTCTTCGCATCAAATTTCAAAACTTTTCCGTATTGAAATTTTTTTCCGGCCTCTTCGGCAACTTGGACCAACTCAACTTTCTCAGCAAATCGACCACCCTGTCGTACCCCCACTAGGAAGGAAACAAGGGCACCAGGCCTGACCCAATCATGTGTCCGTGGCAGATCGGTAGAATGAAAGAATATATCCTTTCCACCTTTGTGATCCTTTATAAACCCGTACTTTTTCTGCGCATTGGGATTCCAACTCGATATGGTACCCTCAATCCTGCTTTGTCCTTCCTCCATTACTGCTTTCCCACCGACCAGCTTTTGGAAAAGGTTTCCATCTTCACTTTCAGAGGCTGTTGTTGCGGATCCCGCTCCGGCATGCTCTTCGCCAGCGACAGAAGCTGCGGTTGAGACCCAGCTTGTTGCTACGACGGACTTACTTGCTAGTACGTGCTTCTCCATCACCTCAACCACCAGCTCTTCTTCGTCTTCTTCCATGGCAGACGCCCATTCGTCTTCTTTTTCATCGACCCTCTGGACCACCCTCAGATCGCGGGCGTTTGGCCGGCCCCGCCAACCCCAACGGACCTTGTAGGAAAGGATGTCGCCCACCTGGGGCATGCGCCCATTTTCCAAAGCAAATTCTTCTGCCTCTTGATTCGACTTCGTAGGATTAAAACTAAAATGCACCTCATATTGCTTCAAATCCTGTATGACGCCTTTCCCCGTCGCCGGATCATATTCCGTTACGGTTCCCTCGTGCGGGAAATGTTCCGCCTCCTCCGCTTTGTAAACGAGGGAAACGTCTTCAGCGTAGCGCCGTTGGACCCCATCGGCATCGCTGGTCCGCACCCCGATTCTGTAGGAAACAATGGCACCAGGCCGCACCCAAAGCTGCGACCCAGAAGAGCGGGGACTACTCTGACCACCCCCATCACTCGCTCTGGTGTGAAACTGATTCAATTCGCTCAAATGAAACATGATATCTCCAACGCCCCCCGCGTGGTGCTTGATAAACCCGAACTTCTTTTGTCGATGCGGGTTCCAGGAGGCGATAGTTCCCTCATGCCTTGATGGTGCGGTGCTGCGGTTTTTTTCGGGAACCGCTTGGGAAACTACTTTTTTTGGGGAACATTCTTTCCGTGCGGTTTTGTTGTAACGAGGCTCCCATGTTGATGTTGTATCAGTATGATTCCAACCATATACATCGCCACAACCCACCCCTGCTAACCCAGGAGGGGGTACGGGGTGTTGTCCCGCGATAACTCCCCAAACACCAGGATATTGGGAGAATTGTGCTGGCGCACCGCTCCACATCATGGGTGGGTAGGATATTTGAGAAACCGATGGCGCCATTTCCATGGGGGTAAATTCCTCGTAATAGACGGAAAATGGCTCGTGGGCAGACCGAGATCGGCCAGAATCATCTGATGTAGGAACGATTCTTGCTTCTCCGGAAAGCCAAAGGTAACAAACCCGAAATTCTCCAAATCACCGTCTAAGAATTCACCTTCTTTACAAACAACGGTTTTCGTAACGTCTTTCATGTTCTTTTCCATGTCTCTCCTGGAGGATTAGTCTACAAATCTGCCTCTGGGGTGGATTGAATTTCGCGCCAAAAAATATCAATTCAAATCAAAACAAATGTCCTTAATAATAGGGACACATGTCGTGGTTCAGTTGGAGAAAATATTGAGGAAAATCTACTCAATAGAGTAGTCACAACACAAGACCAGGGACTAAGTTTAGTAAATACAAGAATTTCTGCGGAAATGTGAATGGCAAGAATACACGGCCAAACACACGTGAACGGGGCCTAAAATACTTTCTAAAAAAAATACGGGGAAATCAAGACTTCCTAACGCCAACGGGAAATCACTTCCTGACGTAAACGGGGGTAATCGTATTCGTCGAACGGAGAATGTTTACTCTAGTCCTGTTGGCAAACCTGAACAGAAAAACAAAAAGACTTTTTTTTCGAATGGATGGGAATTCGAATATTACAAAGAGAAATTTGGATTTTACGAAAATCACAGCAAAACACAAGATTAGAGATAAAAAAAATGTTTTGACTTCACAGAAAATGCACGATGGTGATTGCAAAAGAGGATTGGAAAGTAAAAAATGGACTTGCAAGAACAAATTCCAATTGACAAACTGTAGGAGGAAAGAACGACATGTAGGAAAGATCAAAGAATTAGTCTTAGACAATTCAGAAACAGGAGGTCATCAGATTCGGGCTGAGAGCAGGTTCGGCAGAAAACGCCCCTCCGCGGCCAGCTTGTTCCAGTGATGGTCTTCTGCAAACGCTTTATCCCAGGATCGTAATACTGCCTCCTGATGCTCGCCCTCGAGACGTGCGTCGTCGCTCAGGTCGAGGTTTCCGAAGGCTTTCTCTTCTGCAAAAGCCCATTCCTGCCTGTCGAGCCCGCAGAGCGGGTTTTCCTCGCCCAGCAACGCACAGCTAGATCTCCAAATGGACTGACGGAGACGGGCCTCGTCCTCAAACTTGTTTAAAGCCGCATAAGCGTCTGCCTGATGTCTGTAAAGACGTCGCAACAAGAAATGCTGTGGGCTTGTCGTGTGCTCATTCGCAAGGAGGCCCCTGGGCTTAAATTCCAGGAGCACACGAATGTCCTCCGCAGTGACGCCGCCGTCCTCTGTCCCCCTCTCAAACCTCGCTATCGCCCGCAGACACTCCAGTTCCGCCGGATGAAAAGCCGTACCTTTCAAAAATTTCTCTGCACCCGACGACCCCATTACTCTATACAATCCTCCTCCGGGGGGCCGCAGATACGCCGCGACGGGATTGGCTGTGCCGCAAATCATCGCAGGTATTAAGGAAACATCATCCGGTTCTCCGCCATCGTTTATGGTGGCCTCCGACAAAAACCTGCGGCAATCATCTCCAGTGTTTGTCTCTGCGCACCCTCGACCGCAGCGGTGGCACTTGCAGACGAATTCCTTGCTCTTCCACAGGGCAAGCCGGCGGTAGGGCCGGGGGAGACAGAGGTCCGCGTGCTGCAGATACGAAATGGTCAACTCCCCACCGCTGCGCACCTCCCGCAACGAGCGCACCACCACCTCTGGATTGCCTTTCTCGCACGTTCTAACGTACCAGTGACAGTTCGGCTGGCAGCTATGCGCGAACTTTGACAGGAATGAGAAGAGTCAGCCAGTCCAGAGCGACCGGCGCCTTCTTCGGAGTAGGAAGAATCGGATAAAAGTACCGCATTGAAATGCAAGACACGGCAGAGAGCATCGTATCTCTCGAGCGGAGCTTCCGAAGAAGCGACAGGGGAGGCTCGCGAATCCACTCCTAAATCCTCTTCGCCTAATTTAGGGAGGCTCACAGAGGGCGGCCAAATCGCGGGCGCGCGAAAAGTGGTTACCGCGACCGTGTCTAAGATCTTGGGACCCGAATAGAAGTCGTGGAGCAAATGGTCTTGCACTTGCGAAGACAACGAACAGAAGGATAACCATGCCCAATGCAAATCCGAGGACATTAAGCCCGCCCAATTTACCACCTTTTGCTGCGAAATTTCCGACACACAACTTCTGGCCATTTGCAGAGCTTCCTCAGACAATTTGTATGGGCAACCTGCCAAGCGGTCGGAGAATTGGTCGGACGGACATTTCGACTCATACAGCTCGGAGTTGTCAAGTTTATTGTATACAAAAACAGGCTTCTCCAACACAACCGTCGTCCCACCCTCCACGAACCGCGCTGCAACCACGATTTTTCCCTTTTCTTCGCACGTTGCAACGCAGCAAAAGGTACTCTGGGGGGAAGAAGAGTTGTCCGGAGCGAATCCAATGGAAACGATACCCATCTTGCGCGTCGAAACTCTTCAAAAGACCCCAACGTAAACCCGATACTACAGCTGTGAATGCGCGATTTCGTTGAACGATTTGATAATTCTGAGTTCGCTTCTGAGATTCGCTTCCGCAACGATGGATGTGTGGAAACCATGAAAGATGTGCTACGGCCCGAAAACACTACATCGAGGGACAGTTCATCCGCGAAGAAATCACAAACAACATCTGGCTCAATAACCCAATGGGGCTACTACGTCAAAAAATCACTCACCTCATTAATACTCAAACACTCAAACCAATTGGCGCATTCTATCCGCGCGACTAACTCGTTTAAACTGATGATTCCAACGGACTAGCGATTCTTCGCCAACCCTGAACGCAAAATCTGGTAGTTGGTGCTGCTCATTATCGCCTGCATGGTGTCACTTCTTGCAAAGTCGCTCTGACATGCCAAATCGCCAAAGACGGTGCAACGCTCTGTGTCTTCGGCAATTATCGCCCCATCTACATCTTCGCCCGTTCCTGAAATGACGATTCATGATATGACCCTATGTGCTATTAATGGAAAATGAACTCAACAAAACGTTAGTCTTTTGAAATACCCTGATCTTTGCTAGACAGTTCCTGCTCGAGCGGAACGTACATAAAATTGTTTCTTCTGGCCTCCGGAAGGGCCGCCAAAGCCATCGCGGGGTGGGGATTCAAAACATTCGCACAACGAAGCACGGCCTTTGCAGGATCAAACAGGTACTGCTCGGGCGACCCCACGTAGGCTGCAGCGCAAGCATACCGTACGTGGTCCGTTGTAAATTCTGTGGTCCCCAATTTTTTCGCGAAAGCACGCTCCGCCTCCTTCAACCCCCTTGCTTTCCCGCAATCAAAATACGTGATGCAATCGCCTTCCGTGGTGGACGTATTTGACGTGGTACACGGTGCTAAAGGCGGTGCTCCATTACATTTTGTTGTAGACGTAAACTCTTCCTGCTGTCCTTCCAGAAGATTCAGGCGAAATATGAGGCAGTCGGACTGCACTGGGTCTTCGAGGATCGGCGACGCTTCCCTTATGCGCTTTTCTTTGCGTTGTTTCATACTAGTACTAGGAACCTGGGTAGTACTAGGAACCGGTTTCTTGTCAACATCCGCGGAACCCTTCGTCTTCGGAGCGGAATCTTCCGTGTTCATCGCACTCGGGGTGGTACTATTACCCGGCGCCGACGGACTCGCGGTGGAACAATTCTCTTCTGCAGGCTGCGTCTTGGGTTGGAGCAGCGAAACCAACTCTGTCTTGGAGAGCGGAGCTGCAGTGCTCACCCTCCGCTGCTCGCCACCCATCGCGAACGGATCGATCGAGGGACGTCGGGAAGATAGACCTGGTGGAGATGAAATCTATATTGAGACTATTCATAGACGTATTAAAGATACGGTGTGTTAGCGTCGTAGCGAAACCACCTCTAATAGAATTTATTTGAATTCTAAACTCTACTATAGTCTATACAGTTTGCAGACGATAGCATTAAATACAATTCATTTCATATTTTTCATTGTAGATTCATTTAACGATACCGGCGGTAGGCACTGGGAGGCCCCCCGGAAGTTTGCACGCGGCCACATCTTTCGTACGATCCGTGCGCTCAGAGGTGGGTTCTTCTACCCCGATGGTGACATTAATTTCAGGCTCCACCCCGACTACGGGTATGATCTGTTCTTGGGATTCGGTGATAGTCGACAGAGGTTCTGCGACAAGATCTCGCTTGTTTAGCAAGTCTGTGTTGTT
>JACKZZ010009666.1_pt1 | contig 10765 bp, 18 predicted proteins | sample 8027871 | NCBI WGS metagenome assembly JACKZZ01 (sample SAMN15724774, study PRJNA655200) | protist metagenome | isolation source: fluorescence activated cell sorting (FACS) single amplified genomes of... | place: USA: West Boothbay Harbor, Gulf of Maine | collected 2000-07-19
ACAGGCACTTGCTGCCCAAATGTATTTAGAGCAAGCAGAAGATTGGGACACTTTCTATTTCCACAAGGATTTATTAGGCAAGTTGTCTAGTGCGATGTCAGACACGAGTGACGCAGCCGCCACGACTTACGAGTTCTTTTCTAGTCATGGAGAGACCTTGTTCGAAGGCGAGTTCGTTCCAACGACCTTTTACGTTACTATCGAGGAGCAAGAAACCGAAGTAGCAAATGTTTCAGCACTCCGAGAGACAGTTCAGGACTTAGCAGAGAGATTCTTGGAGGACTAATGTCGGCAGTTTTAAAAGCCATCATTCTCTTTACACTGGCACAGTTATTTGCTTGGTTTCAACTCAACTCTCAATACATTTGGGAGTGGTGGAGAGGTAAGGCTTTTATTTCTGCTTTGACGTGGGGAATCCCTTGTTCAATGTTCTTTTATTATGCTTGGACAACGGCAGCGGATTCAATGCAGTCTGTCTGGGCAGCGAGGTTCATAGGTTCCAGCGTAGGGATAGTTATCTTCCCTATTCTAACCTATGCCCTTCTTGGTGAGTCGATGTTCACGACAAAGACAATGATTTGTTTTGGCTTGGCTCTCCTGGTGGTAATAATCCAAATCTTTTTCTAAAAAAGACTTGACAAACGAGTATAATAAGTTATAATAGTATTTATAAGGACAAGAATCAGAGAATGAAAATAAAGCAGAACGACATAGTAAAGTTTATCAAGTGCGAACCTCAAGTTGCTGGAAGAGTAATTGAGCTTCGAGGAGATAAAAATGTTTTAGTAAAGTGGTCAGACGGCATTACAACAGAGCATCCCCTCACCGAACTTAAACTAATTCGGCTAGAAGAGTTCTCTGGTCCTTGGTTGGGGTTCTAGTGAGACAAGTAGAATTCATAGAGGCAAACGGTCGTGTGTGGGTTCCAAGACCTACCAGTTGGTTAGGTGGTTGGGCAAGGCACTCTTGGCTTAAAAAGCATTTTGGAGAAGAAGGTAGAGTTACTATTGCTTCTCCTGAAACCTGGGAAGAGTTGAAAGGCAACTTTGGTTCAAAATTTCTTTCAGAAGAAAACGGAATTTATAAAATAAGATGACCATCGTCGAAAAAAACTTGATTGAAGAGTGCAAGTCGGTACGGGGCACGTCCGTAAGAACGGACAAGCACTTGGCACCAATTTATGATTGCATAAAGGGCAAGGTTAAGGCAAACGAATTAGCCAATGTGTTGCCGAAGAAAGCCATTACACCGACGCAGAGGAAGACGTATGACCTTCGATACGAAGATGAAAGTGGTGAGCACGCTATTGAACTCAAGTCAATCAACGGCTCATCGGCAAAAAACATTAATAATCGACTTGAAGAGATGAGTGGTCAAAGCTGGTCAGCAAAGAGTATCTACGGTCATGAAACTTTTTCTTATGTCTTTGTTATAAACTGCCCACGGTCGGAAGAGATTAAGGAGAGGATATACGAGTACGCACGATGCTTGAGAGAAGATGGCTATTTGGATAGGTTCTCTATCTACGACACTTATTCTTGCTCCTTCTATAAAACTGATTCGTTCGAGAGTTGGCACTTTTAAAATGGAAAAGACAACATAATTACTTGACAGACAGCAAAGTCTGTGTTATAATAAAAACATAATAAAGCCCGTTAGCTCAGTTGGATAGAGCGTTCGCCTTCTAAGCGAAATGTCATTGGTTCGAATCCAATACGGGCTGCTAATAACAGAGGGTGATTACGCCCGAGTAACTCAGTTGGCTAGAGTAGCTGATTTGTAATCAGCAAGTCGTCGGTTCGAATCCGACCTTGGGCTCCAGTCACCCTCTGTTTCTCTTTTTTTTAACTAAACCTATAAAGGTAGTAATGATAGAAATATTACAAATCATAACAAACATCCTTGTGTGCATCTTCTGTCTATCAGGGTGGATTTTCTTTTCAGAAGCTTCGTTGAAGTTGCGAAACGAGCGTGAGATGTTCAAGCAGGCGAAACGAATTCAGGAGATATTATCTCAATTGGGCACTGCCTCCAGCGAGGAAGATAAGGATGCTTAGTTTTCTTTATGACTTCCTCGTCTTCTTGGGCATCTCCCTTGCAGCCACAGTTTTCTTTGCTATTATAAAGAAGAGGGACTAATGAAGAAACGCATTCACGTAAACCAGCACAAGATTAGGTCTAACTCGAAGTCTGGTGATAGAGAACCAGTTATAACTGTGAAGACCTACAAGAGCAATGACTATTGCAGCGAGGTCTATGTAGATGGACCTTGTAAGATTATTTATTCACCAGATAAGCCGCTTCCTTGTGGAGCAAAGGTCTGGATAGAAACAGAATCAGAAATTATTTGTGATAAAACAAAGGACAAAAAATGAAGCATAAAGTAACTATTTCACCTCTTATCAAAGTTATTGAACTACGTAAGTCACCCGTTATTGTTCGGGTTAATAAGTTTGACGAAGAATCCGCAAAGACCTTCGCCCTCGACATGGCACAGGCACATAGTACTGGACAGGACATCATCCCAGTCGTCATCGACTCTTATGGTGGTGAAGTCTATTCACTCATGTCTATGATAGCAGCTATCAGAGATGCCGAGCTACCAGTCGCTACCATCGTCGAGGGCAAGGCAATGTCTTGTGGAGCAATTCTATTCTCCTTTGGGCAAGACGGGCTCCGTTTTATGGATAAGGACGCAACCGTAATGATTCACGACGTCAGTTCTATGGACTTTGGAAAAGTAGAAGAACTAAAGGCTGGAGCAAAAGAAGCAGACAGGCTGAACAGTAAAATCTATTCAATGATGGCTCGCAACTGTGGCAAAAAAGACGATTACTTTATGAAAATCGTTGATAAAAAGAAGCACGCTGACTGGTTCCTCGATGCCGAAGAGTGCAAGAGTCACGACTTAGCCAACCACTTGCGGTTACCAACGATGACTGTTGATGTATCAGTGAATATTGAAATAGAATAAGAAAGAGGGATAGGAGAAGTTATGTTCGCAACTCATTTATGTGCAGCCGTCGTTATGACCTTTGGGATGTCCAGTAGTCAGAACAGACTAGCCTGCGAAATCATGCCAACCATAATCGAGCAAGCAGAACAGAGGGGGCTAGACCCCTTTATATTTACTTCTCTTATCTTTCATGAAAGTGCCTTTCGTCCTCGTGTAGTCAGTAGCGCAGGAGCCTGCGGGCTTACCCAGGTGTTACCCCAGTATTCCGACTACACCTGCGACCAACTGAAAAAGCCTAAAACGTCAATAAAGGCGGGCATGATTGCTCTATCCTATTGGCTCACGAGGGCGAAGGGCGACTTAGTTCATGGACTCTGCGGTTACAACGCAGGAAATGTTTGCATAAACAATAAAGGGTCTGTAAGAGTGAGACACGTAAAGAGAGATTACTCCAACCCTATTCTCGAACTGGCTCTCGAACTGAGACTAGAAGTTGTAGACAGGTTTATGGGAGAGAAGCAACATAGGTTTTATAACAAGGTGACTGATGATAACACTGACTGAGATAGCAGCAAAGAGGATAAGAGACATAGCGTCTGAGATGCTTCCAGAGCCAATAGGCATTCGTGTTGGTCTCAAAGGCGGAGGTTGTTCGGGCTTCACCTATGTTCTCGACTTCGCTCACGAAGTAAAACCAGGTGACCGTGAGCTAGAATCTCACGGAGTCAAAATAGTTTCAGATAAAAAGAGTCTGCTCTACTTACTTGGAACTCAGATAGACTATGTTAATGAGCTTGGCAACATTGGGTTCAAGTTCAGGAACCCAACAGCGAAAAGAACTTGTGGCTGCGGAGAAAGTTTTGGAATCTAACTGCGAAGAATGTAAAAAAGTAAAAGAGAAAATGTCTCACCCAGACTGCATCTATATGAAGGGTGCAAAGGTAAGCACAGACGTCCTCTACATTTGCCACACTTGCCTTGACAAGAAGAACAAGGAGTGGAGAGAAGAAAGATTCCCAGAAGAATATGCTAAGATAGCAGAACTTCGCAAGCAAAATAAGACTTACAAGAACAACATTCCTCAGATAAAGATAAAGAAATAAAAGGTCAAAAAGCTACTTTGCTACTACTTATATGTAAGGAGATAAAGAGATGAAGAACATAAAAGTTTCACCTGAAGTTCATAAAGCACTGAAAGTCTTTTGCTGTGTGAATGATTTGAAAATGTCTGCTCTTGTAGATAGACTGCTCCTTGAACACATTAAGGAGAATAGTAAAGATGGAAAAACTACATTGTAAAATATGTGATTGCGTGATACCTTCTGGAACGAAGCACGGATACGAACAACACCTGGTCCAGAAACATAATAGAAGAAGACTTATTGACACGGACATGGAGTTCTTGTCGGAAAACTTCAATCTTATCGGACGAGACATCAGAAGAGAATTCCTAATAAGAGAAGCAGGCGGTAAGTGTTCTCAGTGTGGGTTCGATAAGACCAGACCTTGTGGTGCCTCTATTCTAGAAGTAGACCACATTGATGCGAATCATAAGAACAACGACAGGTCTAACTTGAGAGTGTTGTGTCCTAACTGTCACACGCTCACGCCGACGTTTAGAAACTATGGAAATAAAGGAAATTCACGTAGAAGTACGAGAACAAAAAGGAGAGAGTAAACTATTTATTAGTAGCGAAACATTATGGAGAAGTGGCAGAGTCTGGCTGATTGCACTGCTCTTGAAAAGCAGCGTGCGTTTATAGCGTACCGTGGGTTCAAATCCTACCTTCTCCGCTCGTTTCGTCCCCAAGGGTTTTTTCATTTCCCTTGCTCCTTTTCTCTTGCTTTCCTTCTTTCTTTCTGGTACATTATAAACTGGAAAGAAAGAGGGAAGCGGAGTTTTTTATGAAGTACCTAGACACGATAGTTATTGCAGCCCCACTTGCTGTGGGCTTTGCCCTCGTCTTACCTTTTGTGGCTTATGAAGTCACCAAGCAACTAATTAAAGATAAACTGGGAGAGCATAAGTGATAAAGCACATTTCATATCTCAAAGACGGCAAGAGAGAGATAGTAGCACCAGGACCAACAGGTCTTTTTAGTGTTAGAGTGACTTCCCGTTCTCCTGCTGGCTACCCTTCCTTTAAAGACTTGCAACTTACGGCAGCAGGTTTCGTGAGGCACGAGGCTTTCAAGAACTCTGACCCGACTCTCAACTTAGAGGACGGGAACAAACTGAGAGTCTATCACGCAGGAAACAGCTTTGCTCCTATTGTTCACCCTAGTCTTATCATAGCCGACTTCGATGCAGCCTGGCAAAAGAGGAGAACTAAGGTCGAGAAGAAAGAAGCCGTAAAAGAAAAGCTTAAAGAGAGAAAGGAAAGGACCACGCAACCAATGGCTCCTATCATCCCAACCTTCTCGGGCTTGACCTCCAACGTTACAAAGGTCACGCCACCAGTCAACACGACAATGCCACCTGGACCTGCTCCTTATGATGACGACGACGACCCAAACAATGGTCTCTATGACTACGACTATGATTATTATGATTAAGTGCTTGACATTTAGCTTGTAGTTTGTTATAGTGTAAAAAAGAAAGCGAAGGTTCGTAAATGACAGCAAAAGTAATTAAGTTCGAAGTACCAGAGAAGGTGAGATATCGCTATGTCGAACCAGAAGACTTGGACGCACCGATGGACATCTTTGACTTTGATGTAAGGAAGGCTCTAGGTCCAATGGGCAAGCTTATTCAGGACCACAAGCATCTTGTCCTGAACTGGCTTCATAATGGAGAGTTTCTCAAACCAATGGAAGAGTGGTCCGAGAACGCAAAGGTCGCTGTTATCGCACAAAGACTCGCCTTCAACTCGACTCTCGAATCGATGGTAAAGGAAGTTCCAGTCACCCTATTAGGAGGTGAGGAGGCTATCTTGAAGCGAGCCAACTTTGTTATCAGAGATATTAACGACGAGAGACAAGAGTTAGCACGACTCGTTGGAATTGTCTCAGAAGTTCTATTCTTCGAGGGTGTAGTCTATGTTCCTTCCACTATGTCTTACCTGACCGTTGAAGACTATCAGATAAAAGAGACAAGGTTCCCATTCAGAAGAATAAGAGAGGGAAGAAATGACTAGACATTATCACTTACGAATAGGAGACCTTCTCTCCAACAAGGAGAACAGTGCTCTCGGTCTTATCACGAAGATAACTCAGGGATACTTCTACTTCCACCTCATGTCTTGCAATGAAGCTAAGAACTTCATCATCTCAGAGGACAGAGCTAAAAAGGAGAAAGTCTACACCCACATAGATAGCGGGAAGATAGAGGTCCACTATGGCTCTCACAAGAGAAGGAGAAAAAGAAAGATTTACATTGACATTACCGAGCAACTCTGATATTCTATAGAAGTAACAATAAAGAAAGGTTTTAAAATGAAGTTACGAGATATCCTGTGTTCTAGTGAATTTGAGAATAACATAAAGTCGGCAGTGGCTGTTAGTTATGGCACTAAGTGTATTTCAGACATCAACGCTGTAGGCGGAGGACTGTTCGAGATTGAGTTATGCAAGTCTGTAAACAAGCTTTTGCCTCCTGGCTACGTTTGCTTGACCAAAAAGGCGACACTCTCAGGTTCGTATAAGTTTCCAGATAACTTCTTGGATACTATCGAGTCAGATGCTTTTCATGGTCACTCGGCATCCGACCTTTTCCTTTTTAATGAGAATAACGAGTTCCTAGACGCTGTTAGTTTAAAGACTTCGATGGTCTCGCCATCAAAGTCCTCGAAGAATCCTAGACCTAAGCCGTGTTTGCACAACGACGCCAAGGGTCAGATTCATTCAGCAATCTTCAACAGAGAATCTTGCGGCAAAGTGGGCTCGGTTTTTGTTGTTACATTTGATACCCGCCTCGCAGAAGTTGAGTGCTACTATTTTGACAGGACTATTGATGACATCATCCACACGACACCCGAAGGCTACACTGAGGGAAACCATCAGGATATTTCTTTCAACGGAAAATCTTATGGAAAAGAACACAGAAGACAGGTCGTGAAGGTCTTTTCCAGAAATTCCAAGACCAGAAAAAAGCAAACTTCATTCTCCCGAGGCATCTACATCGATGGTCAGTTCATCAAGAAGGTGCTTGTTCCAAAGGGAATCTTTGAAAACCCTCACTCTTTTACTTTACAAACAAGGGAAATTGAGCTACAATCAATACGTGAATTAACTTTAGGGAGAAGATAGTGACAGAAGAGAGTAAACGAATCAGCGGAATTAACGCAAGAATCATAGAACTTACAGAACAGAAGGCTCAAGTCGATAGAGAGATTTACGAACTTACCCAGCAGCGAGACCTGGTGGTGCGACAAGCTCAGTTGGTCAGGGGTTCAACGACTCAGCGCCAGCAAATAAGAAATGAACAGTTCTTTACAAACTTCAAAACTGCCCAGCGCCTGTGTGATATCGTGAAGAATCAACCTTGGTATACTGACGTGGCTAGAACCATCGAGCCTTCCGCTGGCGACGGTGCATTCTTGTCTGGAATTCATGTTGATGAAGCTTACGACATTGACCCAAAGCATCCTGACGTAGTAGAACAAGACTTCCTGCACGATGAGAGTTTCTCTATTCAGCCACTTGAGACTGGAAAGACTTTATCAATAGGCAACCCACCTTTTGGTCGAATGGGCAAGCAGGCAAAGCAGTTTATCAGAAGGTGTGCGGAGTTCTCGGACTACATTGCGTTCATCCTTCCTGCATCGTTTGCCAAGAAGTCAGTTATTAAGCAGCTTCCAAAGAACTTTCACCTCGCCCACCAGACAGACTTGCTTACTGAAAGCTATCGGTTCGAGCGAGACGGTCAGGTTGTGAAGACTGTGTTTCAGATTTGGGAGAAGCGAGACCATTTCCGCATCGACCCACCGAGAACTAATTCTCACAAAGACTTCTCATTTGTCCAGGCAAAGTTTCCAGCAGGAACGCCAAAAGACATTGTGACTAGCACACCAGCACCAATGCCAAAGGGCTTTGACCTGTGCATCTGCACTCATGGCTCGGCAGTCGGAAGAATCTACACGGAGAACTTTGTTGACAAGAAGGGTGTTCCCTTGAGCACTCGAACACACCGATTTATAAAGTCTAACATTGACAAGGCAGAACTGGCTTCACGCCTTGCTCTCCTGGATTTCGACAGTGTAACAAAATACACCACTGGTGCCACCTGTGTTGCTACGAGCGAGATTGTTGACTTATATAACGACGCACATAACTAATTGAGCTTCAGAGTAAGAAAGGCAGAACAATGAACAAGGGTCAAATCGTGCTAAGGCACCGAGACGGGCTTCACTATTACGGCGTAGTTTTATCTTCAGAGGTCGGAGAGGACGCTTGGAGAAACTACACTATTCGTTGGATTACCAACAGCACTCCACCCACAGAGACAGAGGTTTGCCGACAGGACGAACTATTCTTTGTGAACCCTATCAAGGAACACATCGACCTCCAGAAGGCAACGATTCTGTCCTCTGCTATTGCAAGTCCAAACTTCGCAAAGATTCTTAAAGAAGAGGGCTTCCTAGAAGGATTCCTCGACAATGAGTGATAAGAGCACAGCGTTAAAGGTGATAGACAGGATAGCAATAGGTCTCACTATGCTTCTGTTCGTTTCCTGTGCTGTTATTGCCTACCGACAACACCAGTTGGAGGAGATAGAGGCAGTCATTAGCCAGTTAGAAGCAGCAGCCCTCAACATCGGAGAATCACTAGAGAACATGCTAAAGAAGCAGGGAGTAAAGAATGATTGAAGCAATCCAAGCCGTTCTGGAGAGGAATAAATACAAACAACTCAACCTGTCCTCCAAAGCCTGCCGACAGATACTTGCGAAACAAATCGCTGATGAGCTTGAGAAACTTGCCAAAGCTTAGAATCGGCGACCTTGTGCTTCACAAGCAGCGAGGAAAATACTTCTACAACCCACAAACATTAGGAATTATAGTAGGAAAGGCTGTCATCGAGTCTAGTTATTCTTGTTGGTATGTCTGGGGTCCAGACTGGCAAGCCAACACAGGCTACGATTACCTAGCCGTACTAGAACATCAGTTGGAGAAAATAAATTAATGTGTGGAATTGTTGGTTATATTGGAAGGGAAAAGAAAGCTGAAAAGGTCGTGCTCGAAGGTCTTTACAGGTTGGAATACAGAGGTTACGACTCAGCAGGTCTTGCTTATGTCGAGAACAACGAAGTCAAGGTCGTTAGAGCCAAGGGTGCCGTAAAGGGTTTGGACGATAAGTGTCAGTCTATCCAGCCACAAGACCTTGCTATCGGGCACACTCGCTGGGCTACTCACGGTAAGCCCTCAGAGGAAAACGCTCACCCCCACCTCTCTTTCAAGAGAGAACTCGCCCTTGTTCACAACGGAATCATCGAGAACTATAAATATCTAAAAGAACTGCTGCGAGATGAAGGTTACATCTTTAGTTCCGAAACCGACACCGAAGTCCTCGCCAACTGGATAGAGCACACAAAGCTTAAGCACGACCTAAGCTTGGAGGACGCAGTTCACCAGGCACTTAAGTCTGTCCACGGTGCCTACGCCATAGCAGTCATCACCCCCGACGCTGAAATGATTGTCTGTGCTAAAAAGTCCTCACCACTTGCAGTTGGGATAGGCGAGGGCAGCTTCATCGTAGGTTCAGACGCTACTCCAATCATCGGCAGAGCGAAAGAGGTCATCTACTTAGAGGATGACCAGATAGCAGTTATCACTCGTGAGAAACTTCAGATAAAAGATGTAGACAACAGAGAAACTAGCTACAACGCAGAGAAGCTTCTTCTTGACCTTCACACAGTAGAGAAGAAGGGCTTCGAGTCCTTTATGATGAAGGAGATTCACGAACAACCAGAGACTATCGCAGACTGCTTACGAGGTAGACTTGCAGCAGCAGGTTCAGAGATAGCACTCGGCGGAATAGAAGACGTGATGCCAAGACTTCTTAGGGCAAAGAAGATAACCTTTGTCTCTTGCGGAACGTCTTGGCACTCTGCTCTTATTGGAAAGTTTCTTATTGAGTCTCTCACCAGAATTCCAGTTGAAGTTGACTATGCCTCAGAGTATCGCTACCGAAGACCTATCATAACTTCTGACGATGTTGTTGTAGGCATCACCCAGTCAGGTGAGACAGCAGACACCAAGGCAGCATTAGAGTTAGCCAAGAGCAAGGGTGCACTTATCCTTGGCATCGTAAATGTTGTTGGCTCTTCTATTGCTCGTTTAGCACACGCAGGCATTTACACTCACTCTGGAACAGAGATAGGTGTTGCTTCTACAAAAGCCTTCACAGGTCAGGTCACAGCGATAACTCTTCTTGCTATCAAGTTGTCACACAGACTCGGGCACATTGACGACGATAAACTTATGGACCTCAAAGATGCTTTGGAAAAGATTCCAAGCCAGGTCCAAGACATTCTCGCAGACCAGGAGAAGATAGAGGCTATCGCAAACATCTACAGTCACTACGACGACTTCCTTTATCTTGGTCGAGGAATAAACTTTCCAGTTGCTCTTGAAGGAGCACTCAAACTAAAAGAGATAAGTTATATCCACGCAGAAGGTTATCCTGCTGGTGAGATGAAGCACGGACCTATTGCTCTTATTGATGAGTCCTGCCCTTCTGTGTTTGTAGTGCCTCACGATAGTTCTTACGAGAAGACTGTCTCCAACCTGCAAGAGATTCGTGCGAGGTCAGGAAAGGTTATTGCTATTACAGACAAAGAAGATAAAAACTTAACAGAGATAGCAGATGCTG
>JACKZZ010003059.1_pt1 | contig 10761 bp, 9 predicted proteins | sample 8027871 | NCBI WGS metagenome assembly JACKZZ01 (sample SAMN15724774, study PRJNA655200) | protist metagenome | isolation source: fluorescence activated cell sorting (FACS) single amplified genomes of... | place: USA: West Boothbay Harbor, Gulf of Maine | collected 2000-07-19
AATCCAGAACAAAGCGTCTTCTTCTTCATCGGTGGTCTTATGCGACGCCGATGCCGAACCCGCAGCAGGAGATGCCGCACTCGCGGTGCTTGAGCCGCCGCTGTTATCCACAGTCTCCACCACGCCTGTGAAGCCAAAGCTGGAAATGACAAACCCCGGCTTTAGGCTGAACGTCAGGATACACTCGAGGTTTTCAGTGTGAAAAAGCGAAACCCCACCGTGCGAGAAACCGGCAGCGAGTAGGAGGTCGGATTTTTGCGCGGTGTTGTACCCGGGGACAAACTCGAGCGCAGTGAGCAGACAAATTGTTGTGTCGGACACCTTCAATCTGGTGCTGTTTGATGTCGCACCAGCGTCGCCTGTTGGACTCGAAGAAGTACTAGTGCTGGTGTTTGTTGCATTTGAGGATTTATTACTGCCACCAGGTCCACCTCCTGTGTATTCCAATCTTTTTCCATCCTTGTAGACATCGAGGAACGCTCCACGCTCCCGGTTTTCGCCACACGCGAAGTAGTGCGCGCCATTGACCCAAGCAGACCGGACGATGTCATAACTGTTGTCTTCCGTTTCAAAGCGGTGCGGAAAAGCCGAAAGCATAATTTGAGGTTCGATAGGAGGTAGGGTAGGAAGAGCGTGGAATGAAGGACAATCAAAACACAAAGACAAAACCTCAATCCAATTTCAAATCTCAAGTTCTAGTTCTTCGTGGTCACAACTCGCCGCCAGCGGCCTGCTAGTATTGTAGAAGTGGTCGCGCCGTCAGCGTCACAAAAACTTCTTATCGAAGTAGCGATGGATCTTTTTCCTCACCTTGACCCTCGTCCTGCGAGCAGGAGCAAGATAAAGGTGGAAGAGAACCAAAAAATCAAAAAGTCAGATCGAAGCTCGTTGATCGATCACATTTGTTCGTTTTTTCCGTTTATCAGGGTCTAGTATGTGGCGAAAAAAAGTTGCCTGTGCCTCCACCTCTGCAGCAGTCGCCATGAACAACACCAGCCACCCCCCGTCTTTAGTCGTGTCGAGAAGCCGTCCTGTCCATGATGAAGCATGAACCAAGACTGCTTTTACAGTTTTATTACCCTTGATGCGCGATCTGTCAAAGAAGTCCACGGACGACCGTGAGCGAGAACCATGATCATGGTGAGCATTAGCATTTCTACTGCCGCGAGCGCGGACCTTTCGCTGTTACATGTTCTCCTTGCTGCAGCTCTTGATGAAGGCCCGACGCACTCCGCTTCCCCACCGGCTTGCCTCGACGAGCAAAGCTGTGCAGCCACGCCGCCCGGCGTGTTCATGTTAGCTGCCTGCTCTTCCGTCACGCATAAAGCGGTCACCGCACCAACAGCCGTGCTGCTCACATGCCGGAGCGGGTACCACGTGCAAATTTTGATCATGGCGATGCGAACAGTGTCGTTGTCTGAAGGCAGGTTTACGTCGTAACTGGTGCTGGTACACGCGACTTCTCCCTCGCTCGTCCTCTGGCTACAGATCGCGGCTCCTTGCACTGCAGAGCTGTGCTCCATATCCTGCTTTTGTTGCTGCGTGAGACACAAAGGCACTGTGGCAGACGGGCCATTGACAGTGTACCAGGCACAAGTTGTTGCATTTGCTGTTGCACCACTATTGATGGTCCTCGCGACGCTCGTTGCCTCACACGCCGTTTGTCCATTCCCTGTTTGTCCTGAACAAACCCCCGCAGCTTTTGCTTCCGGGGTATTCAGGCTGGTGACCTGGCCCGGAGTGACACACAGCGGAATGGTACTGGACTCACCTGTGTACCAAACGCAGGAGGGAGTGGAGGCGAGGATCACGATGGCTTGTTGAGGATAAAAGAGAAAGACGAATAAGATGAAGAAGCAAGAGGTGATCATTTTCCTGGGACGAGATCTATATCCTCGTCGTCGAGTTACGACAAGACGTGCATCGTCGTACTGCAGCTCCTTTCCTCGTTCGTGCAACTCTACTGCCGCGACGGCTGCAGCTGCATGACCGAGCCGAGTTTGGTTGTATACGACTTGATTGTCGTCCGTGTTGAACACGCTAGGGTGTACTTCGCTGACAGTCATGGAAGGTTGTGCTTCGACACGCCTCCAATATACAATCGCCCAAAGTTCGTGACGATTGGTGTGTCAACAGTGAGGCAGGGTGGATGATCCACCTTGCTCGTGATCTTGTGTTAGTGTTCGTGCTTTAGCCCAAAATAGAAACAGTTTTTGTTTTACGATGGTGCATCTTTGCAGACGCTTCTGTTTCGATTCGGCGTGTTTTCGAAAAATCGTATTGTACATGACCATGCTGATGCTCGATTGCTACCGCTTGATAAAACCTGAGAGCCTGCTGAAAGGACTCCATCATATTCGTATACATTTTCCATCGGTGGCGTCTGAAACACAACTTGAATTTCATCATCAATCAACTACTTACAGATACATGAAGATTCGGAAACAAACGTGTAAACCTAGAATGAACGGCATCAAAATCACAAGCTGTGATTTTCATTTTTGGTTTTGCGTAAGATTTTTCAATAAACAATGACAATTGCGAATCAATGTCAAAAACAAAATATGGTAAAATTTGTGCTTTTCAACTTCAAATGAACCTTGATTATCTAAAAACTTTTATACAAACCTGTATTGCACCAGATCAGGCCGCAGCTGAATATTGCATTTGCAACTCCACAGGAGTAACGAACAGCCTCTTCTTCTTTCTTTTCTACCGCGCAAGGCCTTTACGCATCCTCCGGGTCGTAGTCTTTGAATCGCGGCGCAGAGCCGAACTTCGTCCCGCCCGGCATTTTCATCGTGGGGTGATCGAACGTCGTGGTGGCGGGGACTGGGTACGTACCCGGTCCGGGGATCGCGTCCGTCGTCTGCCCTGGCATCTGCATCATCTTGCACGTACGGGCCCGCATGGTCCAACTGTCAAAGTATTTGTGTTGCTTGGTCAGTGTAAAGATTGAAGGTCGATGCAAGAAACAAATGCATATAACAATTTTCAAGAAAACTGCAGGGTCGCACTTTGTTCTACACAACACGAACACATTCTCTCAGGAAAGAAAAAGACACAACGGAGGCAGTAGTACATTGGTGGCCTGTTCTTGTTAACGTCAGCATCCAGAACCGTCGCTCCGCCCTTGCACCAATTAGGATTGATGTTACCGCCCATCTTTGGCTTTATGCGCATAGCTGTTGTAAAAGTGGGCAAAGTAGATTTGTGTACTTTTCTTCGATGCATAGCACTGCAGACAAATCAAAAACTCTGCAGCTTCCGAGGAATCAATCTGTCCTTCTGCTGCTGCAGACAGTCCCGATTTCAGAAAAGTAAAACAAAAGCAATACAGAAAGTTGGTGGTCTTCCCGAGAGGATTTTGTAGAAGTCCTTGGTATCGTAGGAAGACGGACCCGGGGTCTTTGCACTTGATGGGTTCGGGTCGAATCGCGGGGGACCTAATTTATGAGGAAGTAGAAGCGCATTTTATTTTGCCTAACATATCACTTTCACTTTTTGTTTGCATTTTTCTAGTTCCTTACTTACATCGGCTGCATGACAGAGTGTCAACAACATAGTCATGTTTTTATACCTTTCATCGTTGTCCTGCCTGGCATCGGCAGGGCTGGGTGGTCGAACGAGGTGGTGCTCGGCACTGGGTACGTCCCTGGCCCGGGAATGCTGTCGGTGGTCTGTCCCGGCATCTGCATCAGTTTGCACGTCCGCATGCGGATGCTGTACTTCGGGTTCTCGTGCTTTGCCACTCCGATGTCAATGGGTCCGGAGGTGATGTTGTTTTCCGACATCTTGGTTCTTATCTGCGCACCGAAGGAGACCTTCGCCCGCATCGTGAATTTTGGCGCGACATACTTGGCAGCATCGAACCTGGAGAAGATGATGTTCTTGTGTCTTTTGAATCTCATTGCAAGTGCTATGCGTTCGAGTAGTATATGATAGACCATGATAAAGAGCTACCAACGAATACGCATCAAAAATGCCAGTTACAAAAAGAAAAAAAAAATACGCCTTATCCATCTCCTTCATATCTGGAAGCTTCCTCTGCTTCTTCCGCTCCCGAGCCTGAAGCGTGGTCGGCATTTTCGGAGTGTTTTGGTCTTCAGAGTGGAAGATGGAAGAGATAGAGAAACAGATCGCACGAGGACCCTAGGTACTTAACTTTCCTCAAGGGCAGGTGGGTGCTGCGCACCAATCACTTTTCTTTAGGCCAATACTATCTATGTAGGTAATATACCACCAGCTTCTGGGCGTACGTGGTGAGACAACACAAAAAAAAAAGGCTGCGCGATTTTTTTTGTCAAAGATACGACCTTTTGTGATATCAGAGTACTTTTGATGTGAGGGTGAGGCTGAGAGCTAGTGTCCTACGATAACGATGATAACACTGCATCTGCATTACGAATAAAACGAGTTGGGTCGTGGTGGATACCAATGCAAGGGTCAATTTTCGTGCTAACTCACGTAGCTTTCCTATGGCCTATCTTCGCGGGCCCTGTAGTAGTTTCACGAGTTGCAACTACTTTTCTTTTTGATGACAGTTTTTCCTTTTATTGCAAAGCCACACATGTTATTTCTGCAGGCTGCTCCTTTATGTCGCCTAATAAATTCCTGCTTGGTATTTCATTTTTTCCCCCACCCGGATGCAGATGATCATGAGTGCTTCGATTCGTCCCCCCAGAAATGTTGAGCCTGAGCATGACGCACGACCCACAGGAAATAAGTATGCAAAAAAAGCGATCCTTGTGCTGCTGCACCGATGACAGATCTTGACCGATGAAGATTCAAATCTACGAAGGATCCTTCCTGCGGGTTGTAGCTAAAAGAGCAGAAAAATGAACAAAAGACAAAGCTCAAGCGAGTTTTAGGCCAAGTAGAGCAGAGCTTCACCAGACCGGGACCGCTTCAAGTTCAACCAAAACCATCTTTTTTACTTTCTTTAATATTCCTTTGTGTACATTGATAGAAAATAATAAAGCTTGTATGGATTCTTACGAAGCATTAACACGATGCATTTTGAAAATTTTCTTGGGCGGTGAACAAAAATCTTACAGGCGGACGATCACGATGCAAAAATTTCATATAAAATGAGGTCGAAGACGAAATATCCTTTAGAAAAATGCCGCTTCTCAAAATGAGACTCACATTCTTCAGGTTTTTGCTTTTCTCGGTTTCTTGCTCTAATGCCTAGGCAGACAGAAAAATCCTATGATTGCTTGACTCTTTACGTTTCGGTCACTATATTTTGCTTGTGCGATTGCTTGATGAAAAAAAATCTCTTGCTGCATACTAAAAAATGAAAATTTTTGAAATGAAAATCCGTGACATAGTAGTACTCAGGATGCTGTACGAGCTATTTCTGCGAAGAAATAGTTAGAAATTCTCTTTATTTTACAAATTATTCGAGATGAATGTGAATCAGAATCAGATTCAGAGCTGTAACTGAAAATCAACGGCGCTACTGCTACGGCGAGCAGTTTTTTGCAACACTTCCACTTGTATGAAAATCAAAATCAAACGAGTTGTGCTTGGTCCTTTCTGCAAAAGGCAGAAAGGCCGGCGTTGAGTTGTTGTATCTACATCATGTTCGAGAAAAACAAAGCTTCTAGAACCTTTATCAGGCTTCGGCTTGTGAGTTGTATTTCTGAAAAAAGTTTCACGGAAATTGTTATGGTACACATGTCCGGGTTTTCATCTGCTTGAATGGAATAGAAAAAAAATGAAATCGAAATTATGGCATTAATTTGTGTGAGCTGCCTGAAAATCAATTTGTCCTTGAAAATAAACGTCTGGCAATTTCTGAGCAGAAGTAGTACACGGTCACGAAAACCGTACCAGAATATCGGTTTTTTAGCTGTGAACATTCTGTAAAAGTAAAACGGTTCTCGTCGTGCTGTAGCGCTTTAGTCCTTCATGTTCCTTTCCCTCCTTGCTTTCCGCTCCAGCCAGCGGTCTGGTCGAAAAGACCCCAGGAGCTATCTCCTCCCTTAGGTGGGCCTTTCCCCTTACCTCCAGTGAGTCCTGCTCCCAAGCCGGTCTGGTTGTCGAAGAGACTCCACGATACCTGATTCGGGTCAAACAGACTCGTTGACGTGACGTCTGCATCCCAGGAACTCTGATCTTTGCCACCCGTGGGGCTCTGGTACTGGGGTGCCGAGGCTACTTGCCGCGGATCGTACTGCGGCGCGGCTACTTGTTGACTCTTTCCACCTGCTCCGGGAGCTGGACTTTGGAGGCGATTCTCGCCTTTGTTGAGACCACCACCAGCATCAACGGGACTGTTGTAGCGCAGCCAGGGACTATCGGCTCCCGAAGCGACGCCGCCACCGTCTTTCACGTATCATGCGGAAACTTTTTGCCACCATCAGGACCAATTTGTTTCGACATCAGTTCTTCAGATGAGAGGAGTAATGCGGTTGGGGTTGCATCATGACAATTCACTTTCATCAGTCGCTCGTTGTCTACTTCTTCTGCACTCAAGAGCGGCCGGACTCGTAGTTGCTTCATGCAAGACAAAAGGCGACGTGCTGTAAGATATCTTCATCTACTTATTTGTAGAGAATGCAAATTTATTCATTTTTACCGACAGGTAGGTGAAGGGCAAAAGTTTTCTCACATGGGATAAAAATGGGCTCAGGCTCCCCTTATTTCCGAATGGATTCAGGCCGCCCCACCCCTTATTAAAGGGTTTTTTCGTAGTCACGCCCCCTCCAGGCATCGCAGGTTTCAAGGAGCCCATGGTAGCTGGTTTCCCACCCATTGCTGGCGGCTTTCCACCACCCACCGCGACTGGGGTCACGGGTGCAATGTCTGGCTTGCCGATCGGCGCAAACCCAGGCTTCCCCATCTGACCGAAGGCCGGTTTGAACGATCCCGGCATGGCCGGCTTCAGCGAGCCGGGCTTTCCTGCGCTTCTACTTGTTCCCCCAGCGATATTCTCCACGGCCCCGCCGCCAAGGAGCCAGCCGTCTTCCAACCCGGTGTCGGTCCAGCTCCAGTCGTGTTCCGGTGCGGGGGGCTGCTCGGGTCGTTGAGCGGGGGGGAGTTGATGCTTCATCGGCTTGTTGGGGTCCCGTTCCGCGCGTTTTGTTTTTACCACGACCTCGTGTTCCGGGGGCTTTTCCTCCTCCTGGTGTTCTTCTTCGGGCCACGGTTCGTCCTCTTCCTCGGGCCCCGGCTCCTCTGTCTCGGGCCACTGCTCTTCTTCCTTGGGCCCCGGCTCCTCTGTCTCGGGCCACGGCTCTTCTTCCTCGGGCCACGGCTCCTCTTCCTCGGGCCAATCTTCATCTTCCTCCTCTGGAATCTCCTCGATGTAGTCATCTTCTTGGCTATGCACTACAAATTTACTGGCGCCACTGTAGTCGTACGCAAGTACTACTACAGGCACACGTATTTTTAAGCACACCGAAATAAGCATAAATCTACAATGAACATTTTGGTACCGGCAGCTGCTTAAAGCGGCCGAGCAAGCGACGCAGATGCTTGTCACTGGTAACAAGGCAGCTCCTGATTGAGCAACGTTAACATGCATTTTTTCCACTTTTTTTGTATGTGCAGGCACTGGCACACACAGTGGCGCTAGCAAATTTTCATCTTTGGATAAGGATAGTCCTCCTCTTCCGGAATTTCTTCGATCCAGTCGTCCCACTCCTGTTGCTGCCGCCTTTTCTCGGCCTCTTCTGCCTCCCGCTTCTTTCGGTCGATTTCATCCTGCAGTTTTCGCTGCCGCTCCTGCTCGTCGAGCCCCTCCGCCTCGCGCCGCAGCTGCATCTCCTCCTCCCAGGCAAGGCGCTGCGCCTCCTTCTGCTGCTCGAATTCCGCCGCCTCCCGGTCCCGCGCCTTTTGCGCAAGCTCGTGCTGCCGCCGGAGTCTTTGCTCCTGCTTCATGGCACGGCGCTGGGCGAGGGTTTCCCGCAGCCGCTGCTCCCGCAGCCAGCGCTCTTGCTCGGCCTCCTGCTTTTTTCGCCATTCCTCGGTTTCCTCCTCCCGAGACCGGGTCACAATCACCTCCAGTCGCTTCCGTTTCTGGTCTTCTTTCCGCCACTTGCGCTCCTGCTCGGCCAGCGCGCGGCGGCGCTCAAATTCCAACCTCCGCTTTTCTTCCTCCATCAGCAGCCGGTACTGCTCGCGTTCGTCCTCCCGGGCCTTGTCACTAAGCTCCAGTTGCCGTTTGCGCAACACCTCCTCCTTCCTTCTTTTCCTCTCCTCCGCGGCCTTCTGTCGCCGTTCCTCGGTCTCTAGCTGCAGTCTCTCCTGTTCCATGTGCAACCGCCAGTTTTCCTGCTCTTTCCGTCTTGCCTCGTCGGAAAGTTCCTGCTGTCGCTTCAGCCGGAGATTCTCTTTCCTTTCCTTCCTGTCGGCTTCCGCCTTTTTCTGCCGTTCCTCCCGCTCTAGCGCTGCTTCCTCCTGTTGCATTTGCAGTTTCCAGATCTCTCTCTCCCGGTCCCGGGACTCCGCGGCGAGCTTCGCGATTTTTTCCTCGCGCTTCAGCTTCAAACGCTCTTTGCGTTCCAGCTTCTGAATCTCCAGCTGCTTCAGCCGCTCTTCCGACTTCTGTTTGCGGAGTTCCATGGCCTCGTACTGCAGTCTTTCCTTCTCCTCCCTTTCCCGGGCCTCCTTCGCGAGCAGCTCTTGGCGCTTCCGCCTCTCCTCCTCCTTTTTCGCTTTCCGGTCCAGTGCCATACGATGCAAATGCTCCTCGGTGGTGGTTTGCCGGAGCTGCCTATCGGCTTCCGCCTGCCGTTCGAGCTCTTCCCGTGCGCGCGCCTTGTCGGCGATTTCGGCCTGGCGCTTCAGCCTCATTTCTTCTTTCCGCCGTTTTGCCTCGAGCGTGATGAAGGTCAGCCGCTCCTCGTATTCGCGCTTTCGCACTTCCTGCTCCATTCTCATTCTTTCCTCGTGGTCCCACCTCTCCTCCTCCCGCGTGCGCTGCTTGTCCGCGACCTCCGCCTGCCTGCGCAGCTTCATTTCCTCCTTCCGCCGCTTCGCCTCGAGTTTGAGGAAGCTCAACCGCTCTTCGTACTCCTGTTTCCGCATTTCCTGCTGCATCTTCGCTTGCTGCTCTAGCTGCTCCGCGGCACGCCGCTTCTCCTCTGCCTCGTGAATCAGCTTCATCTTTTCGATTTCCCGCCTCTCCTTTTGCCGCATTTCCAGGAGCTTGACCTGCTTCTTGTTCTCCTCAACTTTTTGCTCACGCTGGATTCTTCTCTCCTCCTCGAGGTTCAGCTCCCGCTGCATCTCGATTTCCTTTTGCCGTATGCAACACAAATAAAGATAACCTAGTACCGTGCGCGGAGGCGGACAGGAACAGCAGCACGCACAAGAAAATGCATCTTGTTCATATCATCAAACACGAGCACGACATGTTCTTGTTCAATATTCCTCTTCTACTTTGCCTACTTTGCAAAGAACCTATACACAGGAGACCGCGGACCCTAGTACTAATGTTTGCAGAAAAAAATTATGTCTGATGAAAAAGAACAGCCTCATCGTCATAATGAAGCAGTAGTTACGCAATGTGCTGCAGTACATAGGCGGCGGTACTAGTGAGTGCATCACTGGGCATATCTCGGGCGAGTTTCGCGCGCTCGAACTTGCGTTTCTCCTTGTCTTCCTTGGATTTCTGTTTCATCATCAGCATTCGCTTATCAATTGCAAATATGTCTGGGTCTGGATGATTGCAACTTGTCGTGCTAAGTCTGTATCTGAATCAGGCAAAAAACTGTGTTGCATGATTGCCAAAAGTTGTGCACTTTTGACCTAATCGACAGGCAGTTTCTGATGCAGGATAGGCATTAGAAAGGTCTCACAGAATCTGTCATACTATGTCCTACATGTACATACCAGACCGCATGGGTCACAGAAAACCTGCATGACAAATCTGGCAATCTTCCACCCAGACCAAGACATTTTTGCAATCCATATCGCTCCTCATGGAAGATCTCCCTAGTTCTTTGCCGGGATTCCTCGTCTTCTTGTTGTAGCCGCTGCCGCTCCTCTTCTCTTCTGGCCTTGTCTGCAAGCTCTTGCTTTCTTGCGGACTTGGACCGGTGCCTCTGGAGTTGTTTCGCCGCGTTGATTTCCGCCATGCGTTCTTCGTGCGCGAGTTCTCGCTCTTTCTGTTTTTGCTCGAGCAAGAGCTGTTGCTGCCATTCCAAGTTTTCTCTTTTGCGGGCTTCTTCCGCGAGCTGGTGCTGGTGCTGCTGCTTTTCCGATTTAGACCGCAGCTTTGCCGCGTGGATTTCCGCCATGCGCTCTTCGTGAGCGAGTTCTCGTTCTTTCTGCTTTTCTTCGAGCAAGAGCTGTTGCTGCCGTTCCAGGTCCTCCCTCTTCCGCGCTTCCTCGGCCAATTGGTGCTGCTTTTCGGATTTGGAACGCTGCTTTGCCACGTGGATTTCCGCCATGCGCTCTTCATGAGCGAGTTCTCGCTCCTTCTGCTTCTGTTCGAGCAAGACCTGTTGCTGTCTTTCCAAATCTTCCCTTTTCCTTGCCTCCGCCGCGAGCTCGCGCTGCTTTTCGGACTTCGAGCGCTGCCTTTGCAGCTGCTTTGTCGCAGCAATCTCGGCCAGCCGTTCCTCGTGCGCGAGTTCCCGTTCCCGGGCGCGGGTGTCGAGAAGGATTTTCTGCTGCTGCAACTCTTCCTCGCGACTTCGAGCCCTGTCCGCGAGCTCCTCCTGGTGCCTCGCTTTTTGCACTTTCTTGTTCAGCTGTCGTGCGTTGTCCAGCGCCTTCATCCTCTCCGCGTGCTCCAGCGCCCTC
>JACKZZ010000046.1_pt1 | contig 10758 bp, 13 predicted proteins | sample 8027871 | NCBI WGS metagenome assembly JACKZZ01 (sample SAMN15724774, study PRJNA655200) | protist metagenome | isolation source: fluorescence activated cell sorting (FACS) single amplified genomes of... | place: USA: West Boothbay Harbor, Gulf of Maine | collected 2000-07-19
TTTCTCAACGCTGTGTCCGTTGATTAAATTATCATATTGCCTTCTCTCTGTCTCTGTCTCTTAACACACACACACACACACACACACGCACAGGCACACAACACAGACACACACAACCTGGCACCACTGTTTAAGCACTTTTCCAGGCATCACAATGTGCATTTGCCCTTTGACTGCTCATAAAATTTGAATAGTAGGTCGCATCTAGACCGGTTTCCATCCACTGCTTCCCCTGGCGAGCCACACATGAAAAAAAAAGATATCAAGCGAGCTGTCAAGTCTTTCTCGCAGCCACCAGTCATTTTTCCCATCAGGTTATTCAAATTTTTCCTTTTCTTTGATGTACGTACTTGCAAAAAGTATTAAGTAATGCTGTGTTGGAATAAATAAACATACAAATCACTACTTTTTTTACATGTACAATATTTTGATTATTATAATGTGTTCAGTATTGACATGAAAATTTGCAAACAAAATTCCGCAATTCCCCTGAATGCACATGGTTCTTCCAACGCCATGCCGCACGCCTACGAAACATGGATTCGACAACATGAGAGGAAACACTTCTACCTCAAGTGTCTTCTGGCCCGCCGCTTGTTGCACGGCTTGGCCACAACTCCTGCGGTAGTTGTTATTCATTGGAAACCTAGAAGTATGAGAACAACCAGTCAGACTCAAGAAGGCGATGTCAATTGGTTGATGAATGGTAGAATCTCATTTCCTTTGACTTATCTTTTCTGTCCTTTCAATCCATTTTCCATACACATGTACATATGTATTCTTTCTCAAAGATATCATGTTGAACTTTGTGCCGAATCTATTTGAGTGGGACCAAGTGGATCTAAAATTGCGTCGGCTTTACATGCGTTCTCTGTTAGAAAAAAAAAAGATGCGAGCGTTGCTAGTGTTTGTACATTCCAAAAACAATAACTCTTGCATACCTTTATTCCAACAAGTTGGCTTTTCAGTGCTTTTTGAGCTGAGTGAAAAGGATGTACATACATACTTGACTTATTGCTCGTATGAGCCATTCGTGAGACTTTTTGCCGAAACCAAAATTGATTTTGAAGGAGATGAAGGAGATCACGCCAAGGAGCTGGCTGCAAGGTGGCTGGTGACCGGATGATTGAATTGATATTATCAATATACATGTACATGTAAAACGACACTAGAATTGAGTGACATTTTCTATGGCACGGCACCGAACATATTTATTTGGCCAAAAAGGCGGCCAGCAGAGGGCCGCAATGGCGCGAATAAAAATATCACATATGTGTTTCACAATATGTACAATGCTAAATTGGTTTACATGTACATGGCCCTTCTTTAGATGTTGAATAGTCTTCTTGTTGCCACAGCATATCTTGCACAATAACACAAATTCCCTAGGGACTACTTACTACATATGTATATCTAACATTCTCGCTACTGGCCGGCAAGGGGCCAGCATCGCAGGCAGGAGCTTTGCACCACTCCCCGCTTATGCAAAATAATGATTCAATCAACAGATGCAATGTTGCTTAATTATTCACACAAGCGGTGGGAGCAATTCTACAGCAGTTCCACAACAAGGCAAGGGTGTCAACATGAGGTAATTGTTCACTTCTTATTAGCTTGAAAGTTGACCGTATAAGATCACGAACCACTTGCCCATTAGAAGGTTTTGGATGTCCCTGCGCCAAAGCTCAACACGATGCCGTGGCTTCCGCAAGGACAAGATCACACTTCCGCTGGGCAAACGATCAAAATAACTTGCTCTAGCAAAGAACAAAATTTCTTGGCTAGTCGAGGCATGTGTTTGTCGAGGTATTCACGCAAAAGAGAAGCAACTTGGAGCTTTCCGTCTTCAGTGTTCTCGTTCCTAGAAGCAAACTCTACTAACATGTTCAGATATGCATCTAAGCCCTCACTGCCGAAATTTGATGAACAACTCTTGAGTTGCGCAATGATCTGAGAATTAAAAATATAAGCATAAAAACAAACACAATGCAAGCGAGCGTTGATTAAGCATGCTGACCTCTTTCGAATCCATTTTCAGAGAACTCTCCCATATCGAAAGAAGTTCACAACTCGACAGCTTCTTCGTCATTGGGAGAAGCTGTGCAAGCCAAAAAGTAACAGTTTGTGTAGTATATAAGTATTGCTGCAAAAAAAGCAAACCACACCTCTTCTTCGAAGGAACGACAAGCGTCTTCGACAGCATGGCATATATTAGAAGGACCGACAAAATTGTGTGTTAAGGAAACAGTGTCTTCAAGGTTCACCACAGCGTGAATGCACTTCGACGGGTTAAAACAAATGTCGCCTTCATTTTGGGTTCCCTTGTACAACCGAGCTTTTCGAAGTTGGGGGAACGCTTTCAGGTTCAGATCGAATAAGTCAGGGAGTGCATCACTGTCATCACCGCTTTCACTTTCCGAGTCCGACTCTGATTCCTCGTCAGAGTTTGATTTGCAGTCTTCCCCGCCCCTTTTCGGGGTCGTATCAACAAACAATGAATAGTCCTCTCCATGCATGCACCGCCAATCCTTTTTTCCTTTCGCCACCCAAAGCCAGGCATGAGACAAGTTTGTGTCGAAGTGAGTGCCTGAACTGGAAATAGTCGACAAAAGGCAAGTGAGCATTCGTGAATGGTTGCGAGAAAAAGTTGAATATCCACCCAGTTCCCTTTTCGCCGATGTAAATCCATTTCATATCCGTATCGCTATTGCCAAACAATACCTGTCGAGTTAATTCAGAGTTGAGCTTAAGGGCTGCAGCACAGCTCTTGTCCCCCACTTTGAGCGCTTCCCGACAACCCCCTCCACAAAACTTTCGACGTCAAACAATACCTGTCGCTTCAAGGTCGGGTGGGCGCGGTCAAATACATCTGTATGCGATGTGTAAGAACATGATTGTAAAAACAATTAAAATAAAATCAGGCAGACAACAATAAACCTGGAACTTGAATGTCGCTTTGAAGCTTGCCTGATCCACCTCGAACATAGTCCCAAAGGCGAAGGTATTTGACAGTTTTGTTTGTAATGTCTGCTTCTGATCGCTCAATCAAAACCCGAAGCGCCTTGCTTAGGCGCACTTGACGCGCCTTTTTAACTTTAAGTTTTGGGTCGAAAGGAGCTTGATCTGCCAATTCAACTTTGTGCTGGCCTCGGATATCGGAGCTCCCGGAGAAATATGACAGTTCTTTCCATTTTTTCCGAGCTGGCCACGTCTCAGATGCTCCCTCCAAGCTGCCAATATTGTCATGCCAAACGTGAGAAAGCTGAAGACAAATTAGCTGTAGTCCACAACAGAAGCTCACATGAAGGGCTTCATGGGCAATGCATATTCACGAAGAAACCTTTCGTACGTGAGATCTGTGGAAGATAAGATTGGCAATTCAGTCGGAAAAGTTCAGCTAGGGTGAACCTTTGGCGTGGACTCGATCCAAGGGAATCCAGATGAGTCCGTCGTTCGTTCTATCTACATGCGCTTCGCCCGTTGGGTCCATGAGCACTTGCGACGACCGCAAAGCTTAGAAAATGGAGGAAACCACCTGTGACCTGTGACAAAAACCATGAAACCATGGTTTCATGTAATAAACCGAGATCCACTTGGATATGTAATCAGTAGTAACAATAAACAATCAGCAATAATAAAAAATCAATTCTTTTGCTAGCTGAAAATGTTCCACACTAAAAATGACACTCAAATTTATTTGCTACATCCCTGCCTGTTCGCCTGATTTTTCAACAAGGCTTTGCGCCATCATGGACATGATGCAAGTACTTGACTGCTTGGATGAGTATGAAAAGGAGCTTGCGTCACCAAACCCCCCTGCGACAGCCACCGCGAGCCCTGGGCAAGTGGATACAACAAGCCAGCAAAATATATTTCCTGATAAGCAGCTGAGTAAAGATTCGAGCGAACAAGAAGCAAAATATGACCACCCGGTCATGAAAGTTGAAAAGGGAGAGCCCGTCGCAGCTGCAGCTTCATTTTCAGAAGACGCGCCTTTTGACCCCTTGGCGTTGGGCCCTTTGCCGGGAGCCCAACCCCACTTGCACAAGCTCAAAGTATTCATATCGGACACTGATGCATACGGAATGGTGTACGCTGGAAACTACATCAAGTTCGCACAGTGGGCAAGGAGTGAGCTCTTTGGCACACAACAGGTGTGGTTTTCTTTTTGCCCTTTTTAACTGGTGTTTCTTGTTATTTCTAATAGCCTGATGCCCATTACTGTGCGTATTTTTAGCTCCAAGATCTTCTTTTCAAGCAAGGACTTGTTTTGGTAACAATAGATGTGGTGCATGTTCGCTATACAGCTTCGGCGCGTTTGGGCGAAAACTTACTCATGACGACAAGCTTGATGGACGTCGATCCAGATGGAATGCATTTGACACTGGACCATGTATTGACTCATCAGACTAATTCCCAGCTTTTCAATAGGTCCTCCTCAAATCCCATTTTTGTGTCTTTTGGCGTGGCGCTGACTTTTTTCTCTGGATAAGATGTGTTCTCAAGGTTGGCTGTTGCTTGCGAGACGACCGGACTGAATGGAGAAGGTAACGTGAAGTTGCAATTTCGCTAAGTCCAGTGGCTTCAGCAATTTATTTTTAGGCTTCCTGAGTTCGTTGTGGAAGCTTGCAGCAAGCTTTCTCGCACCGATGCAAAAACTCGGCGGCTGCTCGGTGCACCTCTGCCCCTCTCGGCCAACCACATGAAGTGTGAGCCCCATGTGATGGATTGTGTTGCATATCCCGATCTATGCGACAGCAGTGGCTGCATGACTGCGTTGGAGGTGATATACTGAATTTCTTTTTATTCTCTCTTACACGCTTTCCCCCGATTTTTTCTGAGACTCTTGACGATTCTGCACTGGGTCGGAATAGGTCTTGGATCAGTTTGAGCGGTCCCGGTCTTCCGGACTTGGAGGCCCCGAGACGCTGGAGCGATGCCAACGGGAAGGGAACCTCTTTGTGGTTGGTCGCGTGGACCAGTGTAGTTTTTTCGATCCAAAGGGACACAACCATGTGCTTCCGGGGACAGTTGCTGTATTAGGGGACCGGCTGCAGGTTCGAACAAGGCTGCAGATTAAAGCAAGAGGGGTGGCATTGGTTTTCCATCATGAGTTGTGGAGACTGAAAAGGGATGTCCATTACGGAGTAGGGTTGGCTGGCAGGGAACTGTCGAGACTACAGAGAGGAGGAAGGCATTTATCACAGCTTAGTGAAAAGCAAGAGCAAGAAAGCGACAAGTACGAGTTGGTGATGAAAGGAGTCGTGACAATTTATTCCATAAAAGAAAGTACAAAAGAACCAAGTCCCATCCCTGACTGGCTGTTGCAGCAAACGCATTCCTTCGTGGTGAGCAAGGGATGAGTACCTGTAGTCGCAGGGGCTATCGACTCTGCTCATTAGTTCATGTGTCGTGCCCTGCCAATTGAGCGGCAAACGGCAAACTCACCATTAGTGCGGTTTGCCCGAAAAAGTGCCCGAAAGCACCCGAAAATTCCCGAAAATGCACATCAGCATGTAGGCGTCGAAATTTCAGGACAGGATAGCTTGGTGCCGGGCGCCTCTCGGCCCCAACCAGCAAAGTGCTGTGCAAAAGCAAATGCTGGCCGCGCGTTACAGATTAGCCTACATATGTATCAAAAAATCTAAAACGAGCGCGGCATGCACACGGCCGACAAAATAGCGCAGTCAGTCAACTTGATCGGGCCGGCCGGCCGGCCAGCAACTTATCAACTGCTGCTACATTATAGATCATACAAGCACAGCACAGCAGCATTGACTACATTGACTTCGTACAGGCATACAGCATGCTGAAGCATTCACTGCTGGCCGCTTGCTCTACGCCGTGCTCTCGATGCAGGCAAATAACATACCAAACAGTCAGCAAGCCTACCATCATGTGCATGCAGTACAGTGCAATAGTAAGTTTGAGATGCAATGGCAATCGAGGCCACATACACATATATGTATGTGTATAGCATATATGTGTAGCTATGCCAAGCAAATGCCGGCAAAATGCTAATTGCTTGCAGCTGCTGCTCAGCTCCCTTGAAATTCCGAATTAATTCGGACGTGCCGCCGTCTCTTGCCCCCTTTAACACAGCCACACAGCCACACCACCAGCAGCGACAAGAAGACAGACCACAGCAGCCCGCCCAGTTGCGTTACCCAGGCGGCCGAATTGGCATCTCGATCGCTGAATTGAAGCCCGGAAGGACTGCACATCGCCAGCTCCCCGCCCGCGCCCCCCTCGTCTGCCAGAAAACTTGCCGTCTCGTAGGCGTTGTCATGCCTCAAAGAACTCGTGTCCCTTTGCCCCCCCTCAGTGTCCCCCGCGAGCCACAAGCGCGTCTTGGCAGCTTCCAACCGCTCTTTGCTCAGTTTCTCCATACTGCGAGGAGCGTCGGGGTCCGTACTTTTTAGAAACCACTCGGCAGCCTTGTCCAAGTCTCTTCTTACACCCTTCCCCGTTGCATAACACTCGCCTAGGGCTAACTTTGCCCGGTTGTCCCCTAGCTTGGAGGCTGTTGAAAAGCAAAGCGGTTCAGGATAAAGACACGCGAATAAAATGGACACGAACGAGAAGACTAAAAAAAATATGCCAGCATAAAAACATTTCATTTTGATGACCTTGAGCGAAAAACTCGACAGCCTTTGTTTCATTAGGAACCACCCCGAGGCCGTGTAAGTAGCTGCTCCCCAAAGAGAGCATTCCACTCGCGGAGCCTCTGTCGCTGGCCTGCTTCGCCAGCTTAAAAGCCTTTTTGTAATTGACTTCTCCAGCTTGACCCCGAAAGTACATTGTAGCAGCTATTGTCATTGCATCCACAGACCCCGCATTGGCCGCTTCCTCATACCAATACAAGGACTGTGTCTTGTCGGGCAACTGATACTTCTGAAGAGCAATCCACAACAGATCGTCAGTTGTGCAGTGTTTACTGCGCTTGCCCTTGCGCTTGCCACTCTTCTTTTTGGCACAGCGATTCATCTTGGACGCCAAGAGTGCGGCATCGTGTTCGCTGGTGCTAGTGGTTCCGAGGAACATGAAAAGGAGAAAAAACCAAACAAAGCGGTCCATCATGGATGCCCCCACCAAGCTTCGTCAAATGTTCTCTTCCTGACGAGCTGGTGAAAAAAGACTCATGAAGAATACGAAGAACGAAGAAGAAGGAAGAGCAAGCAAACACATTGCCTACACCATCAAACCCGCTCCACATTTTTGTGATTGGTGGTTCAATCAGTGGCTCTTTTTACAGTCAGCAGCCAGCCAGCATCAACGTCGCCAGTCATCCAAATAAACAACCCGGTGCTTTTCGCATTTCCAAGTTTCCAAGTTTCTTGTCCAGTCATCCGACAATCAAACAATCAAAACAACCCGCATACCCGCCAAACCCAATTCCCAATTCCAATTCACACCTCTCGCTTCGCAAACCGAGCAATATGTTCAAATTGTTGAATCATTTTTTCCTCTCCTTGTTCAATTTTCTTTTGCAGCCAGAAGCGCCAAAATGCAGTTTCTCGAGGGAGAGAAGCGCGATGGTGCACGCTGGTCCTGGAATGTATTTCCCAGCAGCAGACTGGAGGCCTCCCGTATTGCCGTTCCGGTTGGAACCATGTACACTCCTCTCAAGAGAATTGAAGGTCTGGCCACTGTCAACTACTTGCCAATCATCTGTAAGATGCAGGGCTGCCAGTGCGTGCTTAACCCCTACTGCAGAGTAGATTTCATATCCAAAATCTGGATTTGTCCTTTCTGCTTTACCCGCAACAACTTCCCACACCACTATGCCAACATCAGCACCGAGAACCGCCCAGCGGAAATCATTCCCCAGTACACCACAATGGAGTACATTATCGACAGCCAAATCGTGTCTCCTCCCGTCTTCCTCTTCGTCATCGACACGTGCATCATCGACGAGGAGCTGGCACAGCTGAAGGCTTCAATAATGCAGTCCCTCATGCTCCTTCCGGAGACGGCGATGGTTGGCCTCGTAACCTTCGGTGCCAATGTCCACATACACGAGCTCGCGTTCGACGAGTGCCCCAAAAGCTACGTCTTCAGAGGTGGGAAAGAGGTGCAGCCAGGGGGGGTCGCCAAACTTCTCGGCTTGCGTGCCCCAATGCCGGCGCAGCAGCAGCAACAGTCGCAGCAACAGCCCCAGACGGAGTCGGGTGCGGGGAGGTTTTTGATGCCAGTCAGCGAGTGTGAGTTCCAGCTGACAAACATCCTCGAGGTCCCACTTTTTGGCATTTCCCTTTCTCGTTTCCTTTCAGCGTTGCCCTTTTGCCCACACATGCATATCGTTCAAACGTGCATTCGGTCGCACACGACACATCACGGGGAATCTCCCGCCAACCAACCCCCTCCCCCTCCTCCTTTTTTTCTTTTCCTTCTCATTGTGTCCCTCAGGACCTAACCAAAGACTGCTGGCCCACCAAGAGCGGCAAGCGCCCAGACCGCTGCACTGGCGCTGCCGTCGCCGTGGCGGTGGGATTGCTGGAGGCCACCCACAAGCACAAGGGAGGCCGCATCATGCTGTTCAGTGGCGGGCCGCCCTCCATCGGGCCCGGTATGGTCTGCAGCACCGACCTGAAGGAGAACATCCGATCCCACCACGACATCCAGAAGGGCAACGTGCCGCACCTCAAAAAGGCGCAGGAGTTCTTCACCAAAGTGGCCAGCCAGGCCGCCGCCAACGGCCACGTCATCGACATCTTCGCCTGCTCCCTGGACCAAGTGGGCCTGGCGGAGATGCGCGTCTGCGTGGAGAGGACAGGGGGCTATCTCGTGCTGGACGACTCGTTTACCAGGGGAGTCTTCCTCGACAGTTTCCAGAGGGTGTTTTCCCGCGACGCCAACAACGACTTGACAATGGCCTTTTCGGGGGAGCTGTCCGTCACAACGTCTAGGGAACTGAAGGTTTGCGCAAACTTTTGCTTCATCCAGTACATCCGGCTTCCTACTCTCGCCCTCTCGCCCCCGCCCCCGCCCCCCGTTGCACTTGTCCCAGGTCGCCGGCTGTGTGGGCAACGTCACAAACCTCAACCGCCCCGGCACCTGCGTTGCCGAGGCTGAGATCGGAATGGGCAAGACGCGGGCCTGGGGCATGGGCGGCGTGGATCCCAACACCACTTTGGCCCTTTTTTTCGAGATCGTTTCTCAGGCCGACGCACAAAAGCAGCAGCAGCAGCAGCAGCAGCAGCAGCACAACAACGGGGTGGTGGGGCAGTGCTATGTGCAGCTGGTGACCAAGTTTAAGCACTCCAGCGGCCGCACCCATATGCGCGTCACGACCATTGCCAAAACCATGGCAGATCCCCGCGACGAGAGGGGCAAGGGGTACCTCCGAGCCGGGTTCGACCAGGAGGCAGCCGCAGTGTTGATGACTCGCTACGCCGTGTACAAGACGCGCGCGGAGTTCACGTTTGATATTCTGCGCTGGCTGGACCGCATGCTGATCAGGCTGGTAAGCAAGTTCGCCCAATACCGCAAGGACGATCCTGCCTCCTTCAGGCTCAGCCCAGAGTTCAGCTACTACCCGCAGTTCATGTTCCATCTCCGCCGCAGCCAGTTTCTGCAGAGTAAGCTTGCCCGCTCATCACCATATGATATGCACGCCTCACTCCATATCACTCCAAGCTCACTGAGCACACCGCACACGACGTCATCAAACTCGCCGGGAGCTCGTTCTCACCGTCTCGCACTGTTTGTTTTTTCAGTTTTCAACAGCAGCCCCGACGAGACCGCCTTCTTCCGCGCGATCGTATGTAAAGAGGACGTGACCAACTCGCTGATCATGATTCAGCCTACCTTGATGGCTTACTCGCTGGACGGGCCCGCGCAGCCCGTCATGCTGGACGTGGGTTCCTGTTCCCCGAATAGGATTCTGGTCCTCGACACATTCTTCCACTTTGTCATTTGGTACGGGGACAGCATCAACAAGTGGCAGCAGCAGGGCGTCCAGAACAACCCCGAGTACGAGCACTTTGCGCAGCTGCTGCGGGCGCCCAAAAACGACGCAGTCGCGCTGATGAAGCACCGCTTCCCCTACCCCCGCTTCATAGAGTGCGTCGAGCGGGGGAGCCAGAGCCGCTTTTTGATGGCCAAGCTCAACCCGAGCATCACGCAGTCCAATGTCGGCGAGTACGGCAACCAGGCCGGTGAGCCGCCGGTTTTCACCGAAGACGTGTCCCTCAAAGTGTTCATGCAGCACCTTCGCAAACTCGCCGTCCAAACGGACAATTAATCAATGCAATATTGATTGCCGCTCCGGCGCAGCAAGCAGAAGAAGCTGAAGGGATGTGCTGCAGGGTATATTTTTCAACTCTGACATGACATGCATCATCATAGCGAATTCATAATGTGGCACGGCACTCAGTCAGTCAGCAGCCATCACCACCAGCCGCGCCGGCGGCCCGTGCTCAGTCGGGTGCAAGCACAGCTGCAGCCAGCAGCCAGACGCCACACTTTAATAAATAAAAAAATACTTAATTAATAAATAATACATACATTTCACCACAGGCCGCGGCCCTGCATCATATATACTGATGATACCATGATAAATAATTCTTTAATTAATCAACAGACGCAGTTTTTCTCGAGCAGCATAATAATTAATACAAGTAGCAACAATTGTATGTTGGTGTTCTAGTCTAGGACTATCGTAGATGCGTGGCGATCTTGGAAAATAATAATATAATCAACAGACACATTGTGGCCGGGTGTGTACTAGGACTGTAGCTAGAACGGTAGGCTCAG
>JACKZZ010013729.1_pt1 | contig 10757 bp, 19 predicted proteins | sample 8027871 | NCBI WGS metagenome assembly JACKZZ01 (sample SAMN15724774, study PRJNA655200) | protist metagenome | isolation source: fluorescence activated cell sorting (FACS) single amplified genomes of... | place: USA: West Boothbay Harbor, Gulf of Maine | collected 2000-07-19
TCCACATAAGTCCTTCTCTGAGCCTGCAGGAGAAGACAAGAAAAATAAGATCGCGGAAAATGTGGATAAGCCGAAAACAAAATTAGACTTCAACCATGGTGAGCGGAAGGGGGTGCATGATTAGCACCATTTTTCTTTGCTGATTCTTCTGGCCTCTTACGACCAGGCTGTGTTTTAGATTTGAACGAACACTACCACTTACGAGAAGGAAGAAGAAAAAGAAAAAGAAGAAGAAGAAGAATGACTTCAAGGAGAATGAATCTTCCGGTGTAGACACCGATGAGCCTGATGGACAGAGGAAGAAGAAGAAAAAGAAAAAAAAGAAACACCGAGAGGAGAAGATAAGCAAAAAGAAAAAGAAAAGAGATGAGAAGGAAGGCGATCCAACAAAACCGTCGACTCACAGTGACCAGCTACCTGTAAGCAACACTGCAACTTGGGGCACTTGATTCATCCTCATTAATTTATTTTTTTATGTATGTGCGCTCCTCGCAGAGACGACAGCCACCCATTTTGAGCTCCCAGTCTCAAGACTCGTTTATGGTAATGCTTATATTCCTGTCAATCGTGTTTGTCAATCAAAAGAACACCTGCACATTCTTCTCAACCCCCCGTCGCTACCATATATACAGGCAACAACAAATATGCTTAACCGACCGCGCCATTTTCCGCAGGGAAAGCATCCGCTTAGTGAGCACGCCTTTTTGCTGTTCTTGCCGTTCTTGCTTTTCTTGCTGTTCTTGTTGTTCTTTGTGTTCTTGCCAGCTCTCCGTAATGCCACCGTGCCGTGCAGAAACCAAGCAGCGAAAATCAAGGCTTGGATCCTCCGAGAAGGAAAAAAAGTTTAGCAGTAGCCTTGGATCTAAGTTCAATTTGGCCAACCGTGTGCGAAATATTGTAAGCCAGAAGAAGAAGCGCTTTCAACAGGTAATTGCATTTCCTAAATTTCACTGAGATATTAGAAGCGTTATGTTTGGTTGCTCTGTGGGTTGCCCTGCTCTTCATGTAGGATGGCTTCGACTTGGACCTGTCATACATCACCGAAAATGTTATCGCCATGGGCTTTCCGAGCAGCGGCACTGCAGGCCTGTATCGCAATAAGATGAAGGATGTTCAACGATTTTTTCAGACATACCATGAGGGTTGCTATAAGGTTTATAACCTTTGCAGTGAAAAGTCGTATGACAGTAGTATGTTCGAATGTGTTGGGTACTTTCCCTTCGACGACCACGATCCATGTCCCCTTGAGACAATGGTGGACTTTTGCGAAGATGCTGCAGCCTTTCTGGCAAAATCTACGGAACACACCATTGCCATCCATTGTCGTGGTGGGAAGGGTCGCACTGGTTTGCTGGTATGTGTTTTGGTGCTGTCTTCTCAATCTGTTTGATCTAAATACTTGACTTTTGGCCTGTTGCGCAGACCTGTGCCATCCTCTTGTACACTGGAGTTTGCATGGGCCCAGATGAAGTCATGCTTTTCTATAGTGATGCACGCACCAGTGATGGCCGAGGGGTGACAGGCCCCAGCCAACGCCGCTATGTGCAATATTTCCACACCTGGCTAACAGAGTACGTTTCCGTGGTCTTGCTTACTGTGGTAAACAGTGTAATGATGGAATTCTATTCTTGCAGCTTCTGCTTGTCCCCAGAAAGGAGAGCATTCAACTTTTCCGGCACTCTGCTGGTAGTCGAGTCTGTCGAACTGGTGCGTATTCGTGTTTATTGAGTCCGTGCTTCCGAGACTGAATTTTTTCCTGCCCGTAGATGGGACGATACTCTTTAAAGAAAGATCAGGTGCCGCATCCCTATATTCGACTTTTGAACGGTAACGGTGCCGAGTTCTACAACAGCTCTCGCGCTTCACAGACGACAGACTGGACAGCAGACCAAGATCGGAAGGTCATTCGGCTTCCAACTCCCATACTTGTCCGCGGTGATGTCCGGGTTTACGTGCTTGATGGTGTTAAGCAAAAGAAAATGTGCGGATTTTGGTTCCACACATCTTTTCTAGATGGACAACCCCTGGAATTGATGCAGGCCGAGATGGAAGGGTCAATGAAAGACACCAAGAATACCATCTTTCCATCCGGCTTCAGGATAAAAGTCCAGCTCCGGCCTGTTTCTGGCCCAGAAGATGAGGCGCTTGCGTGCCCGCAGGATGCAGTTTCCCAAGAGGCGCCGTATGCGGGCGAAGGGGGGGCTTTGTCTGGCTCTTTCCCGGACAAGAAAAAGTCATTAACGCGCAAGCAAGGTTTTGGCTTCGGTAAACGCCTCACCATGAAGATGAAGCACGTGGTTAGCCAGCAGCGGAAGCGATATCAGGAAGATGGCTTCGACTTGGACCTGTCTTATGTCACGTCCAACATCATCGCCATGGGTTTCCCGAGCGAAGGAGCTGCTGGCCTATATCGTAACAGTATGCCGGACGTGCAGGAGTTTTTTGCCCATTACCACCGAGGCACCTTCAAGGTATACAATCTGTGCAGCGAAAAGAGCTACGAAGCTTCCAAGTTCGAGGCGACTGGGGGGCAGGTGGCTGCGTATCCATTTGACGACCATCAGCCATGTCCCTTGGATGTCCTGGTTGACTTTTGCCAGGATGCAATGCGGTATTTGGAAGAGAGCCCCAAGCATGTGGTTGCGATTCACTGCAAGGGTGGCAAAGGCCGTACGGGCTTGATGTGCTGTGCGCTGCTTCTGTGGTCTGGGGTTTGTAATAGCGCCGAGGAGGCCATGTTATTCTATTCGAATAGCCGCACACATGACGGCCGGGGTGTGACCGGCGCTAGCCAGCGTCGCTATGTTGGTTACGTTGAACGCTTCCTCGGTGAATGTTGTGGACCCGGCAAGGAACTACATGAGCTTCCGCTGTTGCTGACTGGGTTCCGTTTCATCTCGTAAGTTGCTGCCTTTTATATGTTACAATGATGTAGTTGCTCGCTGCTGTACGTCTTTTACATGATCGCGCGAACTGCACTTGCACAGATACCCAAAAATACGCAGCGGCGGTATCGTCCCGTTCTTTAAAATTTTGCGACCAGCGGATGGAAAAACGATTTTCGACCAGGAAAAGGCTATGAAAAAGGAGGGTCGTGCACTGCCCGTTTGGAAAGCCGACGAAACCTTTCACATTCCCGTCTATCCCGTTGAGGTTTGCAGTGATGTGCACGTTGTGTTTTACGACCGCGTGGGGGCCAAGAAAAAGGCCAAGATGCTGGAATTCTGGCTACACACATCCTTCTTGGACAGCAACATGCAGATTGTTTTCAAGAAGGTCCGCACCGTCAGCTTTGCTTCTCCCTTTCTAGACACCTTTAGTTAGGGGTGTGTGCGTGCGTTTGCTTATTTTTCTCTTCTCGAATTTGTTTGGTTTCCTTCCTGCAGGCGGAGCTGGACCATGCTTGCAAGGATAAAAAACACAAAGTGTACCCTGCAGATTTCGCACTTGAGGTGCACTTCGCCGCTGCAGTCAATTTCGAGGTATTTGGTGATGAGCTTGCTCCGTCGGTGCCCCGAGATGAGCGGGGCCAGCGTTCATCCCGTCGATGCTCGATCTACGCGCTGCCTCCACCCACGAGTGACGACGACTCCAGTAGTGGTACGTTGGCCGTTCTCCAGTTGCAGATGTTCTTTGTTGTTGTCGTTTTTGTCTCATTTGTTTTGTTTCGCCTGTCTGTGCCACACAGGTGAGGAGCTGCTAGGAAGCGATTCCAACTCCGACGCTCCGCCGCCGCCGCCGCGTCAGAAGAGCTCCCCAAAAGGAAAAGGTTCTACATTGAGCCAGGGTGCACCCCCGCCGCCGCCCGCGGAATCTGGTGGTTCCAGCTCTAGGGCGGCACCACCGATGAGGCGCGCACCAACATTAGTAAGCAAACTGAGCAAGTCTGACTCGTCGGAGTCGTCGGACGACGATGACCAAAGCTGCTCAAGCAGCCATCTTTCCTCCACTGACAGCGACAGCGACGTAGCGCCTCCTCCCTCTCGCCAACGAAATGACAGCTGTAGCAGTAGCAGTAGTGACAGCGACGCTCCGCCGCCTCCTGCCCCTTCCCGTGTAATCAACAGAGGCAACAAGGGGGGGGGGGAGGTCGCGATGGGAGCAGCACGAACAGTGACGTCGATTTTGATTCCCCTGCGGTACATGTGCCACCACCTGACGACGATAGCAATAGCGTTACAAGTAGTGTCAGCAGCAGCAGTGATGAAGAATCTTGTGATATCACGAAACCGGCGAGCAGCTCGAGTGATAGCTCGAGTGACAGTGACAGCTCCAGTGACAGTGGGTCATTTTTATAACTTGTGCATGTGTACATGTGTCCGTGCAAATCTCGCCTCCCAGGACAGGCTACGAGTGAGTGGTATGTGCCTACACAGATAAACTTATTATTTACTTCTGTTCTTGTCTTGTATTTATCCCTCCCTGGAAATACATATGAAACATTGGTTTCAGCTGTAATATAAGGCTGTACGATACGTTGCTATAATAGTTTAATGATTTGATTCCCAAAACTGCACTGCACCACATACATCTCATGTATGTACAGTACAGTACTGTACTGTAATACAGTTTTATCAAAATTTTATTCAATTCGTAGTACTGTACAGTATGTAGTATTCCAGTCCATCTATGTATATATATACACATCACAAAACCGGAAAACAACATTTTGTCTATTAATATGTAATATTGCTTTATTTTATTTACAGTATTTAATCGAACGATATCATTCAAAGTTCAAGATTAAAAACTAAAACTGCACTACATAGGACTGCCTTTTTCCACGCATCAAGAAACGAGACAACCCTCATCATGGTAAATTGATTAATTTTTACATTTCTTGTTTTTTCATACACGTAGTACACACACAGTTTCCGACGAGAGCGAGCAAGAAGTCATCCCCAGTGGGCCTCATCGTATACTGTAGGTTAGTCGAGTCTTCATCATACTGATCACATACATACACACATAATACACAGTTTTTGAAGAGATCGAGCAAGAAAGTCATCCCCAGTGGGCCTCATCGTATAGACTAGTCGAGTCTTCATCGTACTGATCGTGCTGATTGCGACGAGCCTCAGCTCTTCGCACAGGGTCTTCGCCTGCAGACCAAGAAAAGGGACGTGTGAGGCGCAAGCACAAACCATCAGACATGTACAGTACCACTACATAACACCCCAATGTTTTACCGTAACGCATGGACTTTCCGGCTCCACGATTCGATTTTGGTTGACGAGGCTTACGAACTGCAGCTCTTTGAATCTGCCGCCTACGTTCTCTTTCCAGCCTTTCTTGCTCCATTTGATGCTTGCGCACTGGTGCAAGGTCGAAGTTCTTGCCTGTCTGGTCTCTGCGTAACCACACATACTGCGCGAAAAATAAACAAATGAGGGTAAGCATTGCACCCATTCAATTTCATAAAAAGGAAGAGAATATCAGAGAAGACCGAAAGCTTTTCAATGCTGGCCTCTTAAACAAGACAGGACGATCTGACGTACCTTGCAGAGTATAAGGGCCAGCAAAAGCATCAAAAGCAACGCAATGGCAGCCAACATGAGTTGCCACCTCTGCTCTCGTGCGAGGCGGTGAGAGAAAAGGCACAGTTGAATGCCTGTCAGGTGAATCTGATACGATACCAAATACAAAAAGCAAAATCAGACCTTGGCAAACTGTATCGGCGTGCTTTCCGGCTTGCTGCAAATGATTTCGTCCGATCTGACTACGCACTCTATGGAGTCGATACCTGGGCGAAGGATTGGATGGGAGGAGTGGGTAAAAAACCTATAGACCCACCACCATCCCTAACGTGCGCACCTGCTGCAACTACGACGCTGAGTGGATCGCCTGTACGCACAGGAGACTCTGGATTTGCAATCTCAACCTTGAAGAAAGTAAGCACCTCTAAGACGGTGTTGCGGCCTAGTGCATAACAGATTTTCGAGCAATTAGCGGTCGAATACTCTTGCAAAGTAAACATGTTGTACCCGCAGCTCACCATTCGTTGTGTTGGCAGCAATAATTTCTTCAAGGATGCCATCTGGAAGCTCGACAAGGACAACTTCCACTTGCATAGCATGGCGACCTGCGTGGTGCAGATTCGGCAAAAGAAAGCGCGAACAGAGAAGAAAAGAGAAAGTGACTCGAAGGACTTGGTAGTTTATGCAGCAGCGCTGTAGTGGCAACAAGCATGATTTGGTGGCAAGGCAAAATGCCTACCACTGTAAACTCCTCCAGGACCAAGCGCGAGATCCTTAAACCGCCAAGGCACGTGCTCTTGCCCCAAAGCTGCCACGAGCTGGTTTTTTAAAGCCAAAGCCATGGCATTGATGCCTGCAGCATAGCAACAGGTTAGTACAATAGATTCTGGGTGGGTACCACCATGTCTCACCATCGAGGCCACGACGTCGCCCCAAATCAGCGTAGTCACCATAAACTAAGAGCAGAAGGAGCACGCGATGGTAAGTCTTGACTTCCCACCACCTCAAATGTGAGCAACCCAAACCAACCTTGAAACTGGAGCAGTTCCGGCCCGTCGAAGTTGTCATCAGGTTCGCAATATACAGCGCAGCTACCGCCGCAATCAAAACCCTGTGGAGAGGAAACAGACATGAGCGTGACGTAAGAACCAAACTCAACAGAAAAGTGAAGAACCAGGATCCCACCTCTTCATCACCATTCTTGCTGCCGTCCGAACAAGAAGGCGCTGCATTTGCATTGCATAGAATTAGCAACGCAAGCAAAGAACCCAGGCAAACACAATAGAGAGTGACTGACCGAAGCACCTTAGCCTATCAGGGGCTCGAACAAAGTCATCTGCACAGGAGCAAGAGTACGAAAGGCCATCTCCAGAGACGACGCACCTTGGCAACAACAAATAAAATTGAAAATGGCAAGAAAGCATCAAGTTGGTAGAAGTAATGCTAGTGAAGTGGGACTGACTTATTTCTGTTCCCTGATAATTCAAGAAGACAAGGGTCACCCGAGCATGGCGGCTCTGGGCTAACTGTAGGATACAAGGCAGGCTTTGAAGTTATACACCACATCCCACGCAGTTTGCTCGATCAAGGCAGGCTTTTCCCCACCTTCACAGCCCCCCCCTTCAACCGTGGGTTGCCAGCCATCTTCAGCACAGTTGCAGATATAAGTGCCGCCAACGACTACACATTCATTGCCAGGAGCTCTGCAACACATGAGCTTGTTAGCATTGAAGCGCAAACAGAAATAGGAAGGCGAACAAGAGCAACACACATGTTTGTTGAGCACTCATTGGAGGTGCACGGCAAAGAGACGGGGCCATTATCTGGGGAAGGAGCTACACAACAAGCAGAAAAAAAGGTAAAAAAGCCCCTTACTCGTCACGATGATTCACTGGCTTCAACAAACCTGGCGCCACTCCGCACACGCCATCGAAGCATTGCTTCGAAAATTGACACCGCGTACCATCCCCTACGACTAAAGAAGGGAGCTCAACACAGGAGCCAGAGCTCGTACGGCATCGGAGCAATCCACAGCCAGTATCACCAGAACTGGTGTCATTGAAGCCTGTCCGGCAAGCGCCCAGCAGTTCAACCTCAGTGCCGGAGCTATTCGTCTGCCCAACCTCATCGCACTGCTGCTCGTGGTTGAAGCAGTTGCCATTATAGCACAATCCAGCCTCGCCCTGACAAAGTCGGCATGGATAAAAAACTCATTTAGGACAGTAAAGGACAAGATACAAATTCAGGGCTGCTTACCGCGACCGTACAGGACGTGCCAGCTGGCCTGACAACATCAGCAGGGCATGTGGATAAGAACCCGTTGCAAGTTTCGGGCTGGTCGCATTCACTACTTGCAGCTCGGCACACTACAGCAGTGCCAGTAATCTGACAAGTGTCGTGGGTACAGCAAGGATCCGTCGAGCTGCACGCGGCACCATCTGAGAGGCGGCATGTGCTACTATCACAACAAGGGTCCAGGCCACCAACCCCAGAGTCGCACTCCTCTTCAGCTTCCACGATGCCATTACCACAAATTGGCAACAGAGCCGGCAAGTTCTCTAGGCATGCAGGGTTGCCTGCAGTCCCATACACATTGTCCAGAAAAGTGTCCAGTTGTTCTTTAGAACAGTTTGACCAGCCTGTGAAACCAGGCTGAATGTTCGAGCTCATAATGTGATGCCCTTGGCAATCCCCAGCATCATCCAGGACACCAAAGTTGTGGCCGATTTCGCGGGTAAGCACGAGGGAGGTCAAGAGTTCGTTGGAAGATGTGGCCTCAATGACTGCCCCCGAGCTACCAGCCTTGCAGATCCCTCCTGTGATGGAAAGTCCCATCGCGGAGTTGCTGAAATCCAGACCAGACACCAGCAAAGCGTGGTCATGTGGAAAGTCCACTGACACCGGTGAGGAAGCATGCCAGGAAAGGAACTCGTCCAAGAGCCCAGCAGTATCAATATCGCCATCAGGGCAGTCGATGGTGCACGCTGGGGTGTTGTATGGGTCGGAACCTCCAGTCACGGCCACCTGTCCTTTCTGCACGGCATGCAATGCAACAGCACACAAATGGACGATGAACTGACATACACAAGTGCACACCTGCCATTAAGTCACAAGAATCACGGGTCCCGCTGCATTACCAACCAGTGTTAGGCCGATGCTGTACTTGAACGGGCTGCCTGTCGTCGGCCACAGGGCGAGGGCAGCCATGTTGTACAGGCGAGCGGTGCTATCCGGTCGAGCAGCACACAGGACACCAGATGAGAGTCGTAGACCACGCGTAAGATAGAGGCAGTGCTACCTTGTATATAAGCTGAATTATGCCGAAACGTACCTTGCGAATGCGTCTGCAACACCCAGAGACGCAACCCGAGTTACATCATTTACTGCTAGCGTCTCCACAAATTTTTGCGGTCTGGAAAGCAAAATGTACAGACTCAACAGGCAACCGTTTTCTCGAAAATGGCAAACAAAACAAAAGGGAACGTCACCTCCCCACGCCACGCCAACTTACGCCAAATTATAGGTTAGGTTTACACCAGGAGTGGACAGGAGGTGTGCGTGCTTGCCTCCGCGGCCACCTTCATGAAAGTGGGCATACAGCTCTTCATCACCGTTTAAGGTGTTAAGCATTTCATCACCGTTTAAGGTGTTAAGCATTTCGTTCACATCAAACAAGCGATGCTCTGATTGCAAGATTGAATACGGCTTCAGTACATTAACAGGTACACAACAGGGACGCTGGCAAGTGCCCACCTTGCCGCAAGCTCGCGGTCCATAACGAGCGTCGTTTCTCCAGCGGTTGGATGTAGAGATGTTCCTCAACAGTGTTGATACGCTACAGAGCAAAACAAAGAACGATGGTCTCAGCGACGTGCACTTGTGTGGCCGCCGTCGGCAAACTTACCCCCTCAATGCCGTCGCACAAGCTAATAGCAACTTGACTATCTTCGCTCCCATGCACAGAGCCACGGTAGTAGCAACTAAGCGGCGGGGCTTGAAGCGAACGGATGGTACCCTACATATAGGCAGGGAGCTGGTTGGACGAGCTGTTTGCATGAACCCAGAGTCTGCGCTAAGCACTCACCTCAACATCCATCACAAACTCAGTGTAATCTCTCGCAAACAAATCCGTGTTTTTGGTGAGCTGGAGGTGCATCCGGCGCTCGCCTGCTTCAAGGTATACAGAGAGGCTGTGCGGGAACTCTTGCTGGGTCAAGCCCTCAGTCCGCGACAGCAAGCCCTGGGAGGTAAGGTGAGCAAGTAAAAAAAAAGGAAAGCAAAGAATAGTTGGAACACTCACTCATCAGTGGACTCAAAGAACCGCAACCCTCAATCTCCCACAACTCACCATGTCTCCCAACCTTGGAACCACAGTGGAGGACGCTGGCCACCTGGATGGGGTGAGTGGGGTGCGCATTGGCTTCATTATGGTGGCGGTTTGCTGTGGGTATCTGCGACGTGACGTGATTATGCGCAATGTGGCGTTGTAAGGACTATGTGGTGAATACATGGTAGCGTGCTGCATCGATCGTTGTAGGGGGGGAAAGAGTTGAAAGAAAGGAAGAAAAGTATAAGAGAAAAAAGGAAGGAAATGTTGGGGGAAGAAGGATGGGGAAAGAGTGATATACAAAAACAGATGCACAAAACCTACCCTTCGGATACCGCATTGGCACGGGCGCCGAGCAATAGTAGGAGAAGGGTTTTGCTTGGGATTTTCCTTCCTATTCTCAACGTCATTTTTTGTCTTCTATTATTCAATTGTTAACACTGAACTAAAAAGATTTGATTTATTTCCAATTTCCAATTTGTTTTCCTTTTCCAAGTTCAATGTACAATGTACAACTTCGAAAAACACGACGTAGCTCTAAGTAAAGAGAAATGACGCCGAAGAGAAATGAAATGGAACAAATCAGCCAAGAAGAAGGTGGAGAAATCGACAATATCTCCAGCTCATCGATGAAAAATTTGTCGACTGTGATCAGGTACCTACATTCCTTCCTTCTACACAACTGTCCATGCACATCCTAATCATATATTTGTTTTTAATCTGGAATATGAAAAGTTACGCTTATGCAGGCGTGCAAGTGGCCCCCTCCCTTGTAGCTGGTGCTTTCCGAGCAGCAGAGGTTAATTTTGCTAACTTGATCTTTTTCGAACGTGTAGCACATTTTTTATAAGCTGACTGCTGTACAATAATTCGCACAGAGAGTGACCAGCACGAGTCTTGGCGCCGGCCGCGCTGCTGTCACCTACGCACAAAGCGGAGCCAAGGTTATATCT